>Ga0247837_1005164_pt1 | contig 19970 bp, 10 predicted proteins | sample LaCtaG_2_FD_187115 | JGI IMG/M metagenome (GOLD analysis project Ga0247837, IMG submission 187115) | Freshwater microbial communities from meromictic Lake La Cruz, Castile-La Mancha, Spain - LaCruzMarch2015_14.5m | ecosystem: Environmental > Aquatic > Freshwater > Lake | place: Spain: Castile-La...
TGCTTCACCACATTGCTTATACCATCTCGCACTGCTTCATGGCTAATGGATAAACCTAAGCGTTGCAACTCTCGAATTGCGCAAAGTACCGTTCGCACATTCTTATGTTGATGTGGCCCTGCTAATCCAGAAGTTACAACTTCAAGGGTATTATCACTTTTCCAACGGTATGTTAGGTCTATCGTAGGGCTATAAGTAGACGAAGAATTTGAAGATGATAGAAGTAATAATTCGGTCGAAGCAAATTGAATTTGAGCGTTGCATGCTTTGGCTTTTTCTTGAAAAACCAAAGTGGTTTCATCTTGCTGTTCTCCAATAATTACAGGCACATTTGGCTTGATTATACCAGCTTTTTCAACTGCTATTTTGGCAAGTGTATCTCCCAAAAATTGCTGGTGATCATGGCCAATGTTGGTGATAACCGAAAGAATGGGCGTGATAATGTTGGTGCTATCCAAACGGCCTCCCATGCCAGTTTCTATAACTGCTATATCCACTTCTTGCTCGCGGAAGTAATGGAATGCCATCGCCACCGTCATTTCGAAAAACGAAGGTTCAATATGTTCGAAATGTTGTGTGTTTTCTTCTGTGAAACGAATGACTTCTCCCTCAGAAATCATAGTTCCATTTACTTTTATCCGCTCGCGAAAATCCTTGAGATGAGGCGAGGTATAAAGCCCAACGCGAAATCCAGCGCTTTGTAAAATACTCGCAAGAAAATGACTTGTTGACCCTTTTCCATTCGTGCCAGCAATATGAATGCTACGAAATGAATTTTGAGGATTGCCCAATACTTCACAAAGCGCGATGGTATTTCCTAAATCTTTTTTAAACGCACTAGCTCCCAAGCGTTGAAACATGGGAAGCTGACTAAAGAGGTAATCCAGCGTTTGCTGATACGTGGTCATTCCAGAATGAAGACGAAGGTCATTGAGCCTTGTTGTTGCACCGAAGCATTTGGGTTGGCATCAAACTTCGTTTCTATGGCCGCTTCTTTTGCAAGTTTGTAGAGATGAGTGCTGGTTGTGGTAGAGCCTCTAGCTCCAGGTGTTGCCATCACCACTTTGCCATATTTATCCACGATAATGTCAACTACTACTTTTCCGGTTTCTTGCGAAGTATCGTTTATTCGAGGTGGGGTCACCATTTTTCGCCCAGAAAGATTGAACGAAACACCACTGTTTCCACTGCCAGGTACATTGCCGTGTGGTGCGCCAGGCGTTCCATCCAAATGACCTTGGTTTCCTCCAGGTTTGGTATTGCCTTCTCCGCCTCCAGTTCCTTTGCCTTGACCTGTTTTTGCTTTCGCAAACAATTCGTCCATTCGGCTTTTTTGCGCAGCTTTCAGGCGTTCTTGCTCTTGACGTTTGCGTTCTTCCTCGCGCTTACGTTCGGTTTCTGCTTTTTCTTTGGCTTCTTTCTCCTTACGGAAATGGATTTCTTCTGCTGTTTCTTGTGTTAACACTTGCTCCTCAGCCACTGGTTTTGCAGTTTCTGTAGGTGGTGGTGGCACTTGCTCAAGTTGTACTTCCTCCACACTTTCTGTAGCTTGCATGGGTTCGCTCTCTGTAGTGCCAAGCCCAGTTTCGGTAGTGCCGAAGTTGATTACCATGCCTTCTTCTGGCGGTGGAATGGAATGCGTTAGACCATAGAAAGCAAAAAGCAACAGAAGCAGACCATGAAAAATCAGGGTGCTAACAAGCCCTTTCTGCTTGTCTCTTCGTTCTGTTGCATTGGCGGAGGTCATCGTTTATTCCGATTGCGTTGCAAGAACAATCTTGTACTGATTGCGGTAGGCAATGTCCATTACCATTACAGCGTGTTCGATGGGCACTCCTTTTTCTACGCGCAATACAACCACTTTATCCTCACTAACATCAAGACGCTTTTTGAGTAACGATTCCACAAATGCAGGATCAACTTGGTCTTGGTCGATGTAATGCACTAAGTCTTTGGTTATCGAAACGCTCACCGTTTGCTTTTTCACGCTCGTGGCTTTGCTGCTGGGCAACACAAGGTCCAAAGCGTTGGTAGTAACTAGCGTTGAGGTGAGCATAAAAAATATGAGCAACAGAAACACGAGGTCCGTCATGGACGACATGTTGAAGTCTGCGCTAACTTTATTTCTAGAGCGAATTGCCATGGCTTGTTATGCAGGTTCGTGAAGCAAGTCTATAAATGCTGTAGAAGTGGCTTCCATCATAAACACCACTTTATTCACTTTGGTCACTAAAAAGTTGTAGCCCAAATAGGCCATGATGCCTACGATGAGTCCAGCTACCGTTGTGGTCATTGCGGTGTAAATTCCACTGGCCATCATACCCACATTCACTTGTCCGCCTGCACTCGCCATTTCGTGAAACGCTAGAATCATCCCGATTACTGTACCCAAGAAACCTAGCATTGGTGCTGCTCCAGAAATAGTTGCAAGCGATGCGAGGTTCGTTTCTAAACGGTAGAGCTCCAGTTTGCCTACATTTTCGATAGCAGCAGCTATGTCTGGCAAAGGGCGTCCAATGCGCGCCACACCTTTTTCTACCATGCGCGCAACGGGCGTGTCGGTTTGCAGGCACAATGAGCGGGCTCCGTCTAGGTTCCCTTTTTGCACATGTTCGCGAATAGCGTTCATGAATTTAGGGTCTTCTTTGCTTGCTTTTTGAATGGTTAGAAACCGCTCTACGAAAATGTAAACCGCGATTACCGAAAGAATGAGCAGCGACAGCATAATGAGCTGGCCACCTATTCCGCCCGACATCATAAGGTCCATGATGGAGATGGTAGTTTCCTCTACTATAGGCTCGGCCATAGTGATGGTAGTTGGTTCTTGAGCCATTGCGGGAGTTACAAACAACAATTGCATGAGGTTTAGTTTTGGATTAAAATTGGCTTCATTAAAAAGCAATCGCTGGTAGTAACGTAGCTTTTTACTAAATATTGCGAGGGAGATGCACAATTGCACCATCGAAGTCGAAATTACTTCCATGAAATTCACGCCAAAGTGAGGGAGAGAGGCATTTTTGAACACGCGAGTGTTCACTTCAAGCTCCTATTTCATGCTCTCCAAAACCTCACGAACGAGGTCATTTTCAAAACCGCGTTGGGCGGCAAAACGCATTAACGCATAGGTTCTGCGCAGTGGATGTTTTTCTTTGATTACGCTCTTTTTTTGCGCCAAAAGTTTGGTCAAAACAGCAATGTATTCGTCTTCATCAATCTCTGTCATGGCAGCTTTTATGCCATTGGCATGAACCCGATGTTGTTTTAATCCTTGAATTATTTTAACACGACCCCAAGCGTTTATCTTGAATTTTCCGCGGGCGTATGCTTTGGCAAATCGTTCTTCGTTCAGAAAATTCTCGGTAATGAGAATGCTGATAATTTCCTCCACATCATCTCCGTACAGTTGAGCTTCATAGAGTTTGTCACGAACTTGCTGATGGCTGCGTTCCTGATAGTCGCAGTATTTGCGCATTTTGGCAAGTTGCAGTGCAGGAGTAATTTCCATGGCGGAAAATTAGGTTTTAGGTTCTATTGAATATTGAATTGGAGTTGAAATTATACCGTCTAGCTGTTAAAACCACTGCTAAACCGAGTGCCTGAAGCGTAGCTTTGCCGCCAATTTTTTCCACTGATGAAGAATAAGCGGGCTCTTGTATTACTGTTTGCGGCCCACATGATTTCCAGCTTTGCACAAGGCATCACCATGCTTGCCATTCCTTGGTATTTCACTTCGGTAGTCAATCAATCCGAACTTTTTGGCAAGGTGCTGGCATTGGCAACCGTGCTAAGCGTATTTTGGAGCTTGTATGCAGGAACGCTTATAGATAGATATCCGCGCAAAAACATCTTTTGGTTCACCGCGTTGGCTGGTTTGCTTTGCATGGGTAGTATCGCAGCATACGGAAGTCAGGCGGATGAAATGCCGATAGCTTTGGTGGCTTTGGCGTTTGTGGTCACTTTTTTTGGATACAACATTCACTACCCCAACCTCTATGCTTTTGCACAAGAGCTGGCTGCCCGTGGCGATTATGGTCGTGTAAACTCTATGATTGAGGTGGTTGGGCAAAGCACAAGTGTGTTGTCTGGTGCGGTGGGTGCCATTCTACTTTCAGGCACTACAACGGGCGGCATTAACCTTATGGGAATGCACGTGAAATTGCCATTTGAAATTGCGCAATGGCAACTTTGGGAAATTTTTATGCTCGATGCTTCCACGTATTTGGCCGCAGCGTGCATCATTCCATTTATTCGCTACCAGCGCATGGCTGAACTAAAAGTGGATTTAGAACCCATTTTTGCCCGATTGAAAAAAGGAGTTCGCTTTCTCACCGCCAATCGTGGTTTATTGATGTTTGGCTTGGCATCATACGCTACGTTCATTGTGCTTTTAGTGCAAGTAATGTATTTGCTACCCCTATATATAGATAGGCAGTTGCTTAGTGGAGCCGATGTATATGCAAGCAGTGAGGTGTATTTCGCGTTGGGCAGCCTGTGTGCCGGCTTATTTATTCGCAGTTTAACCAAGCACATGGCGCCTGCCAAGGCTATTGTTTTCCTTATGATAGGTGCGGGATTGTTGTTTTTAGCGGTGTCTTCCGTCAAAAGCGTAGCGTTTTTTTATGTGTTCTCTTTGTTGCTCGGGTTCTCCAATGCTGGCACCCGCATCATTCGAGTTACATATCTGTTCGACCATATTCCCAATAACATTATAGGCCGGGCCAATAGCATATTTTATCTCTACAATATTTTGATGCGCTCAGTGTTGCTCAGTTTGTTTTCACTCGCTTTTTTCTCGTTTGAAAACAATGTGGTTTGGGCATACGCCATTTGCGGAATGTTCATTTTGGCCGCCCTAATTCCCATGGTGCGCATTATGCCGCGATTGAAAGATATGCAGGTGGTAGAGGTGGAGTAGTTCTCAGCGAATTACTTCTGAACAACCCATTGGCCGTTTAGTAGTCCTTGTAGCCAATCGCTCGGTTCGATGAATTCTTTCCAATACGAATCGCCTTTAATCTGGCACATGTCTGCAACAAATTGTTCAGTTAAGCTGCGGTGTTCGGGCAAGGATAAATCCAATAAACCAAATTTTCGGATGAACTCCAAATGCGTTTTGGACACTAAGGCTTTCCCTTCCCCAGAGAGTATGAGCTTATAGAGATTCTGAAATTTGCTTTCAGCCAAATCCTTATCGCCAAGCATATAGTGACAAATGGCTTGAGCCATTAAGCAAATGAGATAGGTTTGAGTTACATTTTTCACACCAGGAATATCGAGTGTTTTCGTAAGGTAGTGAAGGGCTTCCTTGTAATTTTTTAGGTGAAACTGCATGCTGCCAAATCGAATGTGCAACAACAGATTGGTGATAAGATTCGGAGTAACACTTTTTTGTTTTGTTAAATCTTTTAACTCTTGCTCTAAGGGTAAAGCTTCTGAATACCTTTTCAAATGGCACAACGCTCTCAGCTTTCCGCTAAGAAGGGCATAGCGATGCCGTATCTTCAAATCGTTGCTGTAGCTGATGTCATCCGTGGAAGAAGCCATAGTAAATTCCGTTTCCAGTTCGGTTATAATAGCAAGGGATTCTTCCGCACTTTGCACTTGATACAATGCGCTAGCGTGATTGTACATCATGCTGAAATATACGCCAAAGAACTGGCGTCTTAGTTCTTCATGGCCACGAAAAAGCTCCATGCTTTCAGCTATTCGTTCATTCGCCTTTTTCTCCTCACCAAACATAGCGTAATAGTGCGATAGGATTTGATTTCCAAGGAGTGTGCTCAAAACGTCTACGGCCCCTTTTAGCTGTCCGTTTAGTTCAGGTTTAATACTTTGAAGGAAAAAAGTCTGTTGTTGTGGTAAATTTTGTTGGCTAAAAATGGTTACAAACCTACCCCATTCCGAACTTAATAAAGTAAGATTGGATGAGCTTGAAAGTGCTGAAACACATTGATTTAGTTGATTTTTACGCAATTCAAAGGCATCGAGAAGCTCTTGCTTTGTGCGATACTGTTTCTTGATTTCGTTTTCCTTTAGAATCAATTCCGCATGTGCTGGATAGTGAAATCGAGCTTCCGCCTTTTTTATTGCCTTTTTAACTTCCTTTTCTGCTTCGCCATAAAGCTGTTTTCCAAGAAGAAATTCTATATCTGTTATCGCTGTGCGAAGTTCAGCTTTGCGATTGCGATCCTCATTGTAGTTGCGCATTGCCTTTAGAATCAGTTTCCGCAAATTGGAACGTGCGGCCACTAAATTCTTATTGCCTGTTTCGGACGCTTCCTCTTTATCTGAAGGCTTTTTATCGTCCAACTGTTCGAAGAGAAGGACCAAGCTACTATTTTCCTTAAAAGCTGCTGCAAATACCTTGAAGTATCGTTTCTCGCTCGGGTCTAAGGAATGAATAATCTCTTGCAGCGAATCAATTGCCATTCTTTCTCAGAAAGTTGATTATTTCAAAAAATCGGATTGCTAAGGTATGGTAGCGAATTGACTTTTGCCTTCTCGTAAACAAAACTAAAAATCAAAATCATGCACAAGCAACTCCTAACTTTTATTTTATGTATTATCACAACCATCTCGTTTGGACAAGCTCTTTATGATGATGGTACCAATGTTGGAATTAATAATTTTAGTCCACTGTATCGATTGGATGTGAACGGAGGGATAAACCTAAGTGCAGGCAATCGCATTACGTTTGGAGGAAACAATGCGCTGCACACCAATGGCGACAACAATGTGGCTATTGGTCGGCTTGCGGGAACAGCAATCACTACTGGTAGGTTCAACGCAATGATTGGTTCGGAGGCAGGTTTCGCACTTACTGGAGGACAATACAATGCCCTCATTGGCACGCAGGCGGGTCGAAGTCTAACCACTGGAGAGCGCAATACCATGATTGGCTATCAGGCAGGATGGTTCACTACTACTTCGATAGGCAACAATTTTATCGGATTCCGTGCGGGGTACCGTAATACAACGGGCTCAACGAACATCTTCGTAGGAGGCAGTTCGGGCGAACTGAACACCACTGGTTCATCTAACATCGCCATTGGTCCTTGGGCGGGCTACAGCAACCTCATTTCTGCCAACAACCTCATGATTGGGGTACGAGCAGGCTATAACAATACTGGAGCCGACAACAGCTTCTTGGGGTACTTTGCTGGTCACGGCAACACCACTGGCAGCAAAAACACCTATTTGGGTGCAAACTCCGCTGGGTCGGCCACCATTACAAACGCCACCGCTCTAGGCGCTAATGCAATTGTAACGCAGGCTAATTCCGTGGTAATCGGTTCTATTGCTGGTGTAAATGGCGCAACAGCAAGTGCCAACGTGGGCATAGGCAACACCGCACCCAGCCAACGGCTGCATGTAACGGGCAGCGCACGGATTACAGGCGCCATCCTAGACAGCAACAACGACCCAGGCACCACTGGACAGGTGCTCAGTAGCACTGCAACGGGTACGGATTGGGTGGCGGCAACGGCAGGGCCTGTGGGGCCAACTGGAGCCGCAGGAAGTGTAGGCCCAACTGGGCCTACAGGTGCTGCGGGAACCAACGGTACAAATGGCAATGATGGTGCAACTGGCCCTACTGGCCCAGCTGGTGCTAATGGCAATGATGGTGCAACTGGCCCTCAAGGCCCAACCGGAACAAATGGTAATGACGGAGCAACGGGTCCTACTGGCCCAGCTGGTGCTAATGGAAATGACGGTGCTACTGGCCCGCAAGGCCCTATAGGTCTAACAGGTGCAACAGGCCCACAAGGCCCAACAGGTGCAGCTGGATTATTACCATCAGGCTCTGCCGCAGGCAACACTCCCTATTGGAATGGCACAGCTTGGGTGGTCAGCTCAAGCAATGTGCACAACAATGGCAGCAACATCGGCATAGGCACCACAACTCCTGCTGCCAAGCTCGATGTAGCGGGTACCGTTAAAATTGCCGATGGCACCCAAGGTGCATCGAAACTGCTTACCTCCGATGCAGATGGAAATGCAACTTGGGCAGAATTGACGGCCCAGTCCATCTTTGGTGACTCGTATTCGCCTGAACAGAATGAAGCCTGCGTGGATGAGCTTTCTTCTGTCACCACTGGCGCTAATCCCTTTGCACTTACTATTGCAAATGGTCATGCCTTTGTGCTTAACAGCGTTGGCAATACTATTTCCGCATTCAGTCTTGCCAACCCCACTTCCCCAGCCCTAGTAGCTACGGTCGCAACTGGCACAACTCCAGGAGGCCTTACCGCATCAGGAAGCCATCTTTTTGTTGCAAATCAGAACAGCAGCAATATGATGGTATTCGACATCTCAGCTCTTCCAGCAATGCCGCTGCTTGCAACCATTGCCACCGGCTCTTCACCACGAGGTGTTACTATTTCTGGCACAGTGGCCTATGTACCGAACCTTGGTTCTCACACAGTTTCCATATTCAACATTTCAAACCCGGCATCCCCTGCGCTGCTGAACACTCTGGCAGTTGGGAGCGGTCCGACCAGCGTTGCCATCGCATCTGGTCATGCCTACGTTACCAGCTTCAACAGCAATACCATAGGTGTATTCAATGTTTCGAATCCAGCTTCTCCCACTTTTGTGACCAATCTTGCTACTTCACAAGGTCCGTTGGTTCTCAAAGCTTCTGGTTCTCATCTCTACCTGATTTCTATCACCAACAATCATTTCTCGTCCATTGAGATTAGCAATCCAGCCGCACCTTCACTGCTGAATACCGTATTAACTGGAAGTGAGCCACGTGGCCTAAGCATCGTTGGAAACAGAGCCTATATCGTTAACAGATCTAGCGGAACCATAGGTGTTTACGATATCTCTAATCCCGCTTCACTTTCTCTCCTTCAGAGCAATGCTGCTGCTGGAAACATAGCCATCGATGTTACAAACGACTACATCTACACCGCTGATGTGGACGGAAGTAGCCTGAACACCTATTCCCGATTCTGCCAAAATGCAATGCTAATTGACCCTGTGACAGGCGAGATTACGACTCAAGCTCAGAACACTCAAGGTGGAGTTGTTGGCCCTGCGGGTCCGCAAGGCCCTTTTGGGCCTACTGGAGCTACAGGTCTGCAAGGAATACAAGGCATTCAAGGTTTGACTGGAGCCATTGGGCCAACAGGACCGACAGGAAGCACAGGCGGAACTGGCCCGCAAGGAATTCAGGGAATTCAAGGAATTACAGGACTTACCGGTGCCACTGGACCAACAGGCCCGATTGGATTGACTGGTCCTATAGGCCCAACAGGCCCTGCCATCAACGCAGTGGGTACTCAGAACTTCCTTGCCAAGTTTGATGGCAGCACTACAGCCTTGGTCAGCTCAGGTGTGATAGAATTGAATGGGAATGTGGGCATAGGAACGGCTACACCAACTGAGAAGTTGGAATTGAGTGGACGGGCTTTACTTACAAACGGTTTTGGCGCAGACAACGCTGCTTTGGTCTATAAGAACACCTCGGACTACATGTTTTTAGGCCCACAGTCAGGAAGTGCAGCAAATGGCGGATCAATAGCGCTTTACGGCAGCAGCAATGCGGTGGGCAGCAATGCAGGTGGTATAGACCTTAATGTGTCCGGTGGACAGATGATGAGGGTGACGAGTGCTGGGAATGTTGGCATCAATATGACTGCGCCAACCGCCAAGATGCACGTTCGGGGATCGGACAATACAGTATTCTTCCGTGGCACAAACAGTTCGGCCAATGCCGATGAGTTCTTTGTGCGCGACAATCTAGGGCACATCGAAATGGGCAACGAGCGTGTAGGCAACACATTGAGGATATTCAACAGTGGAGCAGAGCGTATGCGATTTGATGAAAACGGAAACGTGGGCATTGGCATATCCACACCAACCGCAAAACTTCATATTTCAGGAAAGCTGAGAATAACAGCCGATAATCCGTCAACTGGGCAGGTATTGGCTTGCGATGGAACTGGCCTTGGCACTTGGACTAGTGCCGCAACGTTGATTCCCGGCTCAACTGGACAGACGCTAATCTATGACGGAGTCATTGGGTGGTTCGGATCTTCAAATCTGTTCAACAGCGGAAATAATGTTGGTATCGGAACTACTAATCCCACGGCCAAACTTATGGTGTCCACCTCTGGTGTAACAGGTGTCAGGGTTAACTCCACTGGCACATCTGATGTAAACCTTGATCTTATGCGTTCGGGAAGTGATTTCCGTATTAGGAACTCAGGTGGAATCTTCTTCATAGGACAAAGCAATGACAACTACGCTTCAGTTACAGATATCTTGCGTCTTGGTTCAGCTTCGGTATCGGGTGGCACCGACAACACCATTTCCAGTGGCACATCTGGTCTCCGATGGACCACCGTATTCGCAACCAATGGCACCATCAACACTAGTGATGCCAGAGAAAAGAAAAATGTGGAGGATTTGAAATATGGCCTAGCGGAATTGAAGAAACTTCGTCCTGTGAGCTTCGACTGGATCAACAATCAAGAGGATGGGCGTAAACTCGGCCTAATAGCCCAAGAACTCAAAGAAGTACTGCCTGAAGTGGTTCGAGATTGGGATTGGCAGTATGACGAGGACGGGAACACTGCTCCTTTGAAGATAGAAGCAGCACGCTTGGGCGTTTACTATAGCGATATAATTCCTGTGTTGGTTAACGGTATTCAAGAATTGGATGAACGCACCATAGGTTTAGATACAACGCGCCTTGTTCAATTGGAAAATCGCTTGGCAGAGAAGGATGCGGAAATAGCTGCCCTAAATGCCAAGAACACATTAGTTGAACGTCAATTGGCCGAAATCCTTTCCCGCCTCAACGCTTTCGACACCGACCTTCAATCCTGTTGCTTCGAGCACAACGATGCTATGGGCACTTCGGGCGTCAATCAGCAATCAACAATCGATAATCCTCGCTTAGAGCAAAACATCCCCAATCCTTTCCGCGAGAACACTACCATCAAGTATTATCTGCCAAGCGATAGCCGTATTGCTACTATCACCATTAACGATTTGAATGGCGTGCAGTTGAAGCAATTCGACTTGCAAGGCAAAGGCTTTGGTCAGGTGCTTATTAGCGGTGGGTCTTTTGCTGCAGGAACGTATGTATACACCCTAACGGTGAACGGCAAGCAAGTGGATAGCAAAAAGATGATGTTACTGTAAGCCGTTCTATTTAGCTAAAAGAAAAAGTCTTGACGAAGAAATTCGTCAAGACTTTTTCTAGGAATTCATTGTTTTTATTGGGCTTTCTCGCGCAACAACGGAACAGACATCGCCAAATAACCGACCAAAAACACAAGGTTGATGGCTAGCGCATACGGGCTGGCGCTTACGTGTAGCAAAACGCTAATCCACCACAGCGCAACCGCACCACCAATAAATACGGTCAGTTTGCCCACCGCATAGGGCACCGGGTAGTGCTTGCGCCCAAGCACATACGACACCGCCATCATGCTCGCATAGCAAATAAGCGTGGCCCAAGCCGAGGCCATATATCCATAAAGAGGGATGAAAGCCACGTTCACTCCAAGCGTAATCAAAGCTCCAAATAGGGCTATAGCGGCTCCATAGCTTGTTTTTCCTGTAAGCTTATACCACACCGATTGGTTGTAATACATCCCCAAAAAGATGTTGGCCAACAGCAGAATGGGCACTACCTGCAACCCTGCCCAATAGGCCTTATTTGGAATAAAATAGCGGAACACGTCTATATACAACATCACAAAAAGGAAGGTGCCCGCAAGCACCCACACAAACCACGTCATCACTTTGGCATACAATTGCTGGCTTCCCTCTTGCTTGTGCTGCGCAAAAAAGAACGGCTCGGCAGCATACCGAAACGCCTGTATCATAAGGGTAATCACAATACTGATTTTGTAGCACGCGCCATAAATACCAATGGTACTCATAGTAGCCTCTAGGCCAAGTGTGGGAACCAGCATTCGTTTCAGTAAGATACGGTCCAGCGTTTCGTTCATCATGCCAGCCAAACCTGCCACCAGCAACGGTGCCGCATAGAGCAGCATCAAGCGCAGCAACACCCAATTGGTTTTTGCCCTATCGCGCAGCATGGTGGGCACCAACAGCAGAAATTTAACTCCGCTGGCTATCATATTCGCGATAAAAACATACCCCACGCCTGTTGCTGGGTCGTAGATGGTATCCGTAAGCCAATTGCTTCCTCCATCGGCCACCAAGGGCAAACAATAGCCCAAAAAGAACATATTGAGGCCAATAAATACCAGCACATTGGTAAGATTTATGGCCACAAATGTTTTGGCCTTATTCTGCTCGCGCAGCTTAGCCAACGGTATGCTCGAAATGGCATCTAGCCCTACAATAATGGCAAACCATACCACGTACTCTTGATTGTTGGGATACATCAACCAATTGGCAATGGGCTGCGCAAAAGCTATAGCTGCCAGAATGAATAATACCGTGGTAACTGACAATGACGCCAGCACTGTGCTGAACACAGAAGATGGGTTATGCTCCTTGCTGGCAGAGAAACGAAAGAAAGCCGTTTCCATGCCGTAGGTCAGCATCACGATGAGAAACGCCACATAGGCATACATCTCGGTGATGACGCCAAACTGCTGCGGCAAAAAAACAAAGGTGTGAAGCGGTACTAAAAGATAATTGAGAAACCGCCCCAATATGGAGCTAAGGCCATACATAGCCGTTTGACCGGCAAGCTTCTTAAATACAGACACGGGTTACTTTCCGTTCAGGGTCCAATCGTAGGTGTAGAATGTGAACTTGGCAGGCACAGATTTCGACTCTGCGTGATACTTGCTTATGAAGTTGGCTGTCTTTTCCTCACCACCAAAATCTTTGGCATACCACTCAAACAATTGCGATATCTGCATGCTTCCTTTTCCCAAACGAACAAATGATACATCGTTAATTGCTGCGCGGGTTTGCCCTTCCAATTGTTTCTCTAGCAATGCGCTTGTATACGCAAACGAAGCAAGTTTTGGACATCCTTTGGCAGCACATACCAATGCAAAATGCAATCGCGCATCAGGAAATTTCTTGTACAGTATTTCCTTTTCCAGCTGATTCAACGTTGTTTTCTGACCACGCACACCATGCATGTTTTTGTCAAAGAATCCTGCAACTTTTAGTGGCCCTTCTATTGGATACTGCTCAACCACACTTTGAATTACCAGAATATTGTAGGCGTTGATTAAGAATGCTTTCTCTTCATTGCCTTCAAACGGTTCGCTTTTATTGATGGCCGTTACCAAGGCATTCAAGTTAGCAGGATTGGCTTTTATGGCGGCATAGTCCACCACTCCCTTTTTTACATGCGTGCGAAAAAAAGCATCCGCTTGCTCCGTAAAGCTCTGCCCAATTGCTACCGAGCAAAATGCCACGGATAGGATAAGAATCGATAAAAAGCTGCGCATAACGGGTTGGTTTAAGATGTTGCGCTCGTGCTAAACCTTTATGGGGCTTAACACTACTGCATTATTTCTTTTCGGTAGGAGGGGTTTCCAGTGTGCCGTTAACTCCAGCTGCTGCATCGGCAGCGGCTTTCTTTTTCCACGGACGGAAACGCACGCCAATCATCACCTCGTGGCTACCATCAGAGTAGTTTCTAAGGTTTGACGTGCTCATGTCGTAGCTATAGCCAAACACCAAGAAATCTTTGTAGAGCAATCCTGCCATAAACGACACGGCATCATCATGGCGGTAGGAAGCACCAATCCAAAACTGGTCGCGGTAATCAAAACGCACACCAGCATCAAATTGTGGTGGAACAGGGGTCACATATTTCAACAACACATTTGGCATGATTCCGAAACTGCCCACATGAAAGGTGTAGGAACCCATCAGCATAAAGTGGCGCGATAACGTGCTTGTTCCATCGCCTTGCCCTGAATCGAAACCTAGGTTATTGCCAATAATTTGTGGAGCAGAGAAGCCTACATTAAAGTTTTTATGGTAAAGATTGATACCAAACGTAGCATCGGCAGTAACGGCCGACATCACAGCATTTGGAAATGCTGGGTCGCCACTTTGATACAAGTCAACCTTGGTTCCATCAATACGAAACTGAAGAACGCCAATACTCAAACCCATACCCAAGCGAAGTTTACTCGATAATTTGAGTTGATATGCATAAGAAATATGCGCACCAGTTCTGCTCGTTGGTCCTGTTACGTCAGAGAATATGGTGACTCCCATGCCCATGTTGTACCTTCTAAACGGACCTTGTGCCGAAAGAATAAACGTGCGCGGTGCATCGGTAATGCCAATCCAGTTAAGACGATTGTTCGATTTTACCTCCCAATAATCGTTTTTACCCGACACGGCAGGATTCATCACATAGTCGTTCATCATATACTGGCTGTATTGAGGAATCTGCTGTGCCCACGCCATTGTTCCTGTGCCAAGAACTAGGATTGAAATGTGTAGTAGTCTTTTCATGTGTTTTTTATTGAATGTCATCGCTTGTGGAAAATTGGCCTTCCTTGCCAATAGTGATTGGCAAGGAAGGTCCTTTCATTATCGAACGATTGTTATAGGTCCAGTAAATGGTTGCTCAAAGTTTTCGGAGCGAATCACGTAATAGTAGGTGCCTACGGGCAAATCGTTGCCATCATAACGCCCATCCCATGGAATAGGATAGCCTTCGGCAGATTGCCATAGCATTTGTCCCCAACGATTGTAAATCTCTACTACAGCATCGCTAAACAATTCGATGTTGTCGATAATCCACGTATCGTTTATTCCGTCACCATTTGGCGTTACACCATCAGGGAATTTGATTCCGGGCACCACCTCCACAAGAACGCTGTCCATATTGGTACAGCCATTCTCATCGGTTACGGTTACGTAATACATGGTTGTTTCCAGAGGAGATGCAAACGGATTGGTGATGGTAGAGTCGCTGAGCGATGCACCAGGAGTCCACGTGTACGTCCATTCTGTAACTACACCATTTGCGTTCAAACCAATAGTGCCGCCCGTTGGGATGGTCACGTCATTTCCACCATCCACAGGAGGCACATCATACATGGTAACCAACACAGAATCGGTATCCACGCAATTTCCAATGCTTACCGTAAGTGCGTAAGTTGTATTCACAATAGGGTTAGCAGTTGGGTTAGCAGCTGTAGCATCGCTAAGGCTCTCTGCTGGCGACCAGAGATACGTTCCGCCACCAGCTCCATTCAACGTAAGCGAGCTACCAACACAAAGATTAAGGTCGTCTCCCGCTTGGGCTTCAATATTTACCAAAGTTCCAATGCTATAGGAATCAACGATTGAACATCCTGTAGCGTCTGTAATGGTAACTGTATAAGCACCAAAGAAAGCATTAGTCAAATCCTCTGTAGTTGCTCCGGTAGGATTCCATTGGAAGTTATAGGCCCCTACTCCACCTGCTACTGTTAGATTGATAGACCCGTTGGCTACGTTGCTACATGAAGAAGCGCTAGTAGTAGCATTTGAAACAAGGGCAGGAGGCCCAAGTACCGTAACGCTGCTTTGAGTAACGCATTCGTTGGCATCAATAACTGTTACAGTATAGGTTCCCACACATAATGAAGTGGCGGTGGCTCCCGATTGATTCGATGGGTCGTTCCACAAGAAAGTGTAAGGCGGGGTTCCACCATTTGGAATAGCAGTAGCGGTTCCATCGCATGCACCACCGCAAGTTTCATCAACTGCCGTAGCGGCAGATGTAAGTAACGCTGGCTCCGTGATTACTACCGTTGCCAGTGTAGTACACGCTGGTGCTTGGGCGTCAACCACCGTTACAGTGTAATTGCCTGGGCAAAGACCTGCCACTACTTGTGTAGTTTGATTGAACTGGTCGTTCCAGAAATACTGGTACGGTCCTACACCGCCAGTTGCGAATACAGAAGCTGTACCATCGCAATCGCCATTGCAACTTACTGAAGTGAAAATTGGCACTGTGGCTACCAATACATTATCGTCATTAATGGTGACAGAAGCGTTTGCAGTACATCCAATTCCATCCGTAATCGTTACATCATACGTGCCTTCGCAAAGGCCCGTAGCTGTAGCTGAAGTTTGCCCATCAGACCATAAATAGGTGAAAGGCGGTGTGCCGCCAGAACCTGTTACGGTAGCTTGTCCATTGCAACTTCCGCTACACAATATCTGAGTTGTAGCAGTGATGTCGGCATTAAGAATAGGCGGTTCGGTAAGATTAATATCTACAGTTACTGTACACAGGTTAGCATCTGTAATCGTTACAGAATAAAGACCAGCACATAGGTTGTTTATAGTGTTGCCCAAACCAAAGTTGGACCAAAGAATAGCGTAAGGCGCTGTTCCACCTGTTATTGTTACCGTTGCAGAACCATCACACACACCTCCACAGCTTGGGTTTACTACCGAAACCGTTGCATCTAAAACTGGTGGCTCAATTATATCTACCGAAGTTGTTGCGGTACATCCATTGGCATCTGTAACTACAACCGTGTATGTTCCAGCACACAGACCAGTTGCGGCCGCTGTTGTTTGTGCATTCGCATCGTCCCATAAGTAAGTGTATGGAGCGGTTCCTCCTTGCGCAATTGCTGTGGCAATACCATCGCATATACCTCCACAAGTGATGTTTGTAGCAACACCAGCAACAACTAGAGGAAGAGGCTCAGTAACGATGACAGCGGTTGTTTCTGTGCAACCGTTGGCATCCGTTACTATTACGTTGTAAATGCCAGGGCACAAATCTGTCACTGTATCATTTTGTGTGGCCGCCAAATCTGTCCATTGATAGGAGTATGGGCCTGTGCCACCAGCAGCAGATGCATAGGCTTCACCATCGCAATCGCCAGTGCAACTCACACCTTGCGCGCTGGCTGTAATCACAATAGCCGCTGGTTCACTTATCGTTACCTGCGATGTGTTAGTGCAACCAGCAGCATCCGTAGCAGTAACAGTATATGGTCCAGCGCACAATCCTGTTACATCTGCCAAAGCGGTATTAGCGGGGTCGTTCCACAAGTAGGTGAATCCACCTGCACCTCCTGTGGCATTAGCAGAAGCTTCTCCATCACATACTCCAAAGCAAGATGCATCAACCGTAGTAGTAGTTATTACAATTGGAGCAGGCTCGTCTACGGTAACAGAAACGGTGGTAGTACAGCCATTCGCATCGGTGATTGTAGCAGTGTAATCTCCAGCGCACAATCCAGTTGCTGTTGCCAAGTTGCCACCAGAAGGAGACCATGAAACGGTGTAAGGAAGAGTTCCTCCAGAAGCTACAACGGTCACAGCTCCATCGCACACTTCAGCACAAGATGCATTGGTAACCAACGGCAAACTAACTGAAATTTCGGTAGGTTCTGTAACGGTTACTTGCGTTACGGTAACACAACCATTGGCATCTGTAATAGATGCACTCACTACACCAGCACATAGACCAGTTGCTGTTGCTGTAGTTTGACCAGCTGGGTCGTCCCAAAGGATTGAGAATGGGGCAACTCCGCCCGAAATGGTTACGGTAGCCGTTCCATCGCATGTTCCATTGCAAGAAGCCTCAGTAGAAACACTAGTTAAGAATGGGCCATCTATATTATTTACAGGAATAACAACCACGGCAGAGCATCCATTGCCATCAGTTACAGTAACGGTGTACGTTCCAGCCGCAAGATTAGTAGCTGTTGCCGAAGAAGATACATTTGGAACCCATGCATACGTGTAAGGTCCGCCATCGCCACCTGATGGATTCACGGTAATTGCACCATCAGAGTTTCCGCATGTTGCAGGAGTAGAAGTATATGCTGGAACAATTTGAGCCGGCTCAGCAATCACAACGGGCTGGATGAAAATACATCCAAGGTCATCTATTATTTGAACGTTGTAAGTTCCTGCACAAAGGCCAGTTACACTTGCAGTTGTTTGACCTCCTGGAACCCATAAGTAGGTGTAGGGTGCAGTACCACCTACAGGAGTTACTGTGCCTTCTCCATCGCAAGTTCCGAAGCAGGATGCATCGACAACTGCTACTGTAGCGCTTGTTGCGCCTCCATCATTGTTTACGGGGATTATGAAGTTTTGAACACAACCGAATTGGTCTATTACATCAACGTTGTAAACACCTGGGCACAAACCTGTAATTGTAGCGGTGGTTTGACCATCGCCCCATAGATATGTGTATGGTTGCACTCCACCTGTTGGACTAACCGTAGCTTGTCCATCACACTGCCCGCAATTGGCGTTAACAACAGTAGAATTTGCAGTGATTTCTAAAGGCTGGAAGATGTTTACGGTGGCGGTGGTCACACATCCGTTCGCATCGGTAACATCAACATTATATGGTCCAGGGCAAAGGTTTACCGCAGTAATTGTGGTTTGTCCATTCGGATCGTTCCATTGATAGGAATATGGGAATGTACCTCCTGTGGTAAATACCGTAGAGGTGGCATCGCAAATGCCAAAACAGTCTGGATCGTTAGCAGTTGTAGTGGCAGTTAGCGTTCCTGGTTGTGCAATAGTTACTGAAGAAACAGACACACATCCGTTTGCATCGGTTACGGTTACATCAAACGTACCAGCGCAAAGACCAGTGGCTGTTGCTGTAGTTTGCGCTAATGCATCATTCCATAAATAAGTATATGGCGCTGTGCCCCCAGATGCAGTTACTGTGGCAGTACCGTCACAATTGCCATTACATGTTGGATTTACTTGAGAAGTAATAGAAGATGTAAGTCCATTTGGTCCAGCAATTACTACCGATCCCGTTTGGGTGCAACCATCAGCATCCGTAGCAGTGACAATATATGTACTTGCGCAAAGCCCAGTTGCTGTTAACGTTGTTTGATTTGCTGGGTCGTTCCAAGAAACTGTATACGGGCCATTTCCTCCAGTTACTGTTGCTGTGGCTTCACCAATACATGTTCCGCTACATTCTAAATCAATAATATTAGAGAATGTGATAACAATAGCAGGGGGTTGGTTAATGTTTCCAGAAGCATTAAAAGTGCAATTGTTTGCATCGGTAACTGTAACAGTATAGCTACCAGCACACAATCCAGTGGCTGTAGCTGTGGTTTGCCCTGCTGGATCATTCCACAAATACGTGAATGGTGCGGTTCCTGTTTGAACGTTAGCCGTAGCCGTACCGTCACATACTCCGTTGCACGAAGCATTGGTACCTGAAACTGTGACGGTTAAATTCGGAGTATCTACTATTGTGCCTGTGGCAGTATTGGTGCAACCGTTGGCATCTGTTACTATTACATTGTAGGTTCCTGCACAAAGGCCGGTGGCAGTGGCAGTGGTTTGTCCAGCTGGGTCATCCCACAAATAGCTGTATGGTGCTGTGCCATTCGAAGCGGCAGCAGTTATGGTTCCATTGCACAAACCACAGGTAGCGTCTGTCGGGGTTGTTGTAATTGCTATTGGAGCTGGTTCGTTAACCGTAGCAATTAAATCGCTTCCCCCCGATCCACCAAATGTGAGCGACCAATCGAATATAAATCCATCATCTATACTCAAATTATCTGTTACAGTAATGGTCCAGTTACCATTTAGCGGGCAACCTATAAAACCGTTGAATGATTGTGTGGGTGTATATGTGCCGGGAGTCATGGAATTGCTAGGTGGATTCCCCGCTGTTACCCAGTTGCCAAGCGCATTTTCTTGAAGGATAGTGCCGAATGTTGCTGTCTCAGAAAAACAGTATTCTGCACCTGTTCCCGGAACTCCGTTTGGTCCAGCATCATTCGCACCACCCAAATAAGTTCCTGTTCCTCCTGGATATTCTTTTAGAACAACCGTTTGCCCATTCGGACATGTGAGCGTCATCTGTAAATCTCCTAAATAGGATTGCTCCATATTGATACAGATATCCTGCAAATCTGTTCCAGTAGTAATTGTGCCTCCTGCTGGAAATCCCGTTATTGCTACCGAGGTGTTGTAAGAAACACCGTTTCCGTCAGGAAGCGCCAACGTTCCACCTGCGAACGAGCCGCCAAGCGTAATCTGGCTAG
>Ga0247837_1005166_pt1 | contig 19968 bp, 18 predicted proteins | sample LaCtaG_2_FD_187115 | JGI IMG/M metagenome (GOLD analysis project Ga0247837, IMG submission 187115) | Freshwater microbial communities from meromictic Lake La Cruz, Castile-La Mancha, Spain - LaCruzMarch2015_14.5m | ecosystem: Environmental > Aquatic > Freshwater > Lake | place: Spain: Castile-La...
ACTCACTTGCATTGGCGAAGGTTGGGGCTGCGGGCAGGCAAAGAGGTGGCATCTTGACGCTCCCCCCTGCGATGGGTGCCGGCTAGGCTAGTGCCAGGAATCCTGACGACACTTGATCCTATGGAAGTGGGCGGGGGGTTGCTGAACGTATCGAATTCACCAACTCCAGGTGCTCATCATCACTGGCGCACGAGTGAGGAGGCCTGGAGTGAAGATGCACCGTGGCCAAGAGTTTCAATGCACTCGAGCCGCGATGCTCACAAGGCTCTCGCCACCTCGATACAGCGCATAGGCGTCAATTTTGTTCCCATCAACCCAAAGGAATCCCTCGTGAACCCAAGTTTTCGGCTGATAACCGCGGAGTAGGCACATGAGCTCAGATTGGTGGTCATCGACTTGTGGTGCACCTTTAGGTGGTGATTCACCGTCGAATTCGTTGGGACGAACTCCTTTACTCGACCACTGCTCAGCGTCGCCCATGTTTGCCATCAGGATCTGAGCCATGAGACGCATTCCGATGACCTGGCGTGAAGAGACTTTTCCTTTGGCAGCCTCCATGCCCAGGCCCCGGTGAAGTTCATCCAGCACCCTTGCGCGGCCTATCGGTGACATGCACGTCCACCACACCCACGGCATGCTAAGGATTGTCGGTGCTTCCCAGTTGATCGAATTGCCAGCGAATCCCGACCCTCGTATCGACCCGGCCCTGTTCATAACGAGTTCCGCATTTCGGCCATCCTTCACCAGCTTCAGGAACAGCACTGAGCCGAAACCGGTTGGGTAGGTGTCCTCCGCGAACCGGAATTCATCCACGCTCTTCGCTAACCGCGCCGCGAGTAGCCACGAGCAGGCGTGCGCCCACTGAGTCTCTTGGTTGAGTTCCAGAGCGACCTGCTGCCAGTCTTGTTCGCCGTCTTCACGGTCATTGCTCATCTTCTATCTCCCATCGCTCGTTCATCCACCTATAGATAAGCATGACAGCGCCGATCGAGAACAGCACGAATTTCGCGAATGACGAATCTAACGGTGCGGCGGCTCGCCCGCGCGGCCAAAAAGTACGAGGTTCCTCAGAAAGACGAGAGCAGAACCTCAATAGAGGCCGGCTTGGCCGACTGGGTATCAGACAAGGCTTCGAGGGCAACTGACTGGATGACAATTTCATAGGACTGCTTGCGAACATTGACCTGTTCCTGGATGTACTCCAAACCGCCGTTGGCGTACTCCTCGAATACTGAGATCCGCTCCCCTAGACGTGCATCATCCAGGATTTCAGGATCGTCAGTTGCCGCTACGGCGGCGATCATCGAGATGAACGGCTCCGACCAGGCTTCGCTTGTCAGAGTGTCGTATCGAATTGGTTCGCCAGACTTCTCAAACGGCACTCGTCGATTTTGAGTGACACCTACACCGGCGGCAAACAGCAGGATGTCCTTCATCGTCGGGAAGCCGGCTTCGTCCTTCAATTGCTGCAGGAGAGCTTCTTGCTGGGCTGGTCGGCGGACTCGGGCGTCGTGGTTGCTCACTTTCCAACCTCCACTAGTTCGGTCCAATCGATTTCAGATCGAGTCTCAATGAAGGGGTGTTCACGACCAGCTAATTCAATAGTTTCGGAGTCCTTCACATTGTTTGAACTATAAGCCACGAATACACCCATGTGATTAACGTGTGGCAGCAATTCGTTCAGGACCTGACCTTGGCCTTGACTCTTGCTCACGAGAACGATCATCTGCGGCGCCATCACCGCAAGTGCTCGCGAAACGTCGCGCTGGTAGTTGATGTCAAGGGATCCAAACGCCGCATCCATGACTATCGGGTACGTGCCGCTGTCAGGGGAGGAGTCCGCTCCGACTCTTTGCGACGCAACCTCACGAGCGAGCTGAGACACCGCGGCGACAAATGAGAGGCTAAGAATCTGATTCTCGCCCGTTGATTTAGGAACTGGTAGGCGAGACCCGTCAGCTTGATCTTGATAGAGGCCGAGCTCGAAGTCTGCAGTGAGAGCGGGGTAGTACGGCTTGACCGTGATGCTTGAAAACACCTCTTTAAGTTTCGCATCCAGGCGATCTCGCATGTCATTTGAACGAATGTCGAGAATTTCCTGGAGAGCTTTTTGGACCGCCTGGACAGCCTCCATTCGCCTTCTTGCCATTGAAGCTAGCACATTTGCAACTTCAGCTGACTTCAGTTGCGTCTGCAACCGCTCAACCTCGGTTTCCGACAACTTGATGGCATCATCCAGCCCACCCATTTTTCTGTTGGTGTCGTTAATCCGAACCTGAAGGTCTTCGCGCTTACCTTCCAGCCTTCCGATCTCTTCGCTAGGAAGGTTCTTAACTTGCACTTCCAGTTCCGTTAGGCGGCCGTTGAGGGAATCAACCTGACTTCTTCCCTTCTCGATGTCGGAAGCCAACTTCTGTAGGCGTTGTTTGAGCTGCTCGCGCTCATCTGCGATTTGGCCGACCTGCCCATTCAGTTTCTGCCACGCGGCTTCTACTGACTGCAGCCCCGCCCTACTCCGCCATTCCTCAACAGATCGCATCGCATCAGTGCCAACCACCAAGTCGGTTCCACATATGCATTGCCCATCGTCGATCAGTTTCTCGACGAACTCCCGCTTCAGGGGCGCGGGAAGCGCACCGCGCTCATGGAGTTCAGCGGCAATGGACTGTGCTTTGAGGCTCATCGCGCCCGCAAAAGCCATGTATCCACGCGTTGCCACAAGGTGGTTGCGTTCGATCTCTAGATCCTTCTTCGTTTGGTTGGCGGCGTTGAGCCGTTCCTCTGTCTCGTCTCGCTGCTTCTGAAGCGGTCCGGCTTCTGCGTGCTTACGCAGAAGGTCAAGCACTCCTTGTAGCTCTTCACTCAAAGCCGCTAAATCATCCTGGAGGACTGACCGCGTCTCCCTCAAAGCCACTGCAGCGTCTTGCGAGGTTTCGATATCCTCCTGAAGCTTGCTCGCTTGATCGCCTCCGTGCTTTTTGAGATCAGCCGAAAGCTTCCGTTCAACCTTCGGCAAATGCAACAAGGCCTTCTCGACATGCTCAAGATTAAGGAGTGTCTTGATGTCTTGCTTTACTTCGGCGTACGCCTTTTGGTTGACCAGATCTTCGATTCGTTCACCATTAAAAAAGAAGAATTGACTTAGACGCCGCGGAAGAATAGTTTCAATCTTCTGCTGGGGTCCATCAACGAGCTTGCTCTGGCCCCCGGTAGATGCCCAGAGTTCGAGAGAAGACGTGGTTGAGCCCTGCTCGTCTGACGACTTACGTACCTCGACTGATCGTTTGGCTCGAAAGCGTGTGCCCTCATGCTCGAAGGCGACCTCGACAGACACGGAAATATCACCGCCAAAGGGGACATCCCGCCAAACGAAATCCGTAACGATTCTTTGTTTCTGTTCGAGATCGTCTGAGAGTTTTCCGTAGAAGGCCCAGGTGAAGGCATTGAGGAAGGTGGTCTTACCAGCACCATTTGCTCCGAAGAGCAAGGTCACATTTTTGTTGTCACTAGTATCGAGAGGAAAAGACTGTTCACCCTTGAACTGGCGAAAGTTCAACAGTTTGATCTCGGTCAGCTTCACGCGATGATTCCCTTCACAACCTGGTGCAGATCATCGACCACTGTCGCGTCTGAACCTGACAGGTGCAATCGTGACCGCTCAATCTCAAGGACGCGCTGTAACAGCGCTTGCGCGTCCAGAGATAGCCCTTGGATGACTTCCTCCTCCGTAAGGCTGGTCTTGTCATTTGTCACGTACGTCTCCCCCTTCGTGGTTACTCCATCTTAGTCACAGGTCCATCAAGCCGTATCGCTCTTTGAGCGGCCGAAGGGCTGCAAGAGTTGCCGGGTAGTTCTCCGAGAGTCGGCCAAACTCGAAGGCGCGCTCCAATTCACGTCGGACCATGCTCCGCTCAACTTGGCTGACGTCACCCTCACCTCGGTCCTGAGGTATCGCCAAATAGTCATAGATGATGGCGGTCTTCGTTCCGCTTGTTGGCTGCCGTAGTAAGCGTCCGCGGCGCTGGATGAATTGCCTAGGGTTTGAACTGCTCGCGAGGATGTAGGCGATTTGGGCGTCTGGGATGTCTACCCCCTCGTCTAGGCATCGCATGGCGATCAGGAATCTCAGATCGTCGCCCTTCATGAATCGGCGCAGCAGTGCCTTTCGTTCCTCACGAGGAGTGTCGGAAACGTAGGTGTGAGCGGAGAGGCCGGATTCCGCCCCAATGAGTTCTAGGGCCTCCGCAACTTGACTCGGTCCTTGAATGCCGGACCCGTAGGCGTCGGGCCGTGTCCCTTCGGCGCAGTACACCAACTGGAACCAGCTGGTGCGGTTCTTCTTTACGTCAACCGCCAGCATCGCAAGCTTCCCTGACGCATGCCCAAGGACATTGGCTCGCTTGCGCAACAGGAGGCCCAGTGGGGAATCCGGATCCGCGTCTTCCAGTGAACCGATGCTTCCCATCAGCGCGACGATTTGCCCCGTTAGTTCGGTGTAGAGGGCCATCTCGTCCTCGTCGAGTTCAACTAGACGGGGGTAATACTCATAGCGACATAGCGCCCCAATCTTGATTGCCGCTTCGAGATCGATTTTGAAGGCGATCGGACCAAAGTAGTCGAAGAGACGCTGGGTTCCGGCGTCGTCCATGTAGCGCTCAGGGGTGGCCGAGAGCCCTAGGCGGTAGATCGCTTTGTCGGGCAGAGACGCGGAGAGACGGTCGGATCCCAAATTGTGTACTTCGTCACCGATCAGCATCAGTGGCGCACTAATACGGTTCAGGATGCCCTGAAATGACTCCATCGAGAACGAAGCGTTCGTAGCGACTAGGACCACACAGGGATTCGTACCCAACCGAACTGCGGCCAACGCATTCTCCACCTGAGGAATCCATTTGGCACTGGACTCGTACACAGGGATCGGCTCAACTCCGAATTCACGCACATCCTGCATCCACTGATCCACCAGATGCTGAAATGGAGCCACGACGACGACGACCAAAGGTTGATCAGACTCAGCGTGAACTTGAGCTACACGGCACGCGGCAAGGAGAGCCGTCTTTGTCTTTCCCGTACCGGTCGCCATCTTGAGGATTCCGCGGCCGTGCTGAGTCAACCAGGCCCGAATCGCGTCGCGTTGGTAGTCACGGGGTTGAAATGAGGTTGGTGCCTTAAGGGTTCCCGCTGAGTCAGTCGATGTCGCCGCGATTTGGAGTGCGTCGTCTCGGGCGGGGAAGGACTCCCCCTGATGGCTCTGAGCGAGCTGGAGGAGTTTCTCCCGGGCTACCTCCGGGAAGGGTAGGATGTGAAGACGATCGGTCTTGTCACTCCACAGGTTATTGAAGTCGTCGACAATCCCGATGGTTCTATCATCATCCCCAGGTCGCCAGGAGCGATACACCTCGACAGATTCGAAATTGGCTATCAGACCGCCATATGTCTCGTTGGAACTCCCGGTAAAGGAGATTACGTCACCAAATTCATCACGAAAGTAGCCGATCTTTTCGTGGTAGATGCCGAATCCCTTGGGCGATTCCACAAAGGCCAATTGGATGTCGAGGTGCCCCTCGGCAATCAACCTGCCCGTAATTCCCAGCCCCTTCAAGAGAACCGGATCCATTTCAGCCTCAAGGCTCCTCATGGTAGCGCGTGCGAACACCTCTCGAATCTGATACCCGCGCTCGATATCTGCAATGTCATCCAGTTCTAGCCGAGGCGAAGCGATGAGACGTACCTGGCCGCCTCGAGAGGTGAACGTTTCGATACCGCGCGCCATGAGAGCAAGGCTGGTCGACGTGAAGAATCCAGAAGCCCGGCAGTAGAGAGTGGCCGACTCATACGCCGGTAGGTAGAACTCACTAACTACATCGTTCCTATCGCTGCGATAGCGCGGTGACCACTGTTGATTCCTGAGGCCGACCATCACAAAAGTCTCAAAATTTCATCCACGGAAACACCGACTGACAGCGTTTGAGCCACACCATCATGTGCGTCAATGCTTTCATCTGCCAGTAAAGCCGCGGCAATTTCCCCGTCACCTCGATCACGAGCTGTGTTGATTATTGAAGCCCATGAGGGTTCGAGAGTTAGGCTCAGCGCATTCGCAAGCAATTCGCGCGGATTTTCGGAAGAGCCGCCATTTAATCCGGCGAGGTACAGAGATCGTTCGATGCCTTTCGCGCTATCGGGAATCACGATTCTCTCCATACTGAACGAGCCGTCGTCATGGAATATGGCAAAGGCCTCATCACCTTCTGAGCAGGTTCCGTCTTGCATGAACCTCCGGATAGAGCCCAGACTCGGCTGCATCCCAGTCCAATAAATGGCCTGCTCGGAAGAGCCTGACGTCAATTTGCGCGACTCTCCCTCTTGGAGTCCCAGAACGCCGGCGAGGATGGAACTTAAGACGGAACCGCTCCCTCTGGCGTGGTCAGCGTTGATTGTCATGCGAAACTTCCAGGAGGAACCTGCGCGGAACAAGCGCCGGACTCGCGACGGATTGAGAACTTTCTCCTGCGCCCCACTTCGCATTCGCACAATGCCCCCGCGCATATCGAATGGGAAAGCTTGCGAGTACGTTCGCACCGAAGATTCCGCAACATCGAACGCGCCGGTGAGCATGCTGACTAACTCATCTTGTGAGACTTGTCCGCCATTTCGCTCAACCTCTTTAGCGATCAGGTCTCGGATGCCACTGTATTCCAAGCCTCCCCATTCCGAAAGACCGAAAGCATCTCTATCTACTCGGACGAATCTGTCATCCTCGGCCAAAGCGTTGCGGATCGAAGATTCCGCCCTGTCGACTGGCATCCGATCGCTGATTTCTTTGATACTCAATGGCTCGCCAGCCGAGTTCAAAACGATCGCCGCCCAGTCAGGGATCGAAAGACTCCGGCCAACCACCTCTTCCCCGTGAAGCGTGGCTCCGCAGTACTCGAGCCACGCTAAGAACTCAGCTTCACGCTCGACGGAGCCCATTCCCATTTCTCGAGCCACTTCGTGGATGGGGGCAAGACCGAACCGATTGCTGTGTTGCGACATGGCTTCTTTGGTGAGCGCCAGCGCGTGTTGGATGGTGGGAACCGCTGCCCAGCCGTCTTCAATCTCGAAAGTATCGTCCAGGCGATCTATGACGCGCCATGCGGGTTGCGCTGCAATCTCGACCCGGGTCTCGAGCGCCGGGAAATCCTCAAGCAGCCTGCCAAGTGAAGAGAGGGTCCCGATGTGGATACAAACCGCCCGGGACAACTCCTGAATTCTTTTTCCATCGTCGGTCGTCGGATCATTCAAAGCTATGAGAGTCTTGTGGAGAATTTGTCGAACTCGCTCGCGAGTGACCCCGAGTTCTTGGCCGACTTGTTCCAAGGTTGCTGGATGGGCTGCGAAGAGCCTGAGTCTTGACGCAACTTCGGCTTTCGTATCCAGCTGCAGGAGCAAACGATCCAGAAGATATGCCGGTTGGAAGCGGCTGGGGTCAACCAAGTCAGCAGGGCGCAGGGCAGCGAAGTAATCCCAGGCCGAGGCAACACTCTCGGGACAGCCGGCCAATCCTTCGGCTAAGCGCAAAGGCGCTTCCGGCGCCCCTCTCAGGCAGTGCCACTCAGCCACTGTTCTCAGAGCCTGCAGGATTTCGTGATTCGTTTCGCTTGCAAGGTTCTGAGTAGGTGACTTCGTCGTGATTTGGGTGAAGAGGTCAATAGAGGGGACGTGCGCGCTACTGAAGGTTAAGAGGTCAATAGAGGCGCTTGCAATGGCGAGGACAATTCGAAGCACTGTAGTGGGACCCGTATTGGGAAGGTCCTGCAATTCATCCACCGAAAAGGCAAGAAGAGTTGGCGTTGCTGTTGCTCCCACCCTTGCCAAACAGTTGAAACTGCGTGTATCTAACGAGTCCCACGAAATCTCGTGGCCGCTCGTAGTCAGTGAAGGGAAGAGGTTCGACAATGACTCCTCGGGAGCAAACTCGATAACTGTGGAAGCCACCGAGGAAACTACTTCTGCGATTTGGTCCTGATCGAACAAATTCACTGTGAGGGAGGCAATGGCGTCCGAGTTTGGGTCCTCGAGAAGCACCGGGAAGACATCTCCCCATGTCAGGTTAGCAGCCGAGATTGGCTGCGCCTGGTTCTTCTTCATGTACTCCCCCTCCAGCACTATCGTATTGGTTGTCTACAGGAGGGCACTGACATTGATCCAGCCAATTGTGATTAACGCGGGGCCTCTCGCGGACCACGATCACCTCGAGTGGCGGTCCAACCGTCATCGCACGGCTATTGGCCGTGTCGGTCTTTCCATGCCAGCTCGGCAGGCCCTTAATGACGGGGTCCTGGATTCCTGCGAGACGATTTTGGACTATGGCAGCGGTCGCGGTCAGGATGTGAAGCGGCTGCGATCCATGGGCCGAGTTGTGCAGGGCTGGGACCCCCACTTTGCCCCAGAAACCGTCCCTCAGGCCTCCGCTGCGGTCCTTCTGACATATGTCCTGAACGTCATCGATGCTGCACATGAGCGGGTAGAGACCCTTAAATCTGCATGGAGATTGACCGGCAAAGTGCTGGTCGTCTCAGCCCGCCTTACCTGGGATGCCCGTCGAGTCAGGGGCGAGGACATGGATGACGGTGTCTTGACCTCTAGAGGAACGTTCCAGCATCTCTACTCATCGTCCGAGCTCCGCAGTCTCGTCGAGCAGGCGACTGGTGCGAGATGTGTTAACGCAACCCCTGGAGTTGTGTACGCCTTCCGTGACGATACGGAGCGGCTCGCCTATTTGGCTCGAAGAGCCATCCCCGACTTCAACTGGGATTCCCTTGACGGGTACGCCGACGGGCTCAGCGCCGCGGTTCGCTTTGCAGAGTCACGTGGCCGAATCCCAATTTTCGAAGAGTTCCCGGCTGAACACCTTGAAACTCTCGGCCGGCTTTCCCCCGCACAACTCACACGCCTCGTCAATAAGGGCGCCGATCCCGAACTCGTGAGTGAAGGAGTGAAGCGTTCGACTCTGGACACGCTCTTGTTTCTGGGCATTGAGCTCTTTAACGGCCGGTCATGTTTCTCTTCATTGCCACTGGGCGTTCAACTGAATATTCGAAAGTTCTTTCGCAGCTACCGGCAGGCGTGCCAACGGTCTGACCGTCTACTGCTCAAACTGAGGGACGACACCTACGTGCGCGGCGCAATGCGCAACAGCGTTGGCAAACTCACACCCTCCGCGCTGTATGTCCATAAGCGCGCTGCATCGTCGATGCCAGTCATTTTGCGCCTGTACGAACACTGTGGGTCAGTCGCTGCCGGCATTGTTCCCGATTACACCTTGATCAAGCTCAGCCACGACCGGCGTGCAGTATCCTGGCTCGGTTATCCAGATTTCGACTCAGACCCACACCCGAGAACGGCATGGTCTTACCAAGTCAATCTGAGCGACCTCGAGACGAAGTATCAGGACTTTCAAGAACGTAGCAATCGGCCGTTGCTCCATCGCAAAGAAGAATTTGTCGGTAGCGATGATCAATTCCGTGACAAGTATGAGCGTCTGACGAAGGCTGAAGTTGCAGCCGGCCTCTACAAAAATCCACAGCTGATCGGAACTGAAGATGGATGGGAGCGGGAACTTACCCGCTGTGGGGTGTCGCTTCGCGGACACAGACTCATTAAGCGGAAGGACTAAGTCCGCGCACGACATCCGTAAATGCCGCGATGCCTTCAGTATCAGTGTCTGACCACCACGACAGTCGCACGGATTCCTGGATGCGTTCTTGTGAGAGACCCATAGCCGTAAGTACGTGACTTGGGGTATAGCTCGCGGAGGTGCACGCAGAGCCAGTTGCGATAGCCGCACTGTCTTTCACTGCGACTATGAGAGCTTCACTGTCGATTCCGGTGAAGCTCAGATTTGCAATGTGTGGCGCACAATGTGCTTGATCACCATTGAGGTGGTGGGGAATCCCCTCGAGCGATGCTATAAGCGCCCTGCGGACAGTAAGTGTCTTCCTTTGCCACTCATCCGAGTTCCGTGACAGCCTGTCGGCTGCTTCGGCTAGCCCCACGACCATTGCGACCGGGACCGTACCTGGGCGAAGCTTGCGCTCTTGACCGCCGCCGAACATGAGCGGGGTCAACGGGATTCGTGACCAGCCTCGCCGACGCGTGATGAGAGCACCAATGCCCTTTGGCGCTCCGATTTTGTGTCCGGTGATGGAAATTAGGTCAACCTCTGCAAGTGACTCGCCCATGGGTTTGGCGAATCCCTGCGCGGCATCTACATGCAAGTAGGTCCCAGTCGCACGGAGTCGTGACGCCAATGCTTCGACGGGCTGGATTACTCCTGTTTCGTTATTCACCTGCATTACGGACACCGCCAAGGTGTTGTCGCGAACAAGCGACATGACTTCGTTTACCTCGTGCCGGCCGCTTAATGACTCTGGGAGGAATTCGACCTCAAAGCCGCGCCTGGCTAATTCCTCAAGCGGTTCAAGAACCGCCTTGTGCTCTGTGGCACTTGTAAGGATGTGCGTGCGGCCTGACCCTTGGCCGTATTCAGCAAGGCCGAGTAAGGCGAGGTTGTCGCTCTCTGTCGCACCGCTGGTGAAGACCACTTCGTCGGGTGTAGCTGAAACCAGGGCGGCAATCCGCTCTCGAGAGTCCTGGAGCGCCCGCTTAGCTCGGCTCCCCCACTCGTGGGTCCTGCTGCCGGCGTTGCCGAACTCAATGGTGAGGTGCTTGAGGACAACTTCTGCCACATGAGGGTCGACCGGCGTGGTGGCAGCCGTGTCCAGATAGAGCATGTCTATACCTCCCAGATAATACAAACGTACGCTATCAGCGATCCCCTTGTACGTTACCCATTTGACGTACTATCCTACTGCCATGTCGCGCCAAACTGCCGCTTTAGAGCCGGCCACCAATGATTTTGCCGTGTCTTTCCCCGCAATGCGGGGGATCCAAGCTGGCCACGAGTTCTACGTGGTCATGTGCCCCCTGAGATACCTCCCCCGGCTCTTCCTCTTTGACGAAGAAGACGTACCCCCTCAGCTTCGTGCCCAAAGGGCCCTGAATAAGGGTCGGCTCCCTGGGCTGGTCAGTTACCTGCTGGAAAACCGGGATAACTACGTTTTCAGCGCACTGACTGCTTCCGTGGACGGGGCGATGAATTTCGAGGAATACGACCAGGGCGCCCACGGCCATCGACTTGGTGTCTTGCACATCGGCATGGGTTCTCGATTCCTGATCAACGACGGTCAACACCGACGCGCAGCAATCGAAGAAGCCATGCGCTTAGACCCCACTCTTGCGGAAGAGACATTGCCGATTGTGCTCTTTGCGGACGAAGGCCTATCGCGAAGTCAGCAAATGTTCGCCGATCTCAACCGCCACGCGGTCCGCCCCGCGAAGAGCATTGGGGTGCTTTACGACCACCGAGATGACGACTCCGGCATCGCCCGTCTTGTGGTCATCAACTCAGACTTCTACCGCACTGTGGTGGAAATGGAACGAAGCACCCTTTCGGCCCGTTCGCGCAAACTTTTCACGCTCTCAGCAATCTACGGAGCGACTCAATCACTGCTCGCCGGGCATCGATTTGATGCCGTAGACGAAGCAGCGGACCTTGCCCGCACCTATTGGGAAGCCATTGCTGAGCAAATCCCCGAATGGCAGGCAGTGCGCAGGGGGCAGATGTCTGCCGGCGAGGTGCGCACCGACTTCATCCATAGCCACGGCATCGCACTCGCTGCGATTGGGCGCGTGGGCAATTCTCTCCTAGCACGTGGGACTGACTCCAAGAGTTGGCTTCCGGACGTGCGCAAATTGGGAACCATCGATTGGTCCCGATCTAACAGCGGGCTTTGGGAAGGCCGAGCCCTTATCGGCGGCCGCGTCTCCAAGGCGAGCACCAATGTGATTCTCACGACCAACGCGATCAGGACTCACCTTGGGCTTCCCCTGTCCCCCGAGGAGCAACGAATTGAAGACGCCCACTTAGGAGGTAAGCGATGAGCACGACGACGATCCAAGCAAAGGAGCCTTTCGGCGGTGTCGCGATGAATGAGGTTGTTGACGAGCTCGTCGCCGAGATTCAAGAGCTTTACCGAGCAGACGAAGTGCCGTGGGTCGTGGGTTATTCCGGCGGCAAGGATTCAACCGCTGTACTTCAGCTTGTCTGGCTGGCGGTCGCCGGTCTCGATGCCGGGGATCGTATTAAGCCGGTGTACGTGATCAGTACAGACACTCTCGTGGAGAACCCCGTTGTCGCGGCCTGGGTTACTCGCTCCTTAGACACCATGGCAGCCTCCGCCGCTGAGCAAGGTCTGCCCATTCATCCCAACCGATTGATTCCAGAAGTTAAGGACACCTTCTGGGTAAACCTCATCGGAAAGGGCTACCCCGCTCCGCGGCCGAAATTTCGATGGTGCACTGAGCGGCTGAAGATCAAGCCGAGTAACGCCTTCATAAAGCGTGTGGTTAAGCGATACGGGGAGGCAATCTTGGTTCTCGGTATTCGCAAGGCTGAGTCAAGTGCTCGCGCGCGAGTAATGGAGCGGCACGAAAAGGGCCGCGTTCGCGACCGGCTGTCCCCTAATGCGAGTTTGCCTAACTCGCTCGTCTACAGCCCCATCGAGGCATGGTCCAACGACGACGTGTGGATGTTCCTAATGCAGGTTCCCAATGCTTGGGGGCACCCCAATAAGGATCTACTCAGCATGTATCAAGGTGCCTCTGCCGATGGTGAGTGTCCACTTGTTGTCGATTCGACTACCCCCAGTTGTGGTGACTCTCGATTCGGCTGCTGGACCTGCACACTTGTTGAGAAAGACAAGTCGATGGCGGCGATGATCCAAAACGACGATGAAAAGGAATGGATGCTTCCACTCCTGGAGCTTCGTAACGAGTTGGATATTGCGAATGACAAGCCCCTGCGGGACTTCCGCCGCCTAACAGGCGCTGTCACCTTGTTCCATGATGAGCCAGTTCATGGGCCTTACACCCAAGATTCTCGCGAGCACTGGCTTACTCGAGTGCTGGAGGCTCAGACGTGGATCCGAACTCATGGCCCTGAGGACATGCGCACCATGGATTTGATCACCATTGAGGAACTCCACGAAATTCGCCGCATTTGGGTGTTTGAGAAGCATGAGATTGAAGACAGTCTTCCGCGTATTTACGAGACAAAGACCGGGGAGGCGTTTCCAGGACGGCCACTCAACGAGCATCTGGTCTTGGGTGCAGACGATGTGGAGTTGCTTAAGGAGATTTGTGGCGATGATTCACTTCACTTTGAAATGACTCGTTCACTGATTTCAGTGGAACGGCGCTTCCGCACGATGGCCCGAAGGGCCGGTCTCTTCGACGAGCTGGAGAAAGTCGTTAAGAAGAGTTTCTACATTGACAAAGACGACGCGGTGGAACGCGCTCGCGCCGTGGGTGAGGAGCGCGCGCTACGGAAGGGCAAGGGCGCGCAGTTTGCTTTGGATCTCGAGTTGGGCGCAGCGCAGGAGCCCACCCAACATGCTCTAGAACTGCAGGATCACATAGCTGAAGAGGTCAACGGTGCTGCTCACTGAGTTGGTTCTCCATAACGTCAGCGCTTATAAGGGTCGACAGGTGGTAAACCTGAGAACAGAACCGGGCAAGCCGATCATTTTGGTCGGCGGCCTGAATGGCTGCGGCAAAACCACTTTCCTCGATGCCATTCAATTAGCGCTGTACGGAAATCGCGCACGGCTATCTAACCGCGGCGGCATGGCGTACGAGGATTTCCTCAAGGCATCAATCTCGAGGAGCGTTGATCCCACCGAAGGGGCGAGCGTTTCTCTGACATTCGAAGTAGACGATGACGGTCTTCGGCACACCTACAAGGTGGTACGCGGTTGGGTTTCTACTGGGAAACGCTTTAAGGAAAAACTCGAGGTTTTCGTCGACGATCGGTGGGATGAGAATCTGTCCGGTAACTGGGCTGACCATGTTGAAGACCTACTCCCCCTCGAAATCGCAGGGCTTTTCTTCTTCGACGGGGAGAAGATTGAGGCTCTCGCCGATCCGGAGCGAGCGGCCATGGTCATTCAATCCGCGGTCCATTCCCTCCTGGGAATCTCCACTCTCGAGCAGCTGCGCACGGACCTAACCGTGCTCCAGCGCCGCCAACTCCCGCAGTCGGGAGATCCGGCCCTAGATCAAAAGCTCATCGATCTCCAAGATCAATTCACAAAGACTCAGGCCTCGATCGATCAGACCGCGCAGCGCTTCGCTGCAGCTCAGGCCGAAATTCGTACTGCTTCAAATGCCGAACAAAAGGCTGAACGAGAGTTTGCTCGAGATGGTGGTGACCTCTTCGAGCGACGCACTGAACTCGAGACTGAACATCGGGTGCTGAGTAGTCAGTTGTCCGTGTTTCAGTCGCAGCTTCGTTCGCAAGCCGAGGGGTTGCTCCCACTGCTCTTTGTCGAACCCATCCTTCAAGGACTCAGCAAGAGCGCCAAGGAACGACCCTCAGCTGCTGCAATTCAATTCGCACTCGAAGCTCTGAAGACTCATGACAACTCGGTACTCCAGCTTTTCTCCGGTACTGAGGTAGAACTCCTTAAGGAGGCCCTGGCTTCTGCGACCAAGGCAGCCGCTACTCACCTCTCTTTGAACCATGTTGGCGATGTGGCCGCTCCTTCTCTTGACCTGGGGTCCACGTTAGGGCGCTTGCGTGAAGTAAAGAGTGACGTCCAAACGCTGCTTGTTTCCAGTAGAGACCTGAAGTCGGCACTGGACGCTGTCGATGTTCAACTTGCGGGCGTCCCTGACTCGGATGCCATACAACAGTTACAAGACTCCCTTGACGCCGCTCGAATGACCCATGCCGAGTTCCAAGGTCGCGCGCGCGTCCACGGCGAGGACTTGGGGCAGCTCAAGCGGGAACGAGCCAAAGTGGAGGCTCAAATCGCGAAGACCGAGGCTGACCGACTGCAAACCGACATCGCCAATGAGGACGTCCGTCGAATTCTTGAACACACTATGCGTGTCCAGCAGACGTTGACTGAACTGCGTGAACGTCTCCTTCTTAGACACATTTCGAAAATTGAGATCGCCACTTTGGAGAGTTTTGGATGTCTCATGCGGAAATCAGGTCTCGTCGCTGACCTGCGCATCGATCCACAAACCTTCGCGATGACGCTAATCACAGGTTCCGGTGATGAGATTGACCCGAGCCGTTTGAGTGCCGGTGAAAGACAATTGCTCGCCGTCGCGCTGCTGTGGGGTCTCGCCCGAGTAGCTGGGAATCGGCTTCCCACGGTCATTGATACTCCTCTGGGCCGTCTCGACAGTGTGCACCGTCAGCATCTTGTGGATCGCTACTTCCCCTTGGCGGGTGACCAAGTAATTCTTTTAAGCACAGACGAGGAAATCGACGAGGAACTCGTGGGTCGCCTTGCGCCATCAATCAGTCACAGCTACACCCTTGAACACGATGAAGCAGAACTTCGTACCGAGGTGGCTTCCGGCTACTTCTGGCCGATTGGAGTTAGCAATGTCGCTTGATAACGTCACGGTCCGACTTTCCGAACAGGGGAAGGATCAACTCGTCCGGCTCAAGCGAATCACAGGCATCAAGAATTGGAATGTCCTATGCCGCTGGGCTTTGTGTTTGTCACTAGCCGATTCCAGCCCGCCGTTGGTTCGGGAGGTACAGACAGGCTCAAACGTTGAGATGAGTTGGCGCACCTTTACCGGCCCGGGGGGTGCTGAGTACACGCTGCTCATTGAAAGTCGCCTAGCGACGATCGACGAGGGCTTCCCGGATTCCTATGCCCTCTTCGTAGCGCACCTGCACCGCGGTATCGGCCAACTTGCCGGCATGCTAGACGTCCGTAGCGGCATTGAGGGATTGATCGAACTCTCGATCGGCGCTGAGCGGTAGTCCTCACCCCACTGCCCGGACTCCTGCTTTAATGTCGAGGGGTCGAGCAAACAAAGGGGGGTGATGGCTGCCATCGTTATTCCAGCTGAGCCCGAGTTCGCCCACGAATCCGAACGTATGGTCTGGGACGTGCTCCGCCGCAAGCTGCGCGACTGCGACGGCCTATTAAGCGGAGTTCGGTTCTCAGACCCCGAGTACGGAGATGTCGAGATCGATATTCTCGTGCTCATGCCCGACTGCGGGGCCGTCGCGATCGAGGTCAAGGACGGAGCCGTCTCATACCGTGACGGAGGCTGGAAGCAGACGGATGCCCTCGAGTATCGTTCGATCGACCCTGCGCGGCAGGACCGCAACGGTGCCCACTCCCTTCGACGCTTCCTGCAAAGGCAGCACCACTGGTCACCCGGTCAGGTGCGCGCCAGCTGGATGATCGCGCCGCCTCACACCCACGTCGCTGGGGATCTAGGCCCCGTGGGGCGACGCAATCTCCTGATCGGCGAGCAGGGACCTTCCCGAGATAGCCGGCCTCGTGTACGACCGTCTTCGGCGGATCGACATACAGACTCCCCTGCCCTCTGATGGCTGGGTTGATGCGGCTGTCGCACTCTTGGTCGGAACTATCGACAAGCCTGCCGAGATTGCCGAGCGCACTGCAGCTCGCCTCGAGCACGTCGATCAGCTGACCGCACAGCAGTCCATCGCACTCGACATGGCACGGAAGAAGCGGCTGATTGAGTTCACTGGTTCCGCCGGAACGGGCAAGACGTGGCTCGCCATTGAGCAGGCGCAACTCTGAACCGAAGCCGGCGAGCGCGTCGCATTCGTGTCCTACACACGCGGAGTCATCGAGATGGTGAACAAGGTTGTCGCTGATCTCCCGGAGAAGTCACGCCCGGCCTTCGTCGGCACGTTTCTTTTCCTCGGTTACACCTGGGGTGTCACTCCCCCGGTCGATGCCGACTCGAACTTCTGGGAGCATGACGCCGTCGCACTCACTCTCGCCGCAGGCGAGGCGCTTCTCGACGATCAACGCTTTACCGCGTTCGTGGTCGATGAGGCGCAGGACTTCGCGGACTCCTTGTGGCCTGCACTCCTATCGTCCGCCGCGTCGCATGATTTCAAGCTCGCGGTATTTCGTGACGACGAGCAGACCGTCTTATCTGACCGGCGCAGCCGCCCGGACCTTCCCCTCGTACAGCTCGTGCTGGACGACAACCTGCGAAACTCCAGACAGATCGTCGACACCTTTCGTCCGTTGGTGGACGCGGAAATCACCGAGAAGGGCGGTTCCTCATTCCCTGTCGAGTACATCGACTGCGCGGCCGATGAAGTCATCTCGGCAGCGGACGACGTCGTAGCCGACCTCCTCGAGAACCGCGGCTGGATTACCGAACACGTCGCCGCGCTCACCACCCAGCATCGTCACCCGGTCCACGTCGAACTCGGCGATGACAAGACGGCCTACTGGAAGGAACTGTGGGCTACCGACGATGTCTTTTACTCCACGGCCGCCGGCTCCACTACGAACGTCGCCCGTGGATCTCCCGTGGCTACACCGCTCGTGATCGCCTTGGCGGCTCCCGGTGTCTTGAGCGGTTCGAGCGCCGGGTTCGCCAGCACCATCACGAGTGTCTCGGCGGCCGCGCGCGCCTCGTCCTTGCGGCGCTTTTCCGTCAGTAGCCGCCGCAGCCCCGAGCTTGCCGGATGTGCGTGCGCAATCGACTCACTCAGCCCACTTCTGGCAAGCCTCGCCGCAGGGAGGGTCGTGGGGGTCGCTTGGTTGATCCCGTCCAGCCGCACGAGTGCGGCGAAGAGACCCTGTGCCGCCGCGTCACTTCGTTCGGGATTGATCGCCAGTCGCATCCCGGCCTTGGTTTCCGCTTAAACGCTGCGGGCTAGGCGGTTGATCTCCTGTGCAGACTGTTCGCCGACTCCGCGTATCGCTTCGAGCCGCACGGGGCTGGTCCAGTACGCGTCGGCAACCGTGCGTACTCCCCCTGCGGCAAGTGCGCTCCAGGCGACGCGTCCCATGGCGAGGGGTCGCAGTTTCTCCAGTGGCATCGCCGTCAGCTGTTGGAGAGTCAGTGACTCCTTGAGTGCGTCGGATGCCGCGTAGGCGCCGGTCTCAGCGCTGGACTGCGCCAGCAGGATCGCTGCAGCTTCACGTGCGAAGTCCTGCGACTGCCTCAGCAGCGCATGGATCTCCTTGCGTCCGAACTCCAACACGCCAACCTCCCCATTAGTCCTCTGCATGACAGCTAGGAATTCGACAAGTCAGGCCGACTTGGTCGCCATGACCAGTGAGGCCAACAGACCCTGGTCGCCCGTCACCAATAACGAGCACCGTGAGTACTGAGCCTCCTCAAGTAGGGTGAGATGGGCCGCGGGATTTCGATACTCGGACGAGAGCGTTTCAAGGTGCGAAACCAGTCCGGACTTGTCAAAGAGCCAGTCTGAGAAGGTCCATCGGCTCGACAATTGCCTTAGTCTGGTGGTCAGTGGATCTTGAAGCCGTGAGTTGGAGTTTGCAGCAGTGCTCACAAACCGTCCCATTGTGCCCAGTTCTGGTTCTTTGCCACGCCCGGAGCAATACTTCGCGATCGGCGCGAATTCTTTATCACTAATCTGCTCCGACAGATCGAGCTCAGCCACTGAAGCACGCAGAGGCTCGAAAACACGCGCAACTAATTCAATCTCAACGGCCTTGCATAGAAGCAGGACTACGCATGACCAATCAAGTCCATTTGCATTTTGTAGTGGAGCAACGATGGCCTTCGCAGTTGCTATTTCGGCCTGCGCCTGAGGAGCAATCTCACCAAACCAGGCAGCTGCGAATCGGCTTCGTGCCTCATCTACTTTGGTGTGTGAGATCGACTTTGAAGCGATCGCTCGCAACTGATCGGCACGTTCGTCCTCGGGCAAGGTGCCAGACTTCACATCCCAGATGGAGAGCAAACGCCCGTAGCAGCCGTTACAAAGTGGATGTTCCCAATCCTCTTCCAAGAGGGTGACCAATTTTGAAGTCTTCGAGTCTCCGCATCGATGGCAGATAAATGCTGTTGCCTGCGCTACGCGGTACTGATGGAGTGGTCCCCGTTCTGGGTACGTCTTCACAACCTCGTACCGGAATGGAGGGGTGGGCATACATCTACCTTGCCACAGTTTCACTCCTCCACCTGCTGGTACGACTACTAAACCACCCCGGAACTACACCCCTGTCATCTGTACCTACCCGATTCCCGTTGCGGCTCAACGGCTTTCACTCCCCGTCCAATGTCAGACCCCCGTGTCAACTAAAGTCTAGTCAGTTCCCTTTGCTAGTGGCCGCCTTTGACGGTGTAACCCTGTGAACGAAGACGTTCGGCCAACTCCGCCTCGGCCTTCTTTGCTGATTGACTGTCGAAGTACTTTTTGCTTGGAGCAAGGTCCATGCGCAAACCTATTCCGTGGTTGGCAACCACAGATGAGTAAAGACGGGTCTTGGCGTTCTTTGCTCGACTCAGGTGTTGCTCGAGTCGTTCCTCGGGTGTTCTTTTGGTCTCTCCAACATAAACATACCCTTCGCCCGGATTTCGTGTTGCACTTGGATCTAAGCCAATGACGTATACGGTCCAAATGTCCGTGTTTCGATTGACGGTGTAACCCTCCCGACAAAACGCAGAAATAGCTTGAGCCTTGTAGGACTTGGCGCAGTCATGATCAAGAGTGAAGTTTTCGCGGGATAAATCACGCCTTAGTAATTGAAGATTCCCGGAGAGCCAAAGTGGTCCTTTACCAGAATTGAGCTGTCCAAAGCGCTTGGCTAGTGACATCACGGTAATTGCCACATACAAGTTTGGTTTTGATGATTCGCGTCGTTTAACAACGTCATCCAATTCGAGAACAATCAGTGAGTACTTCATTTGTATCGATTCCTCGACCCGGTGCGCATGTTATTTTTGGGGTGACATGTTGGTGCACTTGGTGACGTCCCCTGTGGTGGTGGGTTTTCGGCCTTGATCGTGGGGTAGTCCACGATGTTAAGGGCCATCGTGCAAAGGTCAGTGAGAAGAGACAAATCAACTCACGAGAGG
>Ga0247837_1005167_pt1 | contig 19964 bp, 15 predicted proteins | sample LaCtaG_2_FD_187115 | JGI IMG/M metagenome (GOLD analysis project Ga0247837, IMG submission 187115) | Freshwater microbial communities from meromictic Lake La Cruz, Castile-La Mancha, Spain - LaCruzMarch2015_14.5m | ecosystem: Environmental > Aquatic > Freshwater > Lake | place: Spain: Castile-La...
GGAAGGGCCGGGCAGGCCTGGGAGTGCCGTGGCTGCGGAGTTGGTGCTGGACACAGCGGTACTTGGAGGCGTAGGACTTGGTGCAGGTGGGTGAACTGCAGTGGAAGCGAAGGCCGTTGGGGTCTTCAGGCTCTTCCGGCTTTTCGCCCTGCGCCAGACGCACTAGTTCGTGGATCGCTGGAGGGAAGTCAGTGGCCGGGGCCTCCTCGACAATTTGCTTAACACCTTGGTGGCCGTCTCCCTTGTGATGCACCTTCAGCCCGTCCATGCGACTGTACCGCTTTCCGCAGTCCCCACACTCATACTTGGGAGTTCCGAAAGGATTGTGTCTCATCCTCACATGCTCCAGCAGTCCCCATTTATGCTTATACCGCTTCCCGCACTCCTGCAGTGGACACTCGAACTTCACCTCCTGTGCTTCCGCAACTTCCAGCCACTCCTCTATGCTCCAGAAGTCCTCCACTCTGCAGGACTTTCTTGCTGCACAGAGTCCTACGAAGTCCGGTAGACTGTGAATTCGCTTGCAGGGCGGACTGACGTCGGAGCGTTCAGACGCAGACAGCATAGGGATATTATAAGAGCTGTGGGAGGGAGGACTGACAGGTGTGACGGGAAGAGATGGGTATTGAGGGAAAGGAGAGAGGGAAGGATAGGGGCTGGAAGGGAAAGGCTGAGGGCAAAGGGAGGGACTTGGGTTAGGGCTGGAAGCCAGTGAAAGCCGGGTTAAAGGTCCATATTATAGTGTATGATTGGGACTCGATCTTTGGGCCCTGCCCGAGCCCAGGGGAAGAAACAGGGAAACCGCTCGGGCGTAGGGTCAGGGATGGGCAGAGGCCAGCGGCCCAAAGAGGCAGTTGGAGCAGGTCTGGACTGTGCTCTGACGCTGTCCGACCAGGAGAGACCAGGAGAGTATCCAATTCCTAAGGGAGACAACCCGTACTCCCTCGCTAAGCGCTACGAATACATACACAAGAACCTGACGGAGGCCGAGAAGTACTATCGAGCCGCCATTGCGCAGAAAATCCGCGTAGAAAGCGCTGTAAAGGACCTCGCAGGGGTGCTGCACCAACAGGGTCGGACCGAAGAAGCCTGCGAACTGCTCGAATCTCACAAGCGTCTCTTCGTGGACAGTCAGGCTAAGTTCGATAACCTACTGCAAAGCCTGCGCACTCAAAGTCGCAACGTGGCTTTTAAGTACCTGAAGCTGTGGGGACTGGCTGAAACCGCCACAGAACTTGGTGTCAAGGCAATGTTCGTCAACCCGAACCGGATACATGCTGTCTTTTTGGAAAGAGAGGGAGCGGGACAGACTGCGCTTCTGCAGTTCCTCAGCCTTTCGGCTGCGAGGAAGACTGTGGAGGGGTTCAAGCTTGCGGCGAAGTTCAAGTTGGAAAGTGTCACCTTGCCCTTGGATGATGACCCCAACCCTACTCCCTTCTCCTACTCTCTGTTCTCAGCAGAGTCTTCGTCTACCGACAATTCCCAAGAAGACAACCAGCGGCCCGCGCTGGACAGTCCCGAAGAGAGCCTGACGCACTACCTGGGCAGCGCGCTCTACCGCTCTATCAACCTCGAGGGAGACACCAGCTGCCCGTCACTCTAAGTCAAGTTCTCTCTCTGTAGTATCAGTCCTTATCTGCTTCCTGTACGCCTGGCTGTGTCCAGTAGCTCGGAAAAGGCTTCCCTTGATACGTGCTTCAATCGGTTTCTTTCGCCTTCTTGGCTTTCGAGTTTGCGGACTAGCTTGGATTTGCAGTCGTCTAGTTCCTCTACTCTCAGCGGTATCTTCAAGTACAGGAACTGAAGCCACTGATTCCTGAACTTGACCTGTCTGAACTGCTCCAAAGCCAAAATGGTGCAGATGATGGCAACGGACAAGGGCGAAAACAGAGACAGTTGGTAGTCTGTGTAGCACAGCATAGAGTGGTCGTCCGCACGTGAGATGATCTTGGAAAAGTCATAGTCGACTCCAGTGATGTAGACCAGCTGGCGGATTAGCTCTGCGGCAGTGGGGTAGTACAGCTTCCACTCGAGCTTTTCCAGACAGTAGAGTTCCGCTGTGATGATGTCTTTCTTCTGGTAGAGCTTGGCGGAGTGGTTGTATGCGTGGTCGAGAGTGTAGGAAATGCCTTCTTCGAACTTGGCAGTGATGAGGATGCAGACCACACCCACCAGCTGAAGCACACTCTTAGGCGTTTTGACCTTGGCGAGGAAGAGACTGAGTATGGTGAGTGTGAGTTGGGTGGTATGGGTCGAGGTCTTCAGTTCTTGGCACAGCTCCACCACCCACTTCACGAGTTTCTCCCACATCCACAGCTGCAGCTCCGGCTTCTCCTTCATGTAGTCCCCTGGCCGTGGCCAAGTCCTCTCCAGCTCTAGTAGGTATCCCAGAATCGCTGCGTTATATTCAGGCGTTAGCGGCTGTTTCCTGTGCTCCATTTCCTACTTCCCTACCACCTGGATACACAGCACCATTACTTGATAAATGTCCCACGACTTTCTCAAGAAGCAGCACATCTCTCTCGAAGAAGCCAAGGCCCACGCCATCAGCAAACTCATGGGCAAGAAAGACAAGAAGCCAGAAGCGCCCAGACAACAGGTCCCGACCCAGAAGAAAGCAGTCCTCCCTCCCGCAGAAGCCTCGTACGCCAATAGGTTGAAGCTTAACCGGAGCTATGACGAGTACATGCGCAGCTTCACTTGTGAGTCTCCGGGAGTACTGCAGCCCTTGATGTCGGCTATTACCCCTGTCCCAGCTGCTAAGACTGAAGACCTGTTTGCGAAGGACGAAGAGGCGGAGCAGCAGAAGAGGATCGACAGGGAGCGACTCAAACGCACACTGAAGCTGAAGGATGACGGCGGAGTGGATAAATTCAGGAAGATATCAGCCTCGAAGTCAATTGTGCAGAAGGAGGAGCCTGTCTGGTGTGCCCGCTGCAACACTCGCCACGCTGCCGACTTCCACAAGCAGCCCGCCAAGCCCCGGCCTGTACTACCCAAACCTACCAGAGTCCTGCAGCGACGCCAGGAAGTGATTGACATCAGTAGTGACGAAGAGTCGGATTTGAGTGATTTCATAGTGGAGGAGGGTTTGGATGCGAGGCAGGTCTCTAGTGCGGTTCGGAAGCTGACTGGGTATGACCCACGGAAGTACAGGGATGATGAAAGTGACGATGATATGGAGGCGGGAGTGGAGGACATCTTGGCTGAAGAGCGTCGTACAGCACGTATAGGCCGTCGCGAGGACGAGGAAGAACTACGGAAACTGCTGAAGAAATCCAAGTCCGCTACTTAGTCTTTCCCCTTTTCTAGTCTTCCAGCGTAGTGAATTCGCAGTGAATCTTTTAGTCTAAGCCCTAAGAAGAGCCTGTAGTGGGGAAATAGGCGAATTTGCGTGCTTTGAGAAAGAGCAATACTCAGAAGACAAGGAATGATGATAAAGATATATCTGCTTTCTGGAGACTGGAGGACTGGCGTTGTCCTGTCCAGGCTAACTGTATTGTCTTTCGCATTGAACACTGAGAAAGGCAAAGCCCAGTATCCATCATCCCTTCACTTCTGATAGTGAAAATACACCTTCCAATGCGAGAAGTGGGTATAGGCTGCAGCAATTCCTCCCCGGTAGTCTGATTTCCTGCCCTCCAGGCCAATTACAACATAACTCTCTCTATCCTGTCCACACACGCAATTTGTACACTCCCGCTTGCAGGATACACCTATGCTCCGTATCCCACACTTCCAGTATTGCTCTGAAGTCAGCTTCTAGTGCTGAGATAAAGTTGCTTCCGATGTCTATTGAGGCGGTTTGTGCACGAAGATTCAGTGGGTGGTCATTATAGATGCAGAAGTGAGGTAAATGGCCCAGTAAGGAGGCGAACAGCAGTGTGTTGTCGGGTCAGGCTGAGAAGGAGAGTCGGAAGGGAGGGAGATTGAAACCACGGGAAAACTCCAAAAAGCCCGAAACCGCTGCAGGCCAGACTACCCGGCAAGTGGGTAGGAAGGAGGCCTCAAAGCTGTGGCTGTCCAAAGAAAGCCGGTCTTCAAAACAATTCCCTCTCAGTCCATTCCTAGCATAGAACTGGTCCAAGTACGCAATAAGGATACGGTGTTCCTACCTGTGATTGCACAGATACAGCATAGAGGACGCCTGCAAGGAAGCAGTGCCATTATAATGCCCCCATTGCTGGAGACCTTAAAGTCCTGTCGGCTGGCTGTAGGCCTGTTGGCGGTGCTTACCTTCAACTTGGTGTTTCAGATGGCAGTGACTTCAGTGGTGTATACTCAGTACAGCCAGCAGTTCTACTTCGACTCCTTCCTGGCGATCAGCTTGATGGGGTGGAGTCTGTACTTCGCCTGGGAGGCTGTAGTGAAGGAAAACGCCTATGAGCTACTGGCCTACCTATGTGTTGTTTCCCTGCTCAACTTCCACGGGATCTACATGCTCTCCGCCCACTGGACCGAGGGACTCACCATTACCACCCTCATAATCCTGCCTATCTGCCTGCTCCTCCACTTCGGTCTAGTCCTCAGGGCTATGCAGCCTTACAGTCGATCCCACCTTGCTCCTTTCTCGAAAGAGCCGTCACGTCTTCAGCGCGCATATCAACTGCTTAGCAGCTTCCAGTCCTTCATCAAGCTAGACCTGTGCCTTGCCTCCTACATCTATGCCTGCTTCTTCTACTATGTAGTGGTGTACTGGACCCCTGTGGCTGCCGGTGTATGCACCACTGCATCACTAGGAATGATTCTTTTCATAGTGCACTTCGCCTGGGGTATGCTTGCAGCGGCTAAGGAACACAAGGCTGCCTTTGTGATTTTCCTCTTAGCGCTTCCAGTCGTTATCGGCATCAAGCTATACTTCGCTATCGCAGTTATCATCAGTCCCAATGGTAGAGTGGACACGCTAGTGCTAGTGCACACCTGTGTCTTCGGTAGGAACTAAGCAGGACTGCTGGATTTGATAGTGGTGGGCGCCTGGGTGGTGAAGGGCATCATTCTGGAAAGGACGTTTGAGCAGGGCTTGAAGACGGTGATGGAGAGGACTGAACGAGCGGGAGTGTGGAAGGCGTTGCTATAACAGTAGTCGCCTAGCCTTCTCTTGGGACGGAGATAAGACTACCTATCTAGGGCTCGGAGAGTAGTGACTGAAGAGGCTGCAGGCGCAGGCAGCCATTGCAGCAGCTTTCCCGAACTGAAGTCGCCGTTTTGGTCCCAGTAGTGAGGACTCAGGATTTGCCCGCTTTGCCCCTAGCTGGTTCTCACGGTTTCTATGGCCCACACTCCCTCGCCCGCCATATCCATCACCAGCCGGATATTAGGTCCGCTCCAGCTGGGGAACTTAGGCTCTTTGCCTCTTCTGAATTCCCTAGCGTTGACAGTCTCCATAGCGCCGCCTACTGGTACTGTGCGGTGCAGGAAAGGACGCAGCCAGTAGTTCTGTGAGAAAGGAAAGCTAGGCAGCTGCGCTTCATGCAACTCCCCCCAAGGCCTCAAAGAAACCCTGTCTAGTTCCAGCAACAGTGTGCTAATCACCTGTGCACAGCTTTCCTTCGCCTCTGTACTCACCTCATCACACCAGCGTTCTCTTTCCTTATTCTCATTGCCTTCGAATAGCACATATACGAAGTCGAGAAAGGCAGGACTGTCGATTAGTGCTTCGAGCAATTGCTGGTTGCGCACTTCGTCTGCAACGAGGTGGTGCATAAGTCTGGTTAGCAGCACTTGGAAAAGGGAAGGCTCCACAGTGTCCCGGGACATGACATAGTTCCAGTGGGATAAGGACTGGTGAGTTAGGGTAGCAGTTGCACTTGTATTCGCGTACTTCAGGATAGTGGGTAGTATGGCTGCGGCCACTTCACTATACTCGTCTTTCTGCATAGTCAGCATATCGGCTATACCCAGTTTCAGGGGAGAGTGGGTCGCCCTTTCAATAAGGTGCGTTAGGCGCTTTGCACGGTGGTGCAGGAACTCAGTCCCCAAAGACTGTCTATGCACATAGGCTTCCCCCGGCTCATTATTAGCAGCCACAATAAACCCTCTACTGGGGTTCTCCGCGAAGGGAAGACTTTCATAGGGCAGTAGTCTGTTCCAATGGTTGTCCGCGTTCCACCCATCCAACGGTGTGTTTCCTGTTAGTTCCCTGCGGTCTACATCTGGAATCCTGCCTGTGGCTTGGTAACCGATGTCCTTATCTGATGCATACACCACTCCCATGGTACAGCAAGACACAAGCTGCAAGGCTCTGCGAAGGTCTTGAATAGAGCGGACTTCCCATAGACTGAGGAGAGCCTGGAGAGTGGTGTCTGGGCCTTCGGAAAGGGCCCAGTGGATGGACAGAGTCTGGTCAATGGAGTTGGGCACGTACTTAGTGTCGAATAGGAGAGGACCAGTGGTGTATTCCTTTAGCACTGGGCCTCGTTTTGTCTCCTCTATGACTATTTCTCGCTCCCTCCACTCCCCTCTCACCTTCACCCTCTCAGTCCTATACCCGAATTCCACATACCCGGTGTTATACAGGTACTCATCAGGCTTCTTAGGGTTCCTTTTCTCTATGTACACATCCATTGTGTCAGCCTCCAGGGCAGTTATACCCCAGGCCATATCGTTATTACGGCCTGTGAATATACTCGGCAGTCCTGGAATGCTGCCTCCCGAAAGGTAGCGGTCTTTCAAGTGCAGGGATACAAGGTACCACAGACAGGGCAGAGTAGAAGTCATGTGAGTGTCATTGGCTAGCAGGGGCTTGCCTGATTTCGTGAAATTGCCGGATATGACCCAGGCATTGCTGCCTCCTCCGAATAAGTAGTCCCCAGGCTTCTGTTCGGTGTGGTAGATTGGCTGGCTTTTAGGCTCGCCGAGTCCGGTTGGTCCGTCTGTCTTTTTACCTTGTTCTCTCTCAGGCTTCCGATATATGCTTTCGGGCAGGTCACTGTTCAGAATCACGTAAGTGGTGAGATGCGGGGGGAGAGTCTCTGGAAGCAGCATGCTGGCTACCTGCTCCCCCACTGTTTTCCCCAGTTGGTAGCGCAGAAACTCATGTCCCCACTTCACTCCAAGCAGATGAAAGCAGCTGATAGTGTCAATAGGCTGCCAGGGCTCGAAGCGGAACCAAAGCAGGATGTACTCCCAAGGAAGCATAGAACTCCGCTTCACATACGCATTTATCCCATCCGCATAACTCTGCAAATTCGCAAGTTCTTCCTTTGACAAGCTCGCCAATGTCTTTTCCGCATGAAGGTGCACTCCCAGATTTCTCACAAACAGATCCGCTTCAGCTACTTCTGCTCCCAGCAACTCTGCAAGGCGGCCTCTGGCCATCCTGCGCATCACGTCCATAGCATAGAGTCGGTCCTGGGCGTGCACATAGCCTTGAGCGAAGAGTAGGTCGGAAAGTGTGTTCGCGTGGATGGAGGGAATGCCGTGCAAGTCGCGGTAAATAGTAACTTGGTCTACCAGCCCTGCCAGGTACACTACTCCCGAGTAACTGGGCAGCGGAGCATAGAACAGCCCTAGAAGCGCCAGCAGCACTGGCAGCATCACCATGCACCCTACTCTGCACCTCATTTATCACACATCCCAAGATGTACCTTCGCTACGGCCGTTGATCGACTCGCTCAGCAGACGCTCAATGTCCTCCTCAGAAAGCAATCCTGCGGGGTGCTTCCCATCTTCAATGAGCAGCGTCAGATCTTCAGCAGGGTCTTTGCTGGCTGGGAGAGACGTCCTGAGTGCACTCCGCAGAAACGAAAGACACCCACAACTCACACTTTCCGCACCTCCCATTATACATCCGCAGAAAGCCTACGCTACGGCTTAATAGCCCATCTCCTTCACTAGCTCTGCATAGTTCTCAGACTTCTCCTCCTGCTTGGACGCCTCTTCCTTGCGACTTTCCGCCTGCACGATCGTGATTCCTAGAAGTCTCGCTACTTCTTCTCTTAGTGGTTTCACCTCCTTCAGACTCTGTGCCCAGGCGGACTCTATCAATATTTCCGCGGCTCTATCCAGCTCTTCCTGCGACTGCGCAAAGCCGCAATGATTTGGAAGCGCTATCAGGAAGTTGTAGAGCGCCTGTGCAGACTGAGAGCGGACCTTGGGAAACCCATGCGCAAGGAGAGTGACTAGTGAGGTCAGAGCAGTGTGCTGTGTATCCGGAGAGTCTAGTAAGGCTGAATACAGAGCTACAGCGGATTGCCAACGGGAGATGTCTTTGCAGCCGGTCATCACTGTTTTAGTGTGCTGGTACAGCTCTGTAGCAAGTCCGGGCAAGAGAGCTACTTCCCTGCACTCTCTCAGTAGTAGTTCCCAGGTCTTCATGAAAGGCACAAGCAGCCGTTCCTGTCCTTCCTTGTAGATTCTCAGTAGACACCAGACCACTTCCGGGGCTGCGTTTCTCATATACATCACCAGGCTTTGAGAAGCGCTTTTCATCGTAGATTCGGTAATGCCCCCAGCACTTACTACGATGCCTCGCAGTATGGCCTCCCTGAACTCAGGACAGGAGAGCAGTGGAGTCACTAGAGAGAACACGAACCCGGGAATGCTCCACAAACTCGCACGTCTGTAGGCCGCCACGGTGGAAACAGCGGGCAGGTCTGATAGGTCCGGGAGCTGCACTGAGCCAGTTTCCTGCTCCAGCTTGTTTAAATAGGCGTCCACTGCGGCTTGATTGTCCACAAAGACTGCCCTCAAGACCTCTGCTCTTTCTGGCAGTGTCCGCTTGCTCACAAGTCCTTCCAGCAGTACTCCTGCCACTTGCCTCACCTTATCAATCTTCTCACACAGCTGTTGAAGCAAGCGCTGCACTACCTGCAGCCACATTTCCTCCGGCACCTCTACATGTGCGCAAATGCCCTCAATTGCCGCCATAGCAGCGGCCCGCACCCAGGAACCCACATCTCCCCGCTTGTCCACTGAGTAGTCTTCTAGTCCTCGGAACAGAAGGTGGATGGCTTGGATGCCGAGGTCGGGACTGGCCCCTGCGTCTAGCAGAGTCACTACTGCGGTGCCTAGGGAAGTCGCTGCGTTTCGTCGGGTTTCTGCATCGTCTGAGTCAGTGTTCTTCGGCACTAGCAGGCCTCCTAGTACGTCTAACCAAGTGGAGACTTCAGATCGCAGCACTGCAGCCTCTAAGCAGCCAATCGCAAGTGCACTGCCTCTAGTCACATTAGCCGGCACTTCCTTCCCACCGAGAAACCCCCGCAACTGAGAAGTGTACGCGCCTAGCGTCTCCTCATACAGCTGATAGTCCGTATGGTAGGCTCGGCTGAAGGCGTATAGAGCCGCGGCTGCTGCGACTTGGACGTCTTCGGCGATGTGAATGATGTGATCGTTGAGGCTTTCTTGCAGCTTTTTCACCTGTGGCTGTGCGAGTCCGATCTTCACTTTGGCGATGCACTCTATCAGTCTGCACACTGCAGTTCTGACTATCTGGCCTCCCTTGCCTCGATATAGTCTGTTTTTCTCTACGTTGAATACCACTGCTACAGCGCTTAGCAGGGCTTCGAGTGGCACTTCGCCCATGTGACTGATGTCCTGTAGAGTCTTATATAAAGCTTTGAATTCGGCACGCCGTGCGGAATCCTGCAGAACTACTTTGTCTTTCTCGGCTTCGCCTTCTTGGTAGAGAAGTTGGTAGTAGGAAGCTGCGTGTTTGTAAACCATCTTTTCTATGGATTTGGGGTCGGAATTGAGTCCGCTGAGTCCTGCGAAGCCTAGAAGTACCTCTGCTACTCCCAAAATGGCCCCGTGACGAGTCAATAAATTGACATCTGTGGTCTTGGAAACTAGTTCCGGCAGTACCACAGATACAAAGAGAGCGGGGTTGAAGGGCACAAGGACACTGAGTCCACATGCAGAGAGATGACGAATGACAGGGTCCCAGTGGAACAGCTTGATTCTCAGTAGATGGTTAATCAGGGCAGGGAGATAAACGTCGAACTGCGCGACGAAGCAGCTGACTTGCAGGTAGGCGTTGGTGCGACTGCCTAGGGTGAAGTAGTCCGCTTCTGTCAAGATCTCGATACCATGGGCAAACGAGCCCTGGCGTCCCACATGCTCTTGAAAGGCTGCAGAGGCAGCTCGCCTGCAGTTCACCTCTCTGTCATAGCAGCAAACTATCAAGAGGTTTGCTGAAAGGTCATGCAGGAACTTGGCAAGGTCTGACGGAGCATAGGCTCGAGCGAAGGACCAGGCTAGGTAGCAGGCTGCATCGCGCACATGCACTCCGACAGAGTGGTTGCCTTGCTTTTTGTCGTAAAATAAAGCTTCGAAGAGGAGTGGGAAGACTTGGGAAAGTCTGGAAGGCAGCAGAAGTCCGCGTCTGACCAGCTCCCCTAGCGCAAGACACCCGCCATGCCAGGAAGAGTCAGGCTCTGTGACCGAAAACAGTCCAATGACCTGCTCAACCACTTCATCCCCTAACTCCTTGCTCAGTCTCCCTGTGAGCCGCCCTACTCCCTTAGCAGCTGCCCACCTCACAATCGTGTCTCTGTCTCTAAGACCTTGCAGCAGTGTGTCGATTATTTTCTCCAAAATTCCCAAGTCAACGTCCTCGTCCATTTCGATATCTGGCTGGCTGGCTTCCGCGCCTTTGCTGAGGGACTTGAGAGAGACGGATTGGCAGTTGCTGAGCATGGGGGTAGTTTGCTGGCCTTCAAGTAGCACTTTGGTGAGTTGTCTGCCGCCGCGTTGGTACCTCCATGCAGCCACTATTGGTCGCAACTGGGTCATGCTGAGTCGAGAAGCGAGCTTCACCTTGAGATGTCGGATAGTCATGTTGGACTCCTCCAGGTCCATAACAGAGGCGAGAAGCGGTAGGAAGGGCTGCAGGTCACTACGCTGTGCTTGGGCGAACACCTCCACAATGGACAGCAGAATTCCAATTCGCATGAAGGAATCCGCTGTGGGGATCTGCTCCAAACACCAGTGGAAATACCTTTCCAGCAGTCCCGCTCTCAGGAGATCAGGCCGAGTGAGAAGTTTGGACAGCAGCACTGCAACTGCCTCCTTCACTCTCGAGGTCGAGCCCATATGTGTCTTGCAGAGACAGATCAGGCGCTCCACTAGGGTACCTGAAGAGTCAATAGTGTCCAGGTCGAAGGGAGCCAGGACGATAATCGACAGCCAGATGAGCATCACGTACAGTTCTTGCCACTCTGCAAGGGCTTTTGGGTCGAACTTGAGGACGTGGGCGAAGACAGGCTCCAAGTCTTGAGTCTCATGTGGGAAGAACTTGACCAAGGTTTCCTGCCCTCTGACTTTGCAAAGCGTGTACACTACATCCAACAGAAAGCCCAGCTTCCCTCCCTGTAGCACTCCACTCCGTACTCCCGCCATCAGCCTTACAGTCCACGCCTCCAAGTGCGGGTCTAACAGCCCCGGCTGTTCCTGGTACTGCTGGATCACATGCACCACTCGATTCCTGACTTCGAACACTTCTTTCTCGGAGTGGTCGGTTGCTGTGCCTTGAGAGTGACTCACCAACACTTCGATGTACTTGAGAAGCACACCGCTTTCTTGCACGAAGGTGAAGTCTTGTGCAGCGCTGGCCTCCTCTGCTTCGTATTTGGCTTTGTAGGTGTTGTGAAGGTCGAGGTACTCGGACTCTTCAGTGGTGGCCATTATATGGCACAGGACTTCCGCCAGACTCTCAGCCTACTTTCCAGCTCCAGCGACCTGCCAAGTCTCAGAGCCTTACTCAGTTCGCTGACTTCAGCCCCTCCAGCCCTCGTACTACAGGAACTGCAGGCCTCCGACCCTAAGCGTCTTGCCCTGAGCACTGCCCTGTCTAGTCTGATCCTCAGGAATGAGTCAGAACTCGAGCCTCTCTGCACAGTGCTCAAAGGAACGGAGGTGCTTTCTGACTGCATTCCAGCGGTTCTCTGGGTGCTTCTCGCAGGGACTACAAAGAGGTATGTAGAGCCTTTCGCAGCGACGCTTTACCAGTCCTATCGAGACAAGCAGGGCATCCTCACAAAGCCTCTGAAAGTTCCGCTGGTGGCTGAGGACTGTCTCACAGTGGTTAGGGGGCTTTTGCAGGTGTTTACTGATAGCAGCGACCAGCGCTCTCCAGCCTCAGTCGCAATGCTGTTTGAACTACTAAGCAGTCTGCATCGTGGTTTGGGGGAAAAGCCAGGGGCAGCTCCCTCGGCTCAGCCAGACCTGTCGGAGGAGATACTGAATCTGGCAGTGCTGACCACTGCCCGCCTCGCCAAGGATAAGGAGGACAGAGCCAGAGTACTGGCAAGTCTGGAAGCATATGCAATCCGTCGACTGTATGCAAGCACGATTCTGGCGGTACGAGCTGTCAGGGCTTTGGAAACTCTAGTCTAGGGAACTAGGCCACTTAGATTTATCTATGGACGGAGCAGGACTCACTCGCTGGGTCCGGAATTGCAAGGAGTGGGTTCTGCTTGCAGCTAATTGGCACTTACATCGGACAATGCAGATGTCGTCCGAACCACTCTGATAAACAGTCCACGTGGAACAAGTGTCTGCACTGCGTTTTCACCACTCCAACTCCCGTTGTAAAGCTGCTTATTGCTCACTCAGACAGGCAAATTACACAGGAATTCATACCGAATTCCACCATCTCGGGCACGTATTGCCTCGTTCCTAACTGTCTCAGGATGTCTGCAGCTGTGGGTATTCCCGGAGGTACGACTGGCCTGAGCGGCCGGTCTTGCTGTCTCCTGTTACGTCGTCTGAAAAGACAAGCAAGCGCAACGAGAGCTGCAATTAGAAGGCTGAGTAGAGGTTACAGTCCGCCGAGTACAGACAAAGATATAATAACTGGCTTTACCCAGGTCCGATCTGAGTCTCCCTTTAAAACGCAGGCACCTTTGTCATAGTTGCAGGCCTCAGTGTTACATTCGTAGTCACATTCGTCATTTTCCAGAAGTTCGAGAGGACATGCAGTCGCACATCGACAGTTCCCGCCGCTATAGTTACAGCTCTCAGTGTCGCATACATCATAGCACTCACCTTCGAGGAGCATTTCCCCGAAACATCCCGGACTGCATTCCTGACAGAGAGCATTGTCGTAGTTGCAACTCGAGACATTGCACGCCAAGTCACAGTGATTATTGAGCAGCAGAGCATTTGTGCAGTTAGCGGCGCAGCGACAATTAAAGTTGTTGTAGTTGCAGGCTGGGGTGTTACACTTATCATGACAGAGCTCACTTTGCAACATTATACCAGTGCATCCAGGACTGCACTCCGTACAATCGCCATTGTCATATGTGCAATTAGGCATGTTACATAGTGAATCGCATACCTTGTTTTTTAGCAGAGCCGGAGTGCATCCAGGCGCACACAAGCAATTCCCATTCCCATACCCACACAACTGGTTATTGCAGTCTGTATAACAGCGTCCACTCAGTCTCATAGTCTCCGTGCACCCGGGACTGCAATTAGTCCCTGTCGCGCTTATGTCACAGCTTCCTCCATCTCCCCTGCACAGAGTTGTATTACAAGCAGGATCGCATCGACCATTCGTCTTCATGTCGTTCCAGCAGCCTGTACTGCACTGAAGTCCCGCACACACCTGCAAGGCATCGAACTTATACGCACAAATACCCCGCTGCAGATAGCTATCAGTGAGTTCGCCAAAGTAGGTGTCATCCCACAGAGTCACTGTAGGCACACCCAGCACTTTCACCTTGTTGAAGTCACCATACAAGTCACTCAGTACTTTATTTTCGTCTACTCCGATGTCGCTTTGATAAGAGTCTCTGTAGCAGATCTGCACATCAGCCCCACTGACGCCAGCAGCACTAAGTCCTTGTAGACAGGCAGTTACAGTGTTCATGTTGCAGTCACTAAACCACTTTTCTAGGTAAGGCAGGTAGGCACTGTGATTTAGACTGTAAATGCACTGCTGGCGAATTGCTTCTTTTAGGTAGTTTCCGTCCTCGTCAGCATCTTTGGCGCAGTAGCGTCCTCCAGCCAGACAAAAGGGAACCTTCCGCTGATATGGTTTGTAGTCGTTAGAGCTAGTGATGGCGAATATCGGCCTCGTGTCCACCTTTAAAGCCTTTGCTACCGGTATCATCTGCTGAAGCATAGTGTCATTAGTACTCAGCGAAAAGGCAAATCCAAAAGAAGGATAATTTTTGGCTAACACGAGAAATGTCAAGTTTAGGTAGACATCGAAGTATTTGCTCAGCTCAATTCCACTCGCATAGCTAATGAAGACAGACGGGATTGTTGTAGCTGTGGGCCGAATACCCATAAGCACGATTGTGTTATCAGTGTTGTTGTTGTAGATTATTACTGCCTTCGCCCCAGCTATCTCAGCATTCAAGACTTTCTTAGCGAATTGGCAACTTCCTCGTTGGATCAAGTAAATTGACCCCTGGATAGACGAGGAAATAGTCGAGCAGCCGTCTTGGGACATGACGGCTAGTTTGCCATAGACATAGGATCCGTAAGGAAACTGCCCAAAGGTAGCCATTTGGTGGGGAATGCCTTGAGGATAGGACAAAGCTAGAGCTGAAGGGGCGAGAACTTGCACCTGCGAGGCACCCAGGAGGGCAGGGAGGACTGACAGCACCCATGTCAGAGTCAGACGAACAGGCATTATTATGAGGAAAGCGTTATCGCTATGCCTGGGAAACATATACCAGAAGTCGAGTAGGAATTTCCATATTCCGAGATAGTTACTGATTAGTAGAGAAGACAGTCTCTTTGGATATGCTAAAGAGCTGCTTCCTGCTTAGGTGAAACAGGGACTTTGGAAGGAATCTTTTGAGGAACAGGATTGAGTCTACTACTTATCAAGGTTTAGTAAGGTGTCCCGGATGCTGTTTTGGGCCTTAGCAAACTGTAGCTCCTTCATTTTTTCCAGACGGATCGGAGCCGCCGCACGGAGTAGACTAAGAAGACAGCCCGCCAACCCTTCGTAGTCACTATAGGGACAAACCTTCGCAGTCCAGCGACCCTGTCTCGCCTCCACTCTCACACTGTGCAGTATATCCACTTGCACAAACAGGTAATCCGCCTCTTCCTGCACCTCCTTCGCCGGCAGGACAGCCACTGTAATCCGCCTTCCCCCGGGCTCCAGCACCGCCGCCCAGGCCTGCTGTGTCTCTACACTGACTTGGCAGGCTCCTGTGAGCAGGGACTCCAGCTCTCCCGCCAAAGATGCACTCAGCCTAATCATTGCTACTTGCGCATCTGTCGCAACTTGGCCCTGCGCTTCACTAAGTTCACAGGCATTCTGCCCTGCTTCTTGCGAGAGAGAGTCGGCGCTACGCCGTCGTCTCCCAGCTTCTCCTCAGTGTCGATTTCTGGGTCTTCCTGGTCCTTTTCAGCCTGCTTCAACTCCACGTGGGCCTTTCTTTGCGCGTCCAGTACTCTTTCGTGTTGCAGCATGGCAGCGTCCTTATCAACTGCGAACTCTGGCAGCTTGAAGCCAAGCAAGGCTTCGATGCGCTGGTAGAGCTGCACATCGTACTGAGTGACGAGCACTAAAGCGCGTCCAGCGCGGCCTGCTCGAGCAGTCCTGCCCACTCTGTGAATGTAGTTTTTGGCATGCTGAGGAACGTCGTAATTGACGACTAAATCCACTGCTGGGATGTCCAATCCGCGACTTGCCACATCTGTGGCCACGAGGATGTTTTTGGACTTCGATCTGAACTTGTTGAGTGCTTCGAGTCTTTTCTGCTGGGTGAGTTTCCCAAAGATCGCAACCGCTCTGAACCCCATTTTGTCCAAAACTGTGGTCAGTTGCAGCGCCGCTCCTGAAGTGTCGCAGAAGATAATGACAGAAGCGCCCATGAACTGCTCGAGCACGAAAAGCAGGTATGTGTCTTTGAACTGTGCAGGGATGAAGAGGTAGTGCTGCACCAAGGTCTCCACTGTCTCGTACTTGCCGGAGACTTCGAGCTTCACTGCGTCTCTGCGGAGACAGGCACGCTTCAGTTTCTCCACCTTGTTGGTCATAGTGGCTGAGAACAGGAAGGTCGTGCGAGTCTCAGGCGCCGCCGCCACAATTTGGTTTATCTCCTTCTCAAAGTCCATATTGAGCAGACGGTCCGCTTCATCCAACACCAAAAAGTGAATCCCCGCAATCGTGAAGCCCTTAGTATTGGTGAGATGGTCGAGAACACGTCCAGGAGTGCCGATCACCACATGCGGCTTGCGACTAAGTGCCACGGCTTGCTGCATCAGGTCCAATCCGCCAACTAGAACCGCTGTTTTCAGGCCAATGAAAGCACCGATCGCCTCGAACTGCTGACTGATCTGAATAGCCAGCTCGCGTGTGGGGGTGAGGACGAGTGCGAAGAAGGGCTGTGGCGAGTTGAGGAGTTCCTGCAGCACAGGCAGAGCGAAGGCTGCGGTTTTGCCGGAGCCGGTGACTGCCAGACCAATGAGGTCTTTCTGCGCAAGTCCGTAGGGAATAGCCTCCATCTGGATCTTGGTCGGGTGCACCCACCCCAGTTTCTCGCAGGAGGCGCACAGCTCTTCGCAGACACCCAAGTCCTTGAACCTGACACTGGTGTCCACTACTTCATGAATCGCCTCCATGCGATATTACGACCCATGCCCGCTCAAAGTTAGCTATGAAGCGAAGAGAGCTGCGCAGCAGCTGCAATGAGCGTGAGGATCATTTTGGGCTTGGCCTCGCAGATGTCCTCCCACACACAGAACACGCTGGCACCTAGCTTGCGGGCGACGGACAGGACGTACTTCGCATTCTGTTCCCTTTCCTCAGGCGATTCTCCAGCAGTTACGAACTCGGGGTTGAGAGCGCGGGGTTCGATGCTGGCGTATAGGTCGAGGAGGAAGAGGCCGGATTTCAGGGCGGAGTCTTTGAAGGAGGAAATTTGGAGACGAGGGACACGGCTGTTGGCCCAGCGTAGGAGTTCTTCTTCGGTGGAGTCGCGGAGCAGCTTGAGGGTGGCTCTACGCACGAGCTGCCACACGTAGGCGAGCATGAACTTCCGCTTGGCTTCACTCAGGTCCACTCCACCGACTCCCACGAGTTGGAAACCCAGCGCTCTGCCCACCTCTATCACCTTGTTGCAGTTTCCGATGCATGCGAAGCGGTTTTTGGGCTTCTTGTCACATTGCTTCCAGTTGACAGACCCCGGGTCTACATGGTCCAGCACCCGCAGCAACACCACACCAGTCTTCAGGTCCTCATAAAGATTGTTGATATAAATGTCTTCCAAGTTGAGCGAGTTGATCCACATGCGAAATGCACGTTCCTCGCGAGTGCCTTCCACATCATCATTCAACAACTGAGCTGCTTGCATTAGTTCCTGCTCTGTCGCGGTGAGCCCGGGGTTCACATTGAAGATTTCAGCACAGAACAACAAGTTCAGCTTCGGGTTTCCCTTTACAATGTCGCTTGGGTCGATGAGTTGATCAGAGACGCCTAGTAGTGCTGCATTTCGCACGACTGCCTGGGCTCTTGCAGTGGTGTTGGTTTCCTGCATCGCAGACAAGTCACAGCGTGAGTCGATTTGATTGAGGATCAGCGTGTAGCACTCAGAGTCCTGGAGATCTGTGGAGAAGTTGGCAACTGTGCGAGTGCTGTTGGCTCTGTGCAGGTGGTAGTTCAGCCAGCGAAGTAGGAGTTCCTCGGGTGGTAGTTTCAGCAGGTCACTTAATTCCTCGCCTTCATGCACTAACTTCACTAGCTCTGGATGCTGTTTCAGGTTGATAGCAGCCAACACGTGTTTCTTGACCACTTGCCAGACCATCCCCAACACTAGATGTTCCTTCTTCTCCATAATGCTTTCCGGGAAGATGGAGATTATTTTGCATCCGATGCTCTTCGCAGCGTTTATTGCCAGATTCAAGTTCTCCTTGACTTGGAAAATATTCAGCGGGCGTCTCAAGTTAATGGCTTTCTCGAAGATAGTCCCAGGGACTGCCACATTCAGCAGCTTGCATAGTAGCACTCCATCTGTGCACGCCTCAAACAGCCCCAACCCCTCTGCATGCAGCGGCAGCAGGTAGCTGAGTTCAGGGTCAGTCCCTAAGTGCTTGTTCACATGCATGGAAAAGGCTCGCGCTTCCTCCTGGTCGTAGGAGTGCCGGGCGCCTTCCATGGTGTGGTGGGCTTGCACGAGTGCTTTCCCAGCCCTCGTCCTAAACTCCTGCGAACTGACGTTGATGCCTTTCTTCTGGAAAATCGACAGGAAGCTTTGCAGCGGCACAGAGTCCTCCTTGACTTCCTCAATGGCTTCGGTGATTTTGCTCTCTGGGAAGTCGCCCTTCTTGGCGGTGACTTGGAGAGCCAAGCGCATCTGCACCTTGCTGATTTCCCCGGTGCCCGATGGGTCGAACTTCATGTAGGCGGCCTTGGCGGCGTCCAGATCAGGCTGTTCGGGCTCCATTAGAATGGCTACAAAGAAATGCGCACCTTGCTGGCGCTCCTGCCGATGCTCTGCGCTGCGGAGCTGTGGGCAGTGATAGTCAACGCCTCTAAGTTCTGGTTCAACTACCGCCACACTGCCAACCTCCTCATGACTTACCAGACTCTCAAGCGGTTCGGCCTGGATGACGACCATATCATTCTAATGAGTACTGACCCAGTCCCCTGCAATGCACGGAACCCGCTGCCGACTCAGGTCTTCGACGGAACGCACTCTGAAAACCTGAACCAGGGCTATGTGGAAGTGGATTACAGAGGCGAGGATGTCACGCCTGACAGTATTGTACGGGTGCTTACAGACCGCCACTCCCCGAACACTCCACTTTCCAAGCGTCTTCGGTCCGGCCCAGACAGTCAAGTGCTTGTCTTTATGAACGGACACGGGGGCAATGGTTACTTAAAGATCCAAGACACTATGGTGCTGCTCACTCCCGAACTGACGCAGGCAGTCACGGAAATGCGAGCTAAGCGCAGATTCAAGGAACTACTGATAATTGTGGATACGTGCCAGGCCTTTTCCCTCTTCGATCACTTGGATTTCCCGGATGTGCACATGATCGGCAGCAGTCTCACTGGTGAAATGGCCAAGTCTATTGGGCACCATAGTGAAATCGGCCTTTCCACTGCTGACCGCTTTACTTTCTACACCTATCAGTTCCTGAGAGACAAAAGCGCGGCTGCTGTCAATCGATTCTCGCTGGCGAATTGGCTGGACACACTGGACTACAAGTCCTTACAGTCCCACGTCACTTATAAGTCCCAGGTCGACCCCTCCCATATAAAAATGAAGGACTTCTTCGTAGCTCAGTCCAGTGCTTTTGAGCCAAGTGGAGTGCATGTGGCTTTCAGCCCCGTGCAAAGCAAGCTTCGCGCTAATAAAGTGTTTCCGGAAAAGAAGCACAAAGCAGCAGGGATTCCGGAGGGAAAGGTACTGGAGTGGACATGCTGTGTAGGGCTGCTCTACTTTGCGGTTATTTTCTTCCGCTGGGCCTGTGCGCCTACCTTTTCCTTATAGTAGCAAATAGCAGCTCCTTCATGGTAGATGTGGAAACAGGATTTCTGCCTAATTCGCAAAGAGTGGTCGCATACTTCCCCACTTCGTCTACTTGATAGAAGTGGTAATCTACCATATTAGCTTCCCGAAAAGATGCCGACTCACCAGTTCCTCTCTCAGCCGCTGCACCTGCTCTTCTCTCCCACGTCTCTCTCGAGCCGCAGTGCGCACACTTTCCACACACTTCCGTCTCTCCTCACAGCCTTCCTTTACACACTGACGGTTGATAGTGATCCAGCGCTCTCCGAACTCCACACCTGCGACTCGATGCATATTTCCCACTTTTTCGGTTTCGTCGTGAGTGCGCTCCCAGTCGATTTCGCGCTGGTGCCGCTCGTTGAGGTGCTGTCGGGCTTTCGTCACTTTGGTGGCTTCGGTCTTCCAGTAGTCGAAGAGGTCGGGACTGGCTTGGGAACGCAGCAGTAGGCCCACAGGGAGCGTTAGCTTGTTCGCCATTATAAAGCTTATTAAGGATCTGATATGGAAAGGGGAATACCAGCCAACCATTTCTGGGCAAATTTA
>Ga0247837_1005171_pt1 | contig 19957 bp, 19 predicted proteins | sample LaCtaG_2_FD_187115 | JGI IMG/M metagenome (GOLD analysis project Ga0247837, IMG submission 187115) | Freshwater microbial communities from meromictic Lake La Cruz, Castile-La Mancha, Spain - LaCruzMarch2015_14.5m | ecosystem: Environmental > Aquatic > Freshwater > Lake | place: Spain: Castile-La...
CTGACTGTAGGAAGTCCGTTTAGCCTATAGACTGAAGGGAAATTTTTAACTGGACTGATATGTAAGGATACTCTAAGTGAGCAACTGGATCTCCAATATCGCTGCGAAGGAGGCTGGCACATGCTCGAATTCAAGTCTGGAGCAGCCCGTAAAGAAGCTAAATGGCCCTTACTCCTCACTAACTCTCGCCAAAGCCCCCAAATCTGAGTAGCAAATTAGCCGGTTTTCGTGAATTGGGACCGATTCAGCCGTCTTTGAGGACTCGAAACTGCTGAAAACCAACTCACAGGCCAGCAAAACCGCAGCCAACCTTCCAGGAAGAGTCACTGCAAAGGGTCTTTTCTCATATATATCCTCAGACTGTCGTGTGAGTAATACAATCGCTTGTCTGCGACTAGCACGAATTACCTGCAAAATGTCCTTTTCCATCGGAATTGCGTGGAGTTGCGTGAAACCAGCAGAAACAAAGTGACAATGGAGCTGGTTAAGGAGGCGACGGACAGGGCCCAGGCCAGTACCCAGTCCCGCCTGTGCCTTTCCCCCCTCCCACAGCTCATACACATTGTTCCTTGCAGGCGCTTTCAGAGCGTACTGGCTGGATTGGTGCTTTCCGTCCACTAGAAAGATGTACTCAGCACTGCTGTGTGCAGCTATTTGGATAGCAGTGCCGTAGACTCCCTGGCCCCAGTGTCTGTTTGGTCCTTACTGCAGTGAAATTGCGGATTTCCAGTCGTCCCAGGAGCCCTTCACCTCCACCTTCCCAATACTCCCCTCTGAGCGGTACACCACTACTGCCATTTCCCCCTGTTCTCCTGTGAACCTCTCCAGTTCTGCACTGGAAATGACAGGATAGGGCCTGGTTTCTCCCACTACCGCTAGTCGGTTTCTCATCAATTCATCCACTCCCTTCGTACTGCCCACTGGTCCTTTGGCAAAGGCCACAGCTGCGACTCTGCTGAGGGCTTGGTACGCAGGCGGCAAGTCATTATCATGAGAAAAGTCGTATAAAAGGCCTGGAAACGGACTATTTGCAGTGGCATTTAGGACCTCTGAGAGGCCTATGCAGTCCTTGCAGTGGGCAGACTCTCTTATCATGAGCTCTGGTCCTGAGAGCAGAAACGCCTTTTCTTGCCCTTCGCAAGGGGCGAAAACCTCCGCCATTACCAATAGATGGGGATTTAGTCGCTTGGCAATTTGCACCATGTGGCTTAATACGTGCAAAAGAGTCCCATGCGCGTTATCAAGTCTTATTCCGTCGAATCTTTGAGCAGCTTCACTCACATATTTCTCCATATAGGTCCATAGAGCTGGACTGTCTGTGCTGTTTTGGCCGTAGCGCAGCTTCACACAGTCCTTCCAGGGGAAAACTGCTCTTTTCAGGTAGTTCCACGCCTCTTCCCGGGCGATATCAAGCGTGACATTGGCATTACCAGCCACGAATCCGTTGCAGGCAGCGAAATCGCCAGTGGGCAATTGAGCAAAACAGGGCTTGAGAAGGAGACTTTCCGCTGTGACTAAATGCTGCTTTTCTGCTATTTTTAGATGGTGGATTCCTGCTCGGATGTTGCTTTTCAGTTCTGAATAAAGCAGCTGAAAGTCGGATTTCAGTCCTTTATTGAGAGATTTGACCAGAGACAAAGGCTCTATACAGGAAATCGGCCCGGGGCAGGTCTTGAGAACTGCAAAATCCAGCTGAATTGGCACTTACCTGGCAGCCAAAGCGACTAACACCTAAATTCCCCACACATTTCCTGCCTTCAGTTTTCCCTATTAGCAGGGAAACCCCCTCCATTTCCCTGCTAAACCTCCTCACTTCTCTGTCCTCATCCATCTGAAAGTACTCCTCCAGCCTTAGTCCGGGCAGAAGCCAGTCCTCTACCCGTCTCACCACTGCCTCTACCTGCTCAGCACTTCTCACCTCCCGGCCGTACTGGTACCACTGCGCTGTGCCCTCCGCCACTTCCATGCCCAGGGCTTGCAGTGCTAAATCCAGCTCTACAGCCGAGGCTAGGTAGGGAGAATTGGAGGGAGTGTAGGCACTGTCAGGGGTAGACTGGAATAGAGGACTTTGGACGGAGGCGTGGTTGAGGACTATATCTTGCATGAATTTGAGGGGAGTTGTGGCTCTGAGAGAGGTGAGCAGGGTAGTTAGGGCGGAAAGCCGGGCTTCTGGACTCCCGGGGAAGAAATCTGGATTGAGTTCGAGGTGGTTACTGAGGCAGTAGTGGCTTTTGTATCGATTTTGAGTCTGAATCGGTGCGAAGTGCACCATGGAATAGCCCAAATCCGCCAATTCTCGCAAGCGATTTCCCCACTGCTCCAGGCTGCCCAGACTTCTCGGCACCACAGACACCAAAGTGACTGCATCCAGCCACTCCGGCCTGACCAGGAAGTGCCCACAGCTGCAGTCCCCTGCACTCCACTTCACTTTCACTGTGAGCAGTCCACTTCCACACACTTCACTGGGCGAGTATATGCGGAAATCGCCCTTTTCCTGCACTTCCAACACTCTCTTTCTTCCCACGTTATCCGCGATTTCCACCTCTACCGGCCTATCCCCCGCAGACAGTACAAAGCTGACCTGTCCCTGCGCCAGCCAAGGCACCTTCCTGCCAGTGAGGACCTCCCCCTGCTTCCTGACCTCCCACATCATTAGTTACTCACCATATCATGGTCTAAGATGCACCGCAGCACTCTCACTATCAGCACCTTGAACTCGTCCAAACTGATCTTATCATCTCGGTCAGTGTCGAGTTTTTCGAAGACGAAGTCGATGTCGGTCTGAGAGGGCATGCCAGCGCCTACGTCTTTTGCGGTTTGGATCATCATATAAGCGAGTTCGTCCCTGTCGATGAAGCCGGAGTGGTCAGTGTCGAGGGTTTCGAAGGCGGCCTTGGCTAGGGCGTTCAGCCGGGCTTCTTGGGAAAGGTAGGCTTCGATGTCTTTGCGAGTGGCCATATAAGATTATAGTGGCTACACTAGGCTGTAGAAGGGTGTTGGAGGGGTAGGACTAAAGGGAGGAAAAGGACTTGCATTGAGGAGTTCTTGCTATATTGGCCTTTCAGCTTGCACGCGCATAGTAGGTTGGGACATATATAGGACTGGAATTGCTTCGGACTTGAAACACCACATTTCTGAATACAGCGCAAAGGATGCAGAGCAGCTATTCCTAGTCTGCATCTAGCCACCTGAGCATTGGAAATTGCCCTCTTTAGCCGTACAAATCCGCCTTTTTGCCTTTAGCAAGCTATCATTTCCCCTTGCTTCTACTACTCTCTTCGCCAGGCGCTCTCCCTCCATTTCCTCTGTGAAAGTCCTTACTAGAGCCTTGTATCTCCTAAAGACTTAGCCTACCTAGCGAGGGTCACTGCGGTATCTGATCCTCGACTCCCAGCGCACTCTCACAAAGCGAAGTCTAAAGAGATACAAAATCCAGCAAATCGCCAAAACCTTATAGTTAATCATAGGCGGCGGAGGCACATATTGCTTGTACAACACATCATTCCCGAATATGCGCTTACACTCACTCACGATATCTCGGTCTGACCAGCCGCGGTTGAACAGGCGAGAGACTGTGTTGTGCAGCTTGCGACACATGAGAGAGTCCGCCTGTTCCAAGGGAACATCTCCGTCGCAGTCGTAGCAGCGCAGGAAGCCATACACCCTCGCTCTCCCATACTCTTGTGAGTCATTTCGCAAGTACTCAGGCAAACTTGCGTCGAAGTTGGGCTGCAGCACTCTTTCCCCACGCCCACTTTGCATATTATACAATTGCATCCACTGCCTAGACACCGAGTTGCTGAGGTAGGCCTTTGGCCACTTCTCTTGATCTAGGGTGTTAGGCCACCTGTCCAAGGGAACTGAGACTGAGGAGAAGTGTTTGCAGTGGTCTGAACTGGTGAAAGAGTTAGGCGAAACGCGGATTTGACTGCTGTAAGTGCTCTTGCCTGCGTGATTTCGGGAATAAAAGCATATGGCTCTGGCTTTGAAAGCCGCAGACAAGGCGGGGTACGCTGTCGTGGCAGTACTGCAGCTGGGCATCCTCGCTATCATCATCGCGACCTTCACTCACCCGGACTGGGTGTCGCAAGGGTCTGGGGACAACGAGTGGACAGGGTCTCTTCGCTCCTGCAACTCCTGCAACGGCCGCTTCGACGACAAGCCCTACAGTCAACTGGCGGATGAGGAGTGTGCTTTGGCTGCCAGTTCCAATACTTGCGCACTCTTCACGAACCTGTACAACGCCTATGTCACCTTTTTGGTGCTGGAACTGCTGACATTGGCGCTGCTGGTGGTGTGGATGTTCCGGCTGCTGCTTCACTTCCTAGGCAAACTCTTCTTCCACGACTGCTATGTCTTCCTGCTGCCCCTGATCATGACCTTGCTTCAAATGATAGGCTTCCTAGTGTGGGCGTCCATCGCTCGCTCCGGCTTCCACGAGGACTGCGGCGAGTGGGACATCAGTTTCTTTTCCACGCAACGAGGACCCTTATGCCACGAAGAAGGCGCGAACCTAGCCTTCGCCAACGGACTCGTAATGGTGGGCAGCACCGTCATTTACTACTTCGTCTACATGAACCAGTACAAGAGTAAACACCACATAGACCAGGGTTTGGAGCCTGCGGGACAGACAGCGGGTGGCGAGGACGAGCAAGAGTAGCAGTCCTAGGACTTAATAGGGCACAGGGAAACTTCGATTTCCTCCACTTATCGATTACCCGGGAAGTTGCAGTCCCATATTCCGCCTAGATGTAGTTTCCTGCTGATTTTCCCTGTAGTCAATATAAACAGGCTTTCCGCCTTTCTCGTCCGTTTCAGACACTAATACCATCAGTTATCTCCGGTTCTAGTATAATTATGTCCGAGAGTTCCAGATTGCCGACTGTCTATGGAGCAGTCTTTGCGCCTTTCCAGCCAGCTCAAGCAGCTATTCTGAGTCCTTTGGAGCAGAGACTCTACTCAACTCTCACTACACAGGCGGAGTTTATCGAGCAAATCGTCAATCGCAACAAGGCGCTATTTGGGAAGCTAGCGGCTTTGAAGAAGGAACTGTCCCTAATGCAGTCCTGCAGTCCTGAGCCAGAGACAGCGGAGCAGCCCAGCAGAGACACAGTGCTGGGCTTAGTAGGCGTGGAAGGAGGACCTCCCAGTTGGGGCCTGGAACTGACCGGAAAGCTTCCAGAGCCGCTCTGCAAAGGCAAGTACTTCCAATTCAAAGTCAAATTAGTGCCTCTTTGCGAGACCTCCTTCCCTATCGAGGAAAGGATCCAGCTCTCAGTGTCAGTCTACAGCGCTGAAAAGACTCCCAAGCCCATCCAATGCACTATGACAGGCCACCCCTTGGTCAAGGGGTACCCGGAAAGCATGCTCAGCTACAGTGCAGCGGACCTCTGTCATGTCGCGCACTTCAAAATCCAAATCTGCGAAGTGTCCTCCCACTTCCGCAATGGCTGGGTGTTCCTCGTCATTCAGCCCAAATATACAGGCCAAGCTGGCGAGTCGCTGCAGACTCAAGTCAGACCGCTGGTTCTTGAAAACGTCATCGTTCGCGCTAAGGAGATATCCAATAAACGGCTCAAGAGGCAGGAAGCGGATGAAATGTGAGTCCTAACTTTGAGTTAGACATTGCCTTGTTGCATCTAGAATAGGCTAGGGACTAAATCTGCCAGCAGACTGTTGGTTTAGTCTGAATTCCTATATGGAAGTGCAGACTGCAGTCCATTTCTCTGGGTGAAAAGACGCTTTTGAGTGGAAATGTCCGTTTCTGAGAACCTTTGAAGTAGGGAGTCGGTTTTACACCTGCAATTATTCATTAAACTACTAATTAAGTGTTGTAGACTATTATGGCTATGCCACTGAGTCCATAGTGAACAAGTGTATACCAGTCAAACTGCCTGAAATACCTATTCGGAGGCGATATTATCGGATTTTTAGGTATATAAACCATGCAAATTGGCTAAATTCTGGACCCTGGGAAATCCCTAGATCGTCTTTCTACGAGAAGGACTGTTCAGCATAATATTAACTAATTTCACCTTTTTACATTAATTTCCCTAAGCCAGAAACAGACCCTCAACTGATGAACTAGCATAGGAGCAAATTAAACCTTTTCTAGGTCTATTACTTACAACTAACCCCCATTTCGTTCATTTCCCTGTAATTAATACCGACCTTTCCGTTTAGAGTGCCTTTTCTGCAAATCTCCGCATCCAATCCCTCCAATTTCCTTGTCCAAAGTGACTATACTACTTTCCTTAGATGCTAAAAACTCAGAGAGGGGTTGGGAGCTTGTCGTCATTCCTTCCGATTTGCCGTAGGATGGCAGTACTCCCGCAGTGGTCAAAGGCACTGTGGAATTCAGCCTGGGTGAGAGTCTCTCGTTCACTCATTAATTTATCTTCCCAGTAGGCCAGCACCTTCCCCTGCGCTCTCCTGAGTATCCCTATGTCCTTCTCAAGGACGGCTACGTTGCCTTCGTTGTAATGAGCGAGCTGCAGGTCCAGTGCGAATTGTGGGAGGACAACAAAGGACAAACTGACCAGGGACTGTAACAGCTCCCTGACTTCCTTCGTAGTCAGTTCTTGTCCCTTGCACCTGCTCCAGAACAGTGCATCAGCTTTGAGTGCGTTTTCCCCTCTGCCCAACAGCACCATCAAATCCGACAACTTTTCCATATCAAAGCCCTCTCTCTTCCGAAAGGCCTGCAGCAGCTTCCCTGTCGGTGTCTCCACTTCGTTCACAGGCCCTAAGTTCAGTTCGAAAATCCTCAGGTAAATCTGCAGCCTCGCCTTAGAAATGCACCCTGCAGTGCTCACTTCACTGAGTCCTGTGACTAAGTTCGTCACTGAGTGGTCGGAAATACCCAGACTGGCCTCCGCTGAGGCTAAAAGGGTCTCTTGTAGGCACATAGAGGACTCTGAGAACTCTCGACGAACGCAGGTGCAAGTCCCCATTATAGTGAATTGTGTGGTAACGGCAAGTTAGGCTAAGAGGCGCTTTCCCACTAGAGGAAATAAAGGGTCTGTGTGGAAGTAAGTTTCCATTAGTCCTCACTGCTGCAGGGCTTTAGTGCCTAAGAAGAGTGCTTTGCGGCTTCTGGAGTAATGGAACTGACAGGGGAGCAGAGGGAAGACAGCAGCAGTCTTTCACCTCTTCGACCGCAGCGGCGACCACACTACGCTGTTGCGGACATTGGCTTGGCTCTCAGAGGCAGACTTGAAGGTAATTGCGGAGGATGTGGAAAGAAATAAGGCGGCTTCTTACATTCGATCAGTTCCAACAGCTATTTGCCGAGCATGCAAGGGAAATACTGACTGCAGAGCAGCTGCAGGGGGTGCTTTTCCGCTCTGGACACTAACCGAACTGGCAGAATTCGTGTTTCTGAGCTGAAGAGTGCACTTTTGAACCAAAACGAGCCCATTTCAGAGCCTGAAATCGGCAAAATTCAGCATTAGTGGCGACGACGAGGTCGACTATAGGCGCTTTTCCGCTTTCTTGCTTGCCTAAGCCGCTTAGTAATCCTAATAAAGGGATTTGGAGAGGTCTGTAGCAGCGCTAGAATTGCTACAGAGCCAGACCTCTCTTTCAGCAGCGGAAATGACGAGGAACGAGGGCAAAACTGCAACATATGAGTGGAACGACTGAAAAGCCGAAGCAGCGCACTAGCTACAGCAGAACTAGGAGAAACGCAGTGTGAAGGACTAGAAGTGCTGGGAACAGCGAGGGAGCAATCAGAACTATGACCCAGGTCTGGCTCATAGAGGAACCTCTAAGCCTTAGGATGGTCATCAGCCATTTATTAGCCGGAGCTCTTTACCCTCAAGTCCTATAGACTTTGCACTGTTCCTACTTCTAGACTCGGCATACATTGCCCAGTGCTACTAGACTGCGGCCTCTTTCCCTTGGAAGTACAGACGGAAGAACGGCTCGCCACTTTTACCTAGTATGAATATCTCTGCCGTAACTCGCTTTTCCCTGCTACAACTACCTTTCAAGCTGTTTTCTTTGAACAAGCCCAGCTAAGTCTATAAAGAGAGCAATTTCTGCCTATTTCTTCGGCACAATCCAAGCGTATTCCACTTCTTCCTTGGTATTGCACCTCTTTGTATGCGAAAATGGAATGCTGTCATCAACTTCAGGCGACTGCGGTCTCTCTAGAAGCTATTCGAAACTGGTTCGAAAATGCTAGTTTCGTCACAAATATGCGTTGGCGGCATATCTGGGAACTTACAGTAGGAGGCAGGCCTCGGTATTACTCCACCTGTTTAAGGTAGAGACAGATACAGCAAAGCTGGAATGCGGCGGCAGTCCACTGAATTAGGATGTTTAGCAGCACCATTGCAGTCGGCCTGGACTGCACTGTCCGTCACCAGTCTGAACCCTACAAAGCCAAGTGCAGCGCTTACTACTGCACTGAGCGCAGAGGCAGCCACGTACAAACACTGTCTCTTCTTTCTGTCTTGGGGAAGGAGGGAACCCACCAAAACTCCGCTTAGTACTGCTAATGTGAGCCAGGAGTAGAGGAGGTAATTCCTGGCACTTGAAGTGCCCAGTGCCAGCACCCGAAGTTTGTTAGAAGGTTCAGCAGTACCAAAAGATATCCTGGAGTCTCGCTCAGCCAGTTGACAGCTTCCTTAATCCCCTGACAGCACCTATTTCCTGTAAACACCATTTTACTGCCTGCGTAGCTTATCTATTGAACTTCCCCTAGGTAGTCCTTGATTTCGCTGGGTGTCAAGACCTTGAACACTCGGTCTCTGCCAATTACTGCGAGGTCCACATTGTGCTCATTCATCTCTCCTTCGAAGCCGTCTTTCAGGGTCATCAGGGCAGTGTGCACGGCGTCTTCGATTTCTTGGTCTTCCACGAACCGCTTTTCGAGGAATAGCTTGGCGTTGTTCATGTTCTTGCCGATGGCGGTAGCTTTCCAGCTGAAATAGGCGCCGGAAGGGTCGATTTGGTAGAGCTGAGGTCCGTAGGCGTCATAGCCACCGATGAGGAGCGACACTCCAAAGGGACGGACACCTCCCGACTGCGTGAATTCCTGCACGACATTGGAGAGTTCAAAGCTGAGCTGAGACGCAGGAATCAACTCACTGTAGGTCAGCGAGTACTGCGCAGCGTACTTCCGAGCCTTCTGCAGCAGCACTCTGAAGTCAGCGGTGATGCCTGCGTACGAAGCGCCCATGTGCGTGGTGATTTGGCTGGCCTTGTATACGCTTTCTTCGTCTACGAGGATGGAGCTGAGTTTCTTTTCCGTGGCGAGCACTACTCCGTTGGAAGCCTTGATGCCGAGGCAGGTTTCGCCCTTCTGGACAGCTGTCAGAGCGTACTCGATTTGATGGAGTTTGCCCTGGGACGAGAAGGTAGTCAGCGAGAACTGCGACTGAGCCATTACAGCCTACCGATTAGCCCTAGTAATGGTCCCTTGGGAGATACCATTCTGCACCTGGTCACGGGTCCTATGTCTGGTCTGGGTCCCTGGGATATGGTGCCTAGTGCAGGGCCTTGCAGTCAGCAGAGCTACAGCGAAAGGCTGTCTTGCAGCGAGTCTAATGCCCTGCTGTCTATGCGCCTTGGGCGGGGCTATCAACCGAGGCGGACTGAGAGATCGCTATCTGATCTCTGGAACCTGCGCAGGAGACTTCTGTCTCCACCTCTGCTGCGCTGTCTGCGCTATTTCCCAGGAATATCAAGAAGTCGAGTACCGCATTAAACTCAGTCGGCTAAATCCCGTGTAACGCTACGTAAGCGCTTAGTACTCGTCTGATCTCTGATACTGGATCTTCGTCGTAGTGGTGGTCACCACTTGTCTCCGACCATCCGCTCCCAAAACCTCCTCTTGGTGCGTTTCCTCAGACCGCTGCACTCTTTGCTGACTTCGGCCTCCTGCGTTTTCCTTCTCCTCTTCCTGTCTCATGCCCACCTCGCGCTGCACTGATTCTTCACTATGCAAGTTGAGCAATCCGCGCTTTCGAATGCTCCAAGGAGCGTACTTTTCCAGCCATTGGTACACGCCTTGAGGCAGTTTGTGCTGGTTGAAGTAGTAGTAAATGCCTACTGAGACCAGGGACAGGATAGCGCAGAAGGAGATGAAGAGAACGAAGTAGCCGACGTAACTCACCGATTCCGCCTTTTCTGTCTGTATATATTGACAGAAATCGCCGAAAAAGCCCACTAAGCACTTGCATTGGTTGCTCACACACACCCCTCCGTTCTTGCATCTCCCGGTGCACTGGTCACCTGCCTAGACATTACCTGCCAAAAAGGCCACTTCAATGTCTGCACATTGGTAGAAGACGCCCTGGTAGGTCTCCCATACCCACTGCAACACACATTGGTCGCAGGTCAAAGTTTTTGGGAAACGGAAAGATTTGGTCTCTTCATATGTGCTCTTGCGGCCGCAAGGAAACCGTCCAGTCGCATCAGCTGAGCCGTCATTCGGCAATAAGGTATCGAAAAGCACACCATCCGGCGCCAATTTGACCGTGCAGTTCCCATCCAAAGCAGGATGCTTGACACCCCAAACCACAGGGTTAAGACTTCCAGGCTCGGTGATGGTGTGGGCGAAGCCCCGAGAGCGACCGCCGCAGGGAGCCAGACCCATTTGCTGGGCTAAGGTGCCTGCCCTCGGCACAGGGTCCATCACCACTGCTTCCTAGGGAGAAAGTACTGGCTTGTACACTTCGTGGTTGTTCGTTTCGACGCCGGCCGCCAGAGTCAAGAGGCTGAGCAGGAGGTGAACGGCCATACTGCGTAAATCTAAGGACCTATAAGGACCGTTGAAGCAGCATTAGAGATACAGCCGTGCAGTCCCAGACCTGTGCTGTGCTTGTGCACACAGACTCCCCTGCACAGCACTACTTTCACACTATCAAACAATTAGTCACAGATGTGGGAATTCACCCAATCCTACCTGCAATCTGACCTCCCAGACCATTGATTGCCCTAAATCTAGTGTAGCCGACACTGCTTCCCTAACGCACCATCAGCTCTGGACTTCGTATCTTAAGTGACTCTTGTAATATGGCTTCGTGGGACGACGGATCGCGGTCGCGTGGGTATGGAGGAGGCAGCCGCTGCTACAACTGCGGGCAGGACGGACACATGGCGAGAGAGTGTCCGAGCGGACGCAGTGGTGGAGGACGCGGGTGTTACAACTGTGGGAAGTCTGGACACATGAGTCGGGATTGTCCAGAGGGAGGAGCGAAGAACGGCCAGCGGCGTTCCGGGTGCTACAACTGCGGGCAAGACGGACACATGAGTCGCGACTGTCCCCAGCCTCGCAGCCAGCGTAGCAGTGGACGTGGGTGTTACAACTGTGGCGAGGAGGGACACATGAGTCGTGACTGTCCGAAGAGCAGTACCAGAGGGCCTCGCTCCAGCAACTGCTACAACTGCAACCAGCCAGGTCACATGTCCAAGGACTGTCCTCAGGAACGCAAGGCGGAGTCGCGCAGTGGGTGGTAGTAGGCTAAGCGCTTCTCAATATGGAAGTATGAGTGTGTACCTTTAGCCTTTGGGGAATTAATGGATTTTCAGGAACGGTTCAGAGGAAGGATTGAGCGATTAGATGGCAAGCACGAGCCCACTCTACAGAGACCTGTGGACAAGGCCGTAAAGGCCTATAAGCTCCACACCGACAACCCCGTTTCCCCCCTCAAAACCTCCGCTGTTCAAGTCACTCGTCCTCTCACCTACCGCAGCGACCTCGTGCAGTCCCCAGAGAAGCCCACTGTCCGTTCTGTGCAGGGCAAACGCAGTCCCTGGTCCCGAAGTCCTCAGGAGGCGCCTTTCCAGCTAGTCGCCAGCAACTCCCTGGGCCTAGGACAGCCTGTGGACTTCAGCTGTCTGGACGACTGGTCGCAGCGGAAGCCGACGAGGGCGCAGACGAAAACTGACTCCAGTCCCAACTGGCAGTACGGGGAACATACGCCTGCCTCTACTGGGCAGTTTCTGTCTGGACCCAGGCGACAAGCGCCTGCCCCTGCCAGCACCAGAGTACGCGCGAGACGCTTTCGATCGCTATCTGAAGAGTTCTACTAGTGTCCCTACTTACTCGTAATAAAGACATAGTGGACTCACACTCCGCCCAAAGAAAGATCGAAATATGCTACTTTCAGCCAGACCCAGTCCACCTTCAGGTATAGACAACCGCCAATTAGTGCTAAAACCCGGGAAAATGAGTCAAATTCACCTGCAAAACGTCAATTTTGGACCAAGAAATTGCTGGAAATATGCTGAATTAGTCTACTGAAATAAGCGATTCGCAGTGTCAAATAGCATCTTTTTGAAGGGCAGCACGATAGTCCCCATGGTAGCATTGCCTGCGGAAAAGACCACTCTGCACTTCCCACTGCCTCCGAAAGACCCTTCAATGGTGCCCTCCGCCCCACTGGGCTCCAGCCGCACCCTCAGTCCTGTGAATTTGGATATATCTGTGCCTTTCTTGAACAGGTCTTTTACGATGGCGGTGTAGGGGTCGGTGACCCGGTCCACCTCCCCTGCCCGGCTGTTTGGCTTGAAGATCTTCAAATAGTCCATTGAAAGCGGAATATCACTGCGCAGCACAGACCCGTGGAAGGCCAAGCGACAGGTCTTCGCATTTACATCAGTATCTAGCTTGGAACCGATAAGTAGTGCATTTGGGATCATTACTACTGGAGTTTCGAAGGAAATAACCGCGAAAATACGACGAATTTGGTCGTTTCTGACTTCGTCTTCATATAAATACTCCATAGAAGGGTCAAAAGAGGCTCCTAAGTCGCTGCTAGGGCAGCTAAATAGCAGCAAAGTCCCCATTGTGGTCTCATTTCCTAGCAAAATGTGGAATTTGGCCTTGTTGCGTATAGTTTGTTTGTAGTGAACAATGGGATTCAGCTCAATAAGGCAGTTCGCTGCCTTTCGTAGTGCTCCAGGCGCACTAGCCATCCCTCTTTCCAGCGTCTCCGCTTCAAATTGAGTGACCCGGACGCCCACTCTGTCTCCCTGGGTCGCATAGGTGACAGTTTGGTGGAAGGATTGCATGGATTTGACCTTCTTGCACACACCTAAGTCTGCGATTTCCAGGGTGTCTCCAACCCTCAGCTCCCCTTGTAGGATGGTGCCCGTCATCACTGTGCCTTGGCCTTTGAGAGGGAAGCAGTGGTCGATTGCGTAGATCATAGGCCCGGAGGGGTTGCGAATGGGGAGAGTCGCGAGGGACCCGATTAGGGCGTCAATGAGTTGCGGAATGCCTATAGGCTCCCCTGTCCTTGGTGTCGCTGCCGTCCTGACCAGCCTCACATCCCCTCCAAACCTCGTCTTCCCCAGCATCCCCAACACTCGCTTTTCCAGCGCCACAATCTTGCCTTCCTCCTGCATATCCACCTTGTTCAAAGCCACCACCAGCGTGCCTTTGATCATCAACTCCGCAATCACAATGCACTCCGCTGTTTGAGTCTGCACTCCCTTAGTCGCATCCACCACCAGGACCATCTTGTCGATAATGCTCGCCCCGGCTACAATGGTCCGAATCAGGCTGGCGTGGCCTGGACAGTCCACCAAGGTGAGTCTCAGTTGACTGTACTCAGTACTGAGGTGACCTGGCATAGGCACTGCCAGGGCTGAAAAGCCTAAGTCCAGTGTGATGCCTCTTTCTTGGGACTGCGGGCTTTTGTCCAGCGCGGCAGTGCTAAGGACTGTGCTGAGGACGCGGGCGAGACTTGTTTTGCCGGAGTCGATGTGCCCGAGAATGCCCACGTTGAGGTTGAAGACCCGCTCAGGCTCCATTATAGTTGACAGAGCAATAGGCCTAAATGCACTGTGTAAATAGCCTCATTGCCTACTGACTAGGTCTAATTAGCATTGAAACAGTCTTTCTATTTAGATTATCTGCTTCCTCTCATCCTATAATTACAAACATGCAGTCTTTCTATAGCGCTTAGCCAATTCTAGCAGTGGTTTCCTACTAGAAGCTTGGGAACAGGTCTTCCAGCACCTCCTCCTCAGTCTGCTTCACCTCAAAGTTCCCATACCTACTAGTATCCATCGGCCCACTAAGTTGCGGGCGAAAGGGCGGGTCCAGTCTGCGTCCCTGCACAGCTGCCCAGTCCACTCCAGTGAAGAACGCATGCCGCTTGATTGCCTCTTCGCCTAAGCGTCTTTCAGGGTCTTTCTCTAGTAAGCCACAAATCAGATCCTTTGTCTCTTCAGACCCACTCGGGAACTCCACTTGCTGAAAAAGGATATTTTCATACATGCGAAATGGCTGTTTATGCACGAACGGCGTTTTCCCATAGAGCATCTCGTAGAGCAATATGCCCACTTGCCACCAGTCCACAGCGTAGCCATGTCCACTGCCGTTAATCATCTCTGGCGACATATATTCAGGTGTGCCGCACATAGTTATGGTTTTTTCGTGGGGTAAAAGCCGCTTGGCTAAGCCTAAATCTGTTAATTTTATATGTCCGTCATCTGCGATTAGGACATTTTCAGGCTTTAAATCGCGATACAGACAATGTACACTATGTAAATAGCCTAATGCGGATATGACTTCCGCTAGGTAAAATAGTGCTTCAGGGCAGGACAACGCCTTCTTTTCCCTCAGCAATTTAAACAGTTCCCCTCCCTGCACGAACTCCAACACGCAGTAAGCATTAGTCAGTGTCTGGAAACTGCCTATGAACTTCACCACAAAGTCGCTTTTCGCTAAACCCAGAATCAGTCGTTCCGTATTGGTATGCTGCACCTGTGCCTTTTCAATTAGTTTGGCCTTGCTCAGGACCTTCAGAACCACAGGCTCGCCAGAAGCCTTGTGGACTGCCAATTGGACATGAGCGTAACTCCCTGTGCCAATCACTCGCTGCAGGCGAAAAGAGGACAAGGAGTAGGTCTGCTGCTTGCAGCGAGGCTTAGGGACTGTCTGTCCTCCTCCCATTTACTGAGAAAGCAGTCCTCAAACAGGTAAAGATATAAAGAGACTAGATAGTCTGCCTATAGTTTCGAAGCTTCGCGGGCAGACAGGGCAGCTTCAGGGTCTTCACAGTGTCGCACCTTTCCAGGGTGCTGGGCACTGCACTGTCTTGGGAAGTGCTGATGTCGAGACTCAGTTTGGGCACGGCGACTTCTTCAGCGCCTACGAAGGGCTCTGAGGCTCGGCGGTTGTATCGCTTGCGCACCCAAAGTCGGTCTATAGTCTGTGCTGAAGTCTGTTGGTTTCCCATTTTGGCTGTAAATCGATGTCTGAGTGCGCGGTAATTGGGTCTCTCTTCAGCCTCTAACTTACTCACATATGTGTGGAAATAGGCGAAATCCTCTGGTAGGCCGGCCATAATCTGACCCGAAGGGATGGATTTACGGATTGCTAGCACCTCTGTAGAAGTGCGAGCGTCTTGCCATGGCAGGTCTCCAGTTGCTGCGAACAGTAAGACATAGGATAGGCTTTCCAGGTCGTCTCTGGGAGAGGGTCTTTCTCCCTGCAGCAAGTGAGTAGAGGCGAAAGGTAGTGCTAAGGCAGGTATAAGAACGGGAACATCATTGGGACTGTGCGCACCTTCAAATCCCTGCACCCAGTAGTCCTTCCCCGCTGGCTCCAGCCTGATGTAGCTAGGGTTGATTCGCAAGTGGAAATAGCCTCTGTGCAGCACTGCTTCCAGGGTCCTAAGCAGTCCTACACCCAACTTCCGCACAGCGTCCTCTCCCATTCTGCCAGACTTCTCTACCATTTCCCATACACTTGTCCCGGATTCATGCACCGCGAAGGCAGTCTCTCCCTCCCATACTACCTCTGGCACTCCCGGAGAGCCGGCCAGTTCGTGCATCACTTTGCGGCTGGGAGCAATAGGGGCGAAGGAGGGCAGTTTGCTGGCGGTTAGGAAGACTGGGCGGCTGGTGGCCAGGTCTTGAGCTTCCCACAGTGTGAAGGAGGGAGTGGTTTCGAGTTTGCGCTTGGGGGCGAAGAGCTCAGTCCATTGATCTGACTCCATATGTGTGGTTTGTTAAGAGAATTAGGCCGGCAAGTGTGACTAAGGCTGCCGGAAGACAAATAGGCCAATCCTGTAAATAGCAGTAGGGAAATATTACGAATTGCAGTGAAATTGTTTCGGTTGCTTTTCTATTCCGCTATCTACGATACTTGTCTAAGAAAACGAACCTATGTCTTCTTGCTCTACCCTTTCACACTGATCTGAAAGGCTGTTCGGTCCTCCTCTTGCATGCTAAAGGCGAAATAGTGAAATAACACTTCAGGTACTTTTCCTAATCGTCCCGAATCACACTGTAAATCCTTATAGTGGGTTTAATGACTTGAGGCTGTTATTGAAATTGGCTTCTATTCAGCTTAAATCGTACTAAACTCCAATCAGACTGCCAAAAGCATCACTGCCGACTATAAGGTGGAAAGCTTTTCCTAGGAATTTCAGCTCTTCCAGGCCTCAGTAAGCAGAGAACAAGTAGACAATTACTTGTCTGACGAGGGAAATATTCAGGCGGATTTGCGATTTCTGCCTATTATTTTCTGTATCCCCGTGGATAGAAAGTGAACTGTAGTTACTTCGGTCTGCAACTGGAGATTTGGCCTATCAGAACTAAGAGCAATACTGAGTTGAAAGCTGAAATGGCTCTTTCGCGGCTTTATTTCCAGGTAGTTGTCTCGAGAGGGTGTATTTCTTTGCTCTGCTTAATAGCTGTAGCTTCCCTCTGTGCCTACTCTCTTTTCCCCACTAGCGCTGCTCCTATCATCATGGAAGCCAAGTCCGCCTACCGTCCCTCTCTCCACATCCTGTCCCCTCACTACTCCCAACCCACTATCCGCTACACCCCTCAGCACCAGTCCGACCCCGTCTTTTCCCACCCCTCCAAGCAGACTTCCGTCTTTGACCGTCTGTACCAGCACCACTCCATGCACATCACAGACCGAGACTCCAGGACTAGCGCTGCCTATGCAGTTCCGAGGAGAGCGGGAAAGGCTGGGAGTCCGCCCAGAATCGCGGAGGAGCTCTATCGAAAGGACAGACAAAGTAAGGAGCAAATTATGGTCCTAAGGACCAAGTATATGAACGAGGAGTTGGGGACGCTACGGTCTACTCCTCGGATAAACGCCACAAGTCGCAAGATAATCGCTCGAGTCCGCACCTTTTCTCAGACCCAGTCGGTGCCTTCGGCCTCACATATGGACCCTGGGTCTCAGTATGAACAGGCGGAGCCTATGGAAGCCGAGGGCCCAGCAGTCCGCCTAGTTTCCCCCGCGGTGCCCCAAACCCAGCCTTCCCCTGCACGTCTGCTTTCCCACAACGAAGCCAACATGGTGAAGGCTCTAGTGCTGCACGGGAAGCTGTTTCTCAACCCTGCAGGCAGTGCTAGGGCAGGGGACGAGGTAAAGCGAGTGACTTTGCAGTCTCTACGCGAAGAAGTAATGACACGGTTCAAAGGCTTGGAGCCAGACGTGCCTCCCGACTACTTCTCCCTCCCTTTCGACTCGAGAAACCGCGTCTTTCTCGAGAACCGCAGTCAGAAAATCCAGGAAAACCGCGACAGAGAAAGGGCGAAAGAGGTGGAAGAGTGCACTTTCCGCCCTATCATCTACACTCGAGTTCCTCACAGGGCCTTAAATCACTCTACTTCGCAGTTGCTGCATTTCTCCCAGGATCGCACTCCCCGTTCCTTGTCCGGAACTAGACGCAGTGACTCGGCCCCTCGCAGTAGAAGCTATTTCGAGCAGTATCAGCGCAGGGTGCAGGTGGAGGCGATGAGGGTGCAGACTTAAGAGCAGTAGAGAAGTAGACTAGGAAATGGCAGAAGTCAGCATAGTTGGAGGGGCATTTAGCAATGCTGTTTACTAGAGATTACTAGACTGCCAGCAGTTCACTGCCATATATGAGTCTCCACCTCGCCTCAGCACTGAGCAAGTCCCTGCCCTCATACAGTCTCCACACCTGACTCAGTCCCGCCCACATCTTCCCCACCAAATCCGCTCTCTCCACCCTGTGGAAGTAAAACACTCCCCAAGTCGCCAAGTCCTCAAGCACCAGCTTCTTAGCAGTTTTCCAGATGTCCCTGGGAGAGTCGAGACAGGTCTTCCTGCAAAACAGCCACAAAGTGCCGTAGTTGGGGTCTGCGTTGATACAGGCCTGCTTGAGGGCTTTCAGCTTGTGCAGCTGACTGGTGAGGCGGTACAGCCTCATTAACTCGATGAAGCTGTCTCCGTATTGAGGGGTGAATTGGATTGCGTACTGCAGGTACGCCTCTGCGAGGGTTAAATCGAAGTCAGCAGTGAAGGGGTTGAGGCGTAGTCGCGCCCCTTCACACCACACTTCCCCTGACTTCGGCACCTCCTGCAGCGCCTGTCTAAAGGACTGCATAGGTACACCCTCCGCTACACTCTCCACATCAGCATGCTGCAGTTGAATCAACACTGCCCACAGTCTGCCTGTGCAGCTGTACACCTGTAGTGCTTGTTTGGCCCGCTCTAAAGCCTTGGGGAAGTCCAGAGACCTGAGGTCTGCGGCTATGGCTTCCAGGTGGATCTTCCAGTCCTGCTTCGCTTCTTCACAAGCAGAGTCAATCGCCTTCCCTGCCCTTTCATAGTCGCAGAGATATTCATACATTTTCGCCTCTTCCGCGAGCACCAAAGCCCGCTGCTTCCCTGGCACTTCCACCAGACTCTGGGCTATCAGCAGTGCTGCGGCTTGGGTGCGTCCTGCTTTCAGCTCAATTCTAGCGCCGGACAGCCACGCTTTCCACCGCAGGTTCTCAGGACAACTCACCACTGCCTCTCTCAGGTGCTTCCTGCTGTCTTCGCCTTGTCTTTCCAGCGTCTGTGCGTAGTCCAGGTAGACTTTCCAGCTCAGTTCCTTGCTGAGGGCTTCGAGAGCGCTGCTTAGCACTTGAAATCGCTTTTCTTTGATGCTGGCGAGACTGTGTTTGGAGCGAGTAAAGGACAGTTCCGCCCGCTCCAGAGTCCTCAAATAGGCGAACCACAGCGGACCGTAGCGACTGTTCCGAGCAATTCCCCGCTCGCAGTAGTCCAAAGCAGCGTCAATATCCCCTCCCCACCGCTCTTCAAACCTCACTGCCTCCATAAACACCGCCCCGTAGTGCCCACACACTCCCATTAAGTGCTCGTACAGGCCTCTGGCAGCGGCAGTGTGCCCACAGCGCGCTTCAAAGGCTGCTCCCTCCAACAGCACTTTCCAACTCGACTCAATGGAAAGCGACTGAAACGTGCCCAAAAGCGACCTAGCGCCCGCTTCATTGCCCAGCTTTTCCTCCGTCTTGAGCAACTTAATAGCCAGCTGGTCACTGCAAGGGGAGTAACACAGTCCAGTCTGCAGCAAGACCCTGGAAGTCAGCAGTCGCCCACACTCCTCCTCCAACTTACTATGTTCCAGCCACACTTGATGTGCTGCAGGACTCAGAAACCCACACAGAGCGAACAGCACTCTGGTCTCAGTGACTCGATTGCCGCGCTTGGCTAGGTCTGCTAGGTCTAGATAGACCTTCCAGTGGCTGTTTGCAGGCAGTTTGGAGACTGTGCGGAGGGCGGCTTCGAAGGCTGCAGGGAAGCCAGACCTTTCGAGTTCTTTCAATTCAGTGGAAAAGGCCTTGAGAGTGGACCGAGTGGAGGGCGAATCGGACCTTTCTTCCTCCTTGGAAGCCTCGCTTGGGGCTGCTGGAGTCGCTCCTTTGCCTCGTTTTAAAGCTTGTGCTTGACTCATGCCGTTAGTCACTGTTTCAAATATGAAATATGGACACACTCCCACCATTTCAAGCTTTGTGGGGAGGCCGGGAGCTGGTTTGGGATAGGGACGGGAGTGAGCAATATCACACTTGAGGAAGGAAAAGAAGGGATTTAGATAAGCATAATTAGTTGAAATATCAGCGATATTAAGGGGAAAAGAGGACATAAGCAGTATTTGCCTCTGTACAATCACATGAGAAAAGCCAATGAAGAGAGGAGCCGCAGCTGTTATTTGGACAT
>Ga0247837_1005175_pt1 | contig 19950 bp, 11 predicted proteins | sample LaCtaG_2_FD_187115 | JGI IMG/M metagenome (GOLD analysis project Ga0247837, IMG submission 187115) | Freshwater microbial communities from meromictic Lake La Cruz, Castile-La Mancha, Spain - LaCruzMarch2015_14.5m | ecosystem: Environmental > Aquatic > Freshwater > Lake | place: Spain: Castile-La...
GTTGGCGCACGGCGTTTTGGTATTGGCCGTCGAGGAGGCGACGGACCCGGGCGGGCGGCGCGCCAAACGGATCACCGGGGCGAGGTCCCCGGTCCGTGAGGTCGTCGGGAGTTCCCGGCTCCGTCGGGAGCGGGATGGTCGGATTCAGCGGTGGCGTGTCAGGCGGCGCCGCCGCCGGCGACAACTCGCAGGCAGACAGGAGCAGGGCGCTGCACAGACCGGCGGAGATCACCCGTACGTTCATGAATCGCATCATCAAGCCACCCTGGGTTCCCGGCCATCCGCTGTCGGGCGGATGGTGTGCGGGATCTGACCACATCGGGCACCAAGAATGAAGTGCTTTCATGCCTGGCGCCGCCCCTCACATCGTGATCCCGGGGATCTTCACGCCCCGTTCGTGGGCGCAGGCGATGGCGTCGTCGTAGCCGGCGTCGGCGTGGCGCAGCACCCCCATGGCGGGGTCTGACGTCAGCACCCGCTCGATGCGGCGGGCGGCGGCGTCGGTGCCGTCGGCGACGATGACCTGGCCCGCGTGGAGGGACCAGCCCATGCCCACGCCGCCACCGTGGTGGAAGCTGACCCACGAGGCGCCGTTCACGGCGTTCACCAGCGCGTTCAAGATGGGCCAGTCGGCAACGGCGTCGGTGCCGTCCTTCATGCCCTCGGTCTCGCGGTTGGGGCTGGTGACGCTGCCGCAGTCGAGGTGATCGCGGCCGATGACGATGGGGGCCTTCACCTTGCCCGTGCGGACGAGCTCGTTGAAGGCGAGGCCGGCCCTGGCGCGCTCACCGTAGCCGAGCCAACAAATGCGGGCGGGCAGGCCCTGAAAGGCCACCTTCTCGCGGGCCATCTCGATCCAGCGGCGCAGGCTCTTCTTCTCGGGAAACAGCGACAGCACCACCTCGTCGGTGACGGCGATGTCGGCAGGATCTCCCGAGAGAGCCACCCAGCGAAACGGCCCCATGCCCTCGCAAAACAGGGGACGGATGTAGAGGGGCACAAAGCCCTTGATGTCGAAGGCCCGGGCGCAGCCGGCGTTTCTGGCCTCGGCGCGGATGTTGTTGCCGTAGTCGAAGACGGGCACGCCCTCGTCGAGCCACGCCAGCATGGCCTCGAGCTGGTGCACCATGCTGACGCGCGCTTTCTCGACGATGCGCTGGGGATCGCTCTCGCGCAGGACGATGGCATCGGCGAGCGAGATGTCTTCGGGCAGGTAGCCGTAGCGGGGATCATGGGCCGAGGTCTGGTCGGTGACGAGGTCGGGGCGAAAGCCCATATGGCGCAGGGCAGGGTGGGTGACGGCGGCGTTGCCGACGACGCCGACGCTCAGGGCGCGACCTTCGGCCTTGGCCTTTTCGCAGAGGGCGACGGCCTCCTGGAGGGAGGTGGCGATGACGTCGAGGTAACGGGTCTCGATGCGCCGCTGCAGGCGGGTGACATCGACGTCGACCACCAGGCAGACACCGCCGCACATGGTGACCGCCAGGGGCTGGGCGCCCCCCATGCCGCCGCAGCCGGCGGTCAGCACGATCTTGCCCTTGAGGCTGCCGTCGTCGTCGCCACCGATGCGACCGAAGTGGGTGCGGGCGGCCTGGGCGAAGGTCTCGTAGGTGCCCTGCAAGATGCCCTGGGTGCCGATGTAGATCCACGAGCCGGCCGTCATCTGGCCGTACATCATGAGCCCCTTCTTCTCGAGCTCGTCGAAGTGCTGCCACGTCGCGTACTGGCCCACGAGGTTGGAGTTCGCCAACAACACCCGCGGCGCGTCGGTGTGGGTCTTCAAGACGCCGACGGGCTTGCCCGATTGGACAAGCAGGGTCTCGTCGTTCTCGAGGGTCTTCAGCGTCGCCACGATGCGGTCAAAGCTCGGCCAATCCCGGGCCGCCTTGCCGCGGCCGCCGTAGACCACGAGGTCCGCCGGGCGCTCGGCGACGTCGGGGTCGAGGTTGTTCATCAACATCCGCAGAGCGGCCTCTTGCACCCAGCCCTTGCAGCTGAGGGTGGAGCCAGTGGGGGCGTGGATGATGCGGTCAGCCATGAGCAAACACCTCGTTGGCGACAGCCATAGCGAATGGACGCCCCGGCGGCGATCCCCGCCCGCCCCTCAAGAGACTCCCCTCGGCGACAAAGCCCAAAGCGGGGTTCTCTTCTGGATATCGGCTGTATTTCAGTGACTTACGGCGTCCATATGCTGAAGGCGGCGGCGGCGGCGTTGGCTGGTAGGCTCCGCCCTGTGACCACCACAGCTTCCTTCTCCCATCGTCTGGCCCTCTTGGGGTGCGGCACCCTGTGCTCGTTCGTCGTCATGGGCGCCGACTGTGAAGGCCCTCCCGACGGCGGCGACCCCGACGGCGGCACGCCCATCGTCGAGTGCTTCTACGGCGACGAGGCCGAAGCCCCCGCCGGCGAACTGGTGTTTCTCGACGAGAACTTCCAGATGCAGAACCTGCTGCCGGGTCAGGCCGTGCCCACGGTGCTGCCGCCCCAGGGTGGCAAAGTCATCCTCGTCGGCGCCCGCATCAAGAACATGGACATGTGTTCCCTGCAGGCAAACGGCGGCGTCTTTGATGACTGCCAGCGTCCCGCGCGGATCATTGGCCGCGAGGGCCGGGGCCTGCAGATGGTGCCAAACGACGCCATCGGCTTCGCCGAACCCAGAGACCCAGACACCCTCAACAACTACGTCAACATCCCTCTGTGCGGGAATTTCACGTCCTCACGGGACATCGACGGCGAGCCCTACCGCGTCGAGATCCGCTTCTCGGACCGGGCCCGCCGCAGCCTGATTTTGACCGCCGACATCACGCCGTTTTGCGCCGGCACCCCGGGGGACGAAAGCGGCGTCTTTGAGCAATGCGAGTGCGAGTGCGACGCCGACTACTCCTTCGACCGGACCTGTGACGTCGTCATCGTCGACGAGGATCGCCCCGCTGGCGTCTGCCCGGCCCCCGAAGGCGGCGTCGTCCCCGTCTGCGCCACGCCCTGCGAGGCCGGCCGGGTCTGCATCGGCACCGTCGCCGATCCCGCCGTCGGCGCGTGCCTGTAGTGCCGATGCTTCCTCGGTCGCCGAGGCGAGTCTCTTGAGGGGCGGACGGGGAAAACTCCTCGCCGATTACGTCGTCGGCAGGAGCTCCAACACCGTGATGCGGCCGTCGCTGCTCTCGTAGCGGGCGGTGGCTTTGGTGACGCCGGTGTCCTTCAGCAGGGCCTGGGGCATCATCCGGAACAGCCCGCCCCGATCGTCGAGGCACTTCTTGACGGCGGCGCTGGCGGCGCCGACCTCGATGCCCGCCCCGAGGGAAACAGCGGCCGTCACCGTGCCTGCCGGGCGCCCTTGCACGCAGCCTTCGACCATGTCCACCAGCTGGGGCAAGACCTGCAGCAGATTCGCTCGCGACGTCGGCAGCAGGCTGCCCCCCGTGGTCTCCAGACCCTTGAACTCGAAGCCGGGCACCCACGCTGCCAGGGCCCGCTCCGTGCGTGGCGCCGTCAACGCCGCCCGAACATGGGAAACCCCGACGGCGAAGTTGAGGCCCTGGCCCTGCATGGCGGTGGCGACACCGACGACGTCGCCGCTGTTGGAAAAGACCGGGCCCCCCGATGATCCGGGGGCCACGACGGCGTCCATCTGCAGCATGCGGGTGGAACTCTGGTCGCGCACCGCCGACACCAGGCCCGTGGTCAGGGTGTGGTCGAGGCCCAGGGGACTGCCAATGACGACGAGGGCATCGCCAACGGCGGGCTCGGCGGCTGCCAGGGGCACGGCGGGAACACCAAGGTCGCCGTCGACGGCCAGCACGCACAGGTCGTTCTGGGGGTCGCTGACGAGAACCTTCACCTTGTCGAAGGTGCGGCCATCCTTGAGGCGGATGCGAATGGATGCCGCGTCGCCGGCGACGTGGTGGTTGGTGACGACGAGGTTGCCGTCGACGACGAAGCCGCTGCCGTGACCCTCGACCTCCTTGAGGCCAAGCAGGGACGACAGTTCGGGCGGCGCCGGCTGACGCACCTGCACGATGACGACGCTGCCGGCGCGGGCGGCGTAGACCTCCTTGGGGCTGGTCGGCGTGGTGGATCGAGGCGTCGCCGTCGTCGTCGCTGTTGTCGCTGCCGCCGTCGCCGCTGTTGGTTCGGGGGCATGGATCAGGGCCGCCGTGGTGGCCATGAGGTCGTTGGCGACGTCGACATCGCCCCCCACCAGGGCCACGGGCCAGCTGCCGTGGCCGGCGAGGGCCTTCGCCACGGGCGCGCCAGCAAAGACCAGGGCGCCGGCCAGGGACACCGCCTGCAGGCCCGCCAGGCTGCGCAGGGTGCGGGGGACCGCCCGGGGCTGTCCGCGCATGGAGACGATGGCCAGGCTCAACGGCACGACGACGGCCCCCAGCAGGCCGACGGCGGCGGCCGCACGCACATCGCCACCGGTCAGGCTTGCGCCAGCGGCGCCGGCGAGGATCACGGCGGGGACAGAGGTGGCCGAGGCGAAGAGCAGCCAACGAACGGTGTCGACGACGTCATCCGGTGCAGGGGGTGTCGTCGGGGCGGCGGGAGAAGAGGCTGGGGGGACGGTGGGCGCCATGGACCCATGGTAGCCCCCCGGCGCCTCCAAACGGCGGGCGTGTCTGGAATCGGGGCGCGGCGCCGCTGCTGGGGTCGACGCCCGGCCAAACCGTGCGTATCCATGAGCGATGGATCGCGTTTTCGTCAAAACCCCCGAGGAAGCCGGGGCCATCCTCGAGGTGGCCCTGAAGGGCTTGCCAGCCCGCGCCCAGCTCACGGTGGCCGACGCCGCTGCTCGCTCGGGGCTGTCCCTCGACGACGCCGAGCGGGGCCTGCACCAGCTCTCGACCCAATATCGCGGCACCTTGTCGGCGACGGATCAGGGCGAGTTGCTGTTTCGCTTTCCCTATGGGCTGTCGCTGCCCTTGACGAAGAAGCCCTGGTTCATGCGGGCCGTCGACCGCATCAAGGGCGTCGTCGTCGGCGTCGGCAAATTCGTGGTGCGGGCCTGGGTGAGCATCGTGCTCATCGGCTACGCCGCCGTGTTTGTGGCCCTGGCCCTGGCCCTGATGTTCAGCGGCAAGGGCGACAGCGATCGCGGCGGCGGCAACGCCCTCGGCGTCGTGCTGCGCATTGTGTTTGAGGCCCTGTACTGGACCTTCCACCCGTTTTCGCCCCTCGCCCGCCGCAATGTGTGGGACGGCAGCGTCTACGACGAGCGCCGCATCCACCGTGGCCGTGGCCAGCGCAGTCGCCAGGTGCGCCGCTTCGGGCAGATGGTCACGATCCAGGAGGACGATGACGACGTCGTCGAGGAGGAGGTCCCCTTCTACGAGAAGGTCAATCGCTTCGTGTTCGGGCCCGAGGCCGAGCCGCCGATGCCCATCGAGGTCCAAAAGAAGCGGCTCGTGGCCCAGATCCGCGCCAAGCAGGGGCGCATCGGCCTCCTCGACGTCATGCGCGTGACCGGCTTGCCCCGGGAAGAGGCCGATCCCCTGATCGCCCGGCTGCTGCTGGACTTCGACGGCGAGGTCGACGTCGACGACAACGGCGCCATCACCTACCGCTTCGAGAAGCTGCGCAAGACCGCGGGGGACACCGCCGCCAAGGCACCGCCTCCCGCCTGGGACCACCACAAGGTGGCCCCCAAGGTCACGGGCAACACCCTGGGCGCCAATTTCCTCGTCGGCGCCGTCAACGCCTTCAACGTCGTCATGGCCACCGTCGCCATCAGCCTGAACATGACGGTGGAGCGCCTGGTCCACCTGTTCCAGAACCTGAACTCGCTCATCCCCGTCGAGCCCCTGCCGTATGGCGGCGTGCCGGTGGTGCTCGGGCTCATTCCGTTGGTGTTCTCGCTGGTGCTCTTTGCCCTGCCGGGCCTGCGAGCCCTGCGCAAGAGCGCCAAGGACAAGGCCGTCGCCGAGGAAAACGCCCGGGCCCAGGTCCTGAAGACCGTCTTTCAGACGATGACCGACGCCGCCGCCAAGGGCGAAGCCGTCACCGGCGTGCGCGAAGACCACCTCAAGCGGGCCTGGCAGGAGGCCACCGGCAAGGCCCCCGACGACAAGGAGCTCATCGAGGCCGTCGTGGCCCTTGGCGGCGACGTCGACATGGACGCCATGGCCAGCGGCCGGGGCCTGTACCGCTTTCGGGACCTTGAGGCCGAGGTCAAGGCCCTGCAGGCCGAGCGCGCCAGCGCCAGCGTCGCCGAAGAAGCCGTCGGCGCCGTCGTCTACCGGGCCGAGTGATCCAATGACGCTGGCGGTGGCCTTCGCTACACCCCGACGCCATGACACCACGTACCGCCGACCACGCCATCGATCCCATGTTTCTTCGTCGCCACTCGCCCCGCGCCATGTCGGGGGCGCCGCTGCCCCGCGAAGAGCTGATGCGCCTGCTGGAGGCCGCCCGTTGGGCGCCGTCGTCGGGGAACGGCCAACCCTGGCGCTTCGTCGTCTGTGAGCAGGGCGCCCCGAGCTTCCCCGCGATCCATGGCCTGTTGGCCGCCGGCAACCAGCCGTGGACGGCGCGGGCCGCGGCCCTCATCGTCATCCTCACCGACACCGTGCGCACGGGCGCCGACGGCACCAAGAGCCCCAGCCGCCTGGCGGCCTTCGACGCCGGCGCCGCCTGGATGTCCCTGGCCTTGCAGGGGGCCCACCAGGGCCTGGTGATCCACGCCATGGAGGGTTTTGACCAGGTCGCCACCAAGGTCGCCGTCGGCGCCGCCGACCACCTCGACGTCCTGGCCGTTGTCGCCGTCGGCCTGCCTGGGGACCCGGCCCTGTTGACCGCCGACTGGCAGCGGGCCGGGGAGGCGCCCAACCAGCGCCGGCCCATCGCCGAGAGCGTCGTTTTTGGCGGTTTCGCCCCCCGTTCCTGATGTCCGTCCCCGCTGCGACGTCGACGGCGCCCATGTCCCGCGTCGACGTCGCAGCGTGTCATGTCTCGACCTGACCCGGCGGGACGCGACGGCGTCGCTTCCCAGCCTGATCCGCCGCGAAATGGCCAGAAACGACGTCGTGATGTTGCGTTTGGGGCCGTCAGAGGCGAAAACGATCAGGTATGCCCACGCGACGAGACTCCGGCTCAAACCTTCAATGTTCCTTTTGCGGCAAGAGCCAGCGAGAGGTGAAGAAGCTCATCGCGGGCCCGACGGTCTACATCTGCGATGAGTGCATCCACCTCTGCAACGACATCATCGCCGAGGACCAGGCCGAGCGGACCCAGCATGAGCAGCTGCAGTTGCCCACGCCCCACGAGATCCGCGACTTCCTCGACCGCTATGTGATCGGCCAGGAGCACGCCAAGAAGGTGCTCTCCGTCGCCGTCTACAACCACTACAAGCGCATCAACGCCCGCGCCGCCACCCAGGGGAAGAGCACCAAGGGCGACGCCATCGAGCTGAGCAAGTCCAACGTGCTCATCGTGGGGCCCACGGGCACCGGCAAGACGCTGCTCGCCCAGAGCCTGGCCCGCCTCCTCAAGGTGCCCTTCACCGTCGCCGACGCCACCACGCTGACCGAAGCCGGCTACGTCGGCGAGGACGTCGAGAGCATCATCCAGAACCTGTTGGCGGCCGCCGACAACGACGTCGAGCGCTGCGAACGCGGCATCATCTACCTCGACGAGGTCGACAAGATCGCCCGCCGCGGTGACGGCCCCTCCGCCACCCGCGACGTCTCGGGCGAAGGCGTGCAGCAGGGTCTGCTCAAGCTCATCGAGGGCACCAAGTGCAACGTGACGCCGCGGGGCGCCAAGAAGTACGGGCAGCAGGAGTCCACCATCCAGGTCGACACCAGCAACATCCTGTTCATCGTCGGCGGCGCCTTCGTCGGCATCGAGCAGATCATCGAGCGCCGCACGGGCAACCGGGCCATCGGCTTCGGCGCCGCCAACTCCGACGGCCCCTCCCGCAAGGAGAAGCGCCTCGGCGAGGTCCTGCGCGACATCACCACTGAAGACCTCACCCGCTTTGGTCTGATCCCCGAGTTCGTCGGCCGCCTCCCCGTCGTCGCCACCTTGAACGACATGGCCGAAGAAGACCTGATGCACATCCTCACCCAGCCGAAGAACGCGCTGGTGAAGCAGTACCAAAAGCTGTTTTCGATTGAGGGCGTGAAGCTGACCTTCACCGAAGAGGCCCTGCGGGTGGCGGCCCGTGAGGCCATCAAGCGCAAGGCCGGCGCCCGTGGTCTGCGGGCCATCATGGAGGGCGCCATGCTCGACATCATGTACGAGGTCCCCTACCTCGAGGGCATCACCGAGTGCCGCATCACCGAGGACGTCATCACCAAGGGCGCAGCGCCCACCTTGACGTTCGAGAAGAAGCAGTCCGCCTGAGCCGACGACAACGGCAAGACCAGGTGACGACGACAAACGGCGGCCGATGGCCGCCGTTTTTCATGCCTGCTTCGTCAGGCTGAACCCCACACAAGAAACAGCGGCCCGGGGCCGCTGTTTCTCGATTTCGACCGCGAAGCGGTCGAAATGTTCTGATGATTCAGATCCTTGGCGCTGCGCCAAGGATCTGAATGCCGGGGCGACAGGCCGCAGCCGTCAGAGGGTCTTCAGGTAGGCCACCAGGGCGACGACGTCGTCGTCGCTGAGGTTGGAGCCCTTGCCCATGCGGTCGGTGAGCACGGTGTCGGCCACCATGTCTTCGAGGGTCTTGTACTTGCCGTCGTGGAAGTACGGGGCCGAGCGGTTCAGGCCGTGCAGCACGGGGGTCTGGAAGACGCCGATGTCGCGGTCGTCGGCGCGGCTGCCGATGTCGTGGGACAGGTTGTCCGTGAAGTGGGCGCCGCTGTGGCAGCTGTTGCAGCCCGTGGCTTCGCTTTCAAAGACGGCCTTGCCGCGCAGCTCGATGGCCGAGAGGGCGCCGGCGGCGGCCGCCTTGGACGGCGCCTGGCGGATGGTGCCCAGGAAGGCCGAGATGGGCTGGAAGTCCGCAGCGCTCATGCCGGCACCACCCATGAAGGGCTTGACGGTCATGTCGTTCAACGCCGCCACCGTGGGCACGTCTCCGGGCCAGTGGAAGGGGGCGGTGTCGAGGATGTCGCCGCCGAGCTGGGGCGTGTTTCTGGGCCCGAAGGTGAACTGCCAGGTGCGGCCGTCGGAGCGACCATCGGGGTGGCAGGACGCGCAGGCGACGGTGCCGTTCTGGGAGATGCGCACGTCGGTGGCGTCGTGGAACATCTTGCGACCCAGGCTGGCGCTCTCGTCGAGGATGTCTTCGACGATGACGAAGCTGTCGGCGGCGAGTTCGGCGACGAGGCCGAATTCGGCGACCTCGGCGTCAACGACGGCGCGCTCGGTGGGAACATCGAGGTTCGCGCCTTCGTCGAACTTGGTGGTCGTGCTGCGGTCGGCCACCTTGGGCAGGCCGATCTCGGTGACGCTGCCGTCGAACTGGTTCCAGACATAGGCGCTCTCGCCGCTGTGGCTGATGGCAACGCCACTGGCGCCGTTGCCAAGGCGGGCGACGCCGATGACGTCGGAGGCCGTCCCCTTCAGGTGACGACGGAGCAACAGGGCGTTCTTGGTGCTCATGTTGACGATGAGCTGACCACGACCGCCGTCAAACAGGGCCAGCGCCACCGGGTTCGACAGCTGCAGACCCGAGAAGCGGCTCTCAAACGGATTGAGCACCGACGGCGGCGCGGCGGCGGAGCCGAAGCCAAAGCCGGGCTCGACAGCGGCGACGTCGCATTCGAAGCAGTCGCTGATGCCACCACCGTTTTGGCCCTGGGCCGACTGGGGAACAATGACAACGTCGTCGACGGGGTCGACTTCGGTGATGCCGGGGACCACCGCCCCCAGCTGGGTCGGGCAGCCGGAGTAGCCGCAGGCGCCGTCGTCGACGAAGCCGTCATCGACGGGGATATCGCCGCCGATGGGGGCGCGGACGGTGTCGGCGTTGGCCTGGCTGTGGGCCATGAGGACCGTGCCGAAGTCGGGGTCGATGGTCAGGCTGCGCAGGTGCTCGGGGATGAGGCGGGCGCCGAAGCCGTTGGCGGTGGCGACGTCGACGGTGCGGGCGGTGCCGCGCTCGGTGTCGACGCGGGAGAACGTGCCGTCTGACAGGTGCGAGACGTACAGGCTGCCATCGTCGAGGAGGGCCACCGCGCGGGGGTCGTTGCCTTCGAGGGCGATGGTCTTGAGCACGCGGCCGGCGTTGACGTCGACGATGGCGACGGCGTTGTCGCCGGCGAGAACGACGGCGACGACACCAGTGTCTGTCTCGACAAGGCCCATGGGCTCGGCGCCAACCGCGATGGTGCGGACAACGGTACCGCCCTCGATGTCGACGACGGTGACCGTGTGGCCGTAGCGGGACGTCACGATGGCCTGGCGGCCGCTGATGATGAGGTGGCCAGGGGCGTCGCCGACGGCGATGCGCTGCTGGACTTCGTGGGTGGCGCGGTCGATGACGAGGACCTCGTCGTGGTCTTCCGAGGCCACCACGATGCGGGCGTCGTCCCCCGTCAGCGCAATGGGACCCGAGACGGGGGACTGCCCGGGCTCAATGCCGCGGGCGGCGGGCTCGCAGCCAAGGCCCAGGGTTGCTGCTGCCAGGGAAAGAGAGACCAGGACCTTCTTCACGTATGCCTCCAGCCGACAGTGGAACCCACCGGACCCCTGGCCCAAAGCGCGATTCATGCCAAGTCTACCCCATGATCCGCTCCGGGCCTCCATGTCCGCCGATCCCGTTGGGACGCGGCCGGCGATGACGGGCCATCCGACTGGATGGCTGGTGGAGGCCGTTTCCCGGCGGAGGTGCGGGGTCCAGGTTGCAGGGTCGGGATCGCACCGGGCGCTCCAACCATGGTCACCACGACCACGGGCGCTGTTGACAGGCGATTGGCGTCTGATAGGTAACCCGGGCAGGCGGCCCCATCGTCTAGCGGTCAGGACAGCAGCCTCTCACGTTGCGGACAGGAGTTCGATTCTCCTTGGGGTCACCAGCGAAGCAGCGAGCGCCTTCAGCTCCCGTAAAGGGCTGAAGGCGCTCACCTTTTTGGGGCTCCCATTTCAGGGGCGGCCGTTGGCAGCGGCGACGCGACTCCCCCATTCGAGGAGTTCGGCGGTGCAGTCGTCGCGGTCAAGACAGCATTCGATAAGCGTCACCCCATCGTGGGCGGAGGCCCGGCTGATGGCGACGGCGAGCTCGCCGCCGGTGGCCGCCCGCAGCCCCAGGCCGTTGCCCTCGCCGGCGTTGAACACGTTCATGAGACCGGCGTAGTCCCAGTTCTTGATGACGTTGTAGGGGCCGTCGTGGATTTCCACCTCGATGGTGTAGCCGCGGTTGTTGAACAGGAAGATCGTCGCTGTCACGCCACAACGAATCATCGTCGAGACTTCCTGGGCGGACATCTGGAAGGAGCCGTCGCCGATCATGGCGATCGTGTGTCGGCGGCTGCCGGTCGTCAGCCCGGCCAGGGCGATGCCCAGCGTCGCTCCCACCGACCACCCGATGGACCCGTACTGCATCTGGACGAAGTAGCGGGCGCCATCCGGCAGGTGCAGCTTCTGGCCATTGAACCAGGCGTCGCCGGTCTCGACGACCAGGTCGGTGTCCCCGGTGAGCATCCCCTGGATCTGTCGACGGAGGTCGGTCAGCACCAGCGGCGCGTCGGGGGGCGCGGGCTCAGGCGGCGTCGGCGCGACGTGCTTCAGCCGGTGGCTCGTCAGCGACGTCGAATTCGGCGTGACCCGACTCGCCAGGCGCTCCAGGACGTCACCCAGCCGCAGATGGGTGAACACGGCCCCGTTGACGACCACGTCGTTGGCCCCGGCCACAATGCGCTTCTCCGGCGACGACAGCGTGCTCCAGCCGGTGGTGGTGTAGTCGTTGAAGATCGGGCCTGCGAAGATCTGGCAGTCGCTCGACTCGACGATGGGGGCGCAGCCCGCGGTGCTCACTGGTCCCCAATAGGTGCCGATGAAGCCCGGGTGACTCTCGGGGAACAGACCCTTGGCGTCGGGCATGACGGCCACGGCACACCCCAGGCGATCGGCAAGGTGACGAAAGGCGAGGACCGCTTGCTGTGACCGCAGCTTCACGCCCGCGATGAGCACCGGCCTGACCGCCGCGGCAATGCGTGCTGACACCTCGTCCACGGCGGCGTTCAGCGAGGCGTCGTCAGAGCCGGGCGCCACCGGCGGCAACGTCAAGGGCTCCGGCGCGGGCAGGGGGGCCGCGGCCAGATTGCAGGCAATCTCCAAATAGACCGGTTTTCGTTTGGTGAGTGCGGTGACCACGGCGTCGTCGATGAGCGCCGCCGCTTCTGCCAGGTGGCGCACCACGATGGTGCGCGCCACCACTGGCGTGAAGCAGCGCGCGCTCTGATCGATGTCGACATCGCCAGTCGTATGGTGGAGGCGATGGTGCTCGATGACGTCGTGGGTGTTGGGACCGCCGGAGATGACCAGCAGCGGCAGATCGTCCGAGCCGGCACCGGCGACGGCGTTGATGACGCTGAGGCCCCCGACGGTGTAGGTGACGACGACAACGGACAGGCCGCCGGTGGCGCGGGCGTCGCCGTCCGCCGCATATCCGGCGTTCAATTCATTGCAGCACCCGATCATCCGCAGGGCCGGGTTTGCCAGCAGGTGATCGAGCATGACGAGGTTGAAGTCACCGGGGACGCCGAAGAAGGTGCGGACGCCGGCCTGGACGAGCCGGCTGGCGAGGTAGGCGACAACACTGACCACGGGTCGGGAGCTCATGTCTCGCCTGCAGCGGGATGGTACGTCGACGATGCGCGGTGCTCCCGTCTCGCGCCGGGTCGACGAATCTCCTCGAGGAGGACTTCGTCGCGGGCTTCGCGCACACACTCCAGCATCCAGCGCATGACCGCCGGGGTGACGAAGACGTTCATCGGAAACGACTTCAGCGCATAGACAACGGCCTTGTCGTCGCTGCCGTCGCGGTTGTAGTTCGCGGCGCGGAAGCCGGTGCTGAAGCTCAGGTGGGGCGTGTATTGCCCGTGCAGCTGCTTGCCCGTGCGGTACCACTCGAACAGCTTGTTGCCGATGGCCTCGATGAGCCGGTTGTGGGTGAGCAGTTCGTCGCGGGCGAGCGGATCGTTCAGTTCGCGGTCGTACTGGTGTCGCGCATCGATGCCCGGGGGATAGACGCGAAAGAGCGTCACCAACCCAGAGTCACCCGCGTTGGCGCAGACGACGTCGGGGGCGTCGTCGAGCACATCGAACAGCTCGTATTTTGTCTCGAGGATGCCGCCGAGGATGGCCTGCATCCCTTCTTTTCCGAAGTATTTGAGGGTCGCCCACGCGGCCAGGGACCCCGACGCGCTGCGCGACACCTCGAGGGTGTAGTCCATGGGGTTGTACGGGGTCTGGGCCTGCAGATAGGCATGGGTGCCCCGACGGTGGCTTGCCTCAAAGCCCGCCGCGTCCCGGTACAGGAAGCAGCTGCTGACGTAGGGCGCAAAGCCCATCTTGTGAAAGTCGATGCCGATGGCGTCGGCGTACTTCAGTTCGGCCATCGCCGCGCCATTGCGGCGCAAGAACGGCAGGACGCGGTCCGAGAAGCCCAAAGGGTTCTCCTCGAAGTCGTAGTCGCGAAAAAAGATCCACGACCAGCCCACGACGGCGTCGGCGTACAGGACGCTTTTGCCGTAGCGGCTCGGGTTCGGGTACCGGTCCATCAACGCCCGCACCTCGCCGATGGGATCAAAGGCGCTCGCATCCGTCGTGCCCATGGTGCAGATCACGGTGGCGACCGGCACGCCCCTGAGGGCCAGGTCCTGCAGGACCTCCTCGAGGTGAACCAGGTCCATCTGATTGGTGACGGGGTCCGCGCGAATGCAGACGACGTTGTCCATCCCGAGCCCGGTCCAGTCACTGGCGTTCTGGCGAACGGAGTGTGCCTGCTGGGAGCAGATGATTTTGGCGTCGACACGGACCCCGGTACGCCGTGAGTCGGGCAGAACGCGTGTCAGCCCGTATTTGACGCCGTAGGTGAAACAGCCTCCACCACCCCAGGTGTAGATGGCTCCGGTGTTGAGCGGATCCCACCCCACGAGGTTGCCGAGCATCCCCGCCGATTCAAGTTCAGCGCGATGGACGTTCCAGGCGTACTCCCCTTCCAGCACGTTGGCCGCGAACACCTGGGCCATCATCGACGCCACGATGGCGGCGGTGTTGCCTTGGGGATTGACGTTGCACATGGTCAGGGGGCTTGCCCAGTTCGGCGCGCCCTTGAACAGCTCAACCACGTCGTCGAGGACGTCATCGAGGGTTCCCATTTCCTGGTGGATCTCGACGTTCTTGACCGACGGATAGGCGTAGATGAGGGCGCCGCTGTCGCCGAGAAACGCGGGGCCTCCCTCGGGCGGTCGCAGCCGATCGAGGCGTTCAACGAACCTGGCCACCTGCTGCGCCAACGGGTCCACCGTCGCCCGGTAGGGCGAAGGGAAGGCGGCAGCGAGCGACGTCCGCAGCTGGGCCCATCGCGGCGCCCCATCGTGGGCCGCACCTGCGTCGCCAAACGGCCCCCCGCCCGATGCGGTCATCGTTGGTTCGCCCGCGGTCGGGGGAGTCGGTGGCCGTGCTGTTGTCTTCGTTGATGTCATGGTCCCTGCTTCATGCCGCGCGCTGCGTCCTGCGCGCTGCCTGCCTCCAAGCACGGGCCGTGCCGTCGCCAGCGGCTTCACCGACGGGCGGGGATGCCGCCGCCTGCGTCGTCGAACGGCACATTTGCCCCGGGTGCAAACAAGTGCCACGCCCGCAGTCAGCAGATCAGGCTCGATCCGACGGCCAACATCGTCGGCCCTGGATCTTGCCTCCCCGTCCGCCAGGGGCCTCGCCTTCGGCGGCACACCTGCCGCGTTCGGCCTCGGCCTCGTGATCGGGTCGCGCCGGGCTGGGCAGACCCGCCGGCCGTCTGGAGCGGGACGACGACAGAGTCGCTGGTCAGGTGGCCACCGGTTTGTTACCCCCCCGCTTCGCGGCGGTGACGCTGCAGGAGGTCCACGATGGGACGGTTTCTCCCCACGATCGGTGCCGGTGCTTCGGCAGACAAAGCGGGTACGCCAGAGTGGCTCTTGACCCGCATCGTCGACTGGGGTCGCGAGAACTCCATCTGGCCGGTGTCCTTTGGCCTCGCCTGCTGCGCCATCGAAATGATGGCCACTGGCGGCAGCAAGTTCGACATCAGCCGCTTCGGCTCGGAGCTGTTTCGGGCGTCGCCCCGCCAGGCCGATCTGATGATTGTGTCCGGGCGCGTCAGCCAGAAGATGGCCCCGGTGCTGCGCGAGGTCTACGACCAGATGCCCGAGCCCAAGTGGGTCATCGCCATGGGCGACTGCGCGGCCTGCGGCGGCATCTTCAACAACTACGCCGTCATCCAGGGCGTCGACCGCATCGTGCCCGTCGACATGTACGTGCCCGGCTGTCCGCCCCGCCCCGAAGCCCTCCTCGACGGCATCATCAAGCTGCAGGACCGCATCAAGGCGGGCCACGGCCGCAAGGAGAAGGGCACCTACCGGGATCCCCGGCCCGAGTCCCCCGTCTTCTTCAGCGAGCTTGAGAAGGGCGGCGCGATGGACGCCCTGGCCCACGAGAAGAAGCCCACCAAGCCCTGACCCAACCCCTCGGCGCCTCGCCAAGTGGTTGAATCAACAGGACTCTTCTGGCCAAAGGGCCAGAAAAAAACACCGCCCTCCGGGCGGTGTTTTTGTGTCGTGAGCAGCCGCTCAGGCGCGGCTGAGGGTCGATGTCGGTGACGTTGGCGGCGGCGCATCGGGAGACCCCATGACGATCAGGGGAGCCTCCTTCTTGAGGACGGCGGCCTCGTTGACGACGATTTCCTTCACGCCCTTCTGGCTCGGGATGTCGAACATCACGTCGAGCATGGTCGACTCGAGGATGGAGCGAAGGCCACGGGCGCCCGTGTTGCGCTTGATGGCTTCCGAAGCGATCACCTTGAGGGCGTCGTCGGTGAAGCGCAGGGACACGCCGTCGAGTTCAAGCATGCGCTTGTACTGCTTGGTGAGCGCGTTTCTCGGCTGGGTCAGGATGTTGACGAGGGCTTCGTCGTCGAGGTCTTCGAGACAGGCCACCACCGGCAGGCGCCCGATGAGCTCGGGGATGATGCCGAATTTGAGAAGGTCCTCGGGCTGCACATCAGCGAGGATCTCGCCCTGCCGCCGCTTCTTCTTGTTGGCGCTCTGTTCGGCGCCAAAGCCGATGGACTTCTTGCCCACCCGCTTTTCGATGATGGACTCAAGGCCGGAGAAGGCGCCGCCGCAGATGAACAGGATGTTGCTGGTGTCGACCTGCAGGAACTCCTGCTGAGGGTGCTTGCGGCCGCCCTTGGGAGGCACGTTGCAGTTGGTCCCCTCGACGATCTTCAGCAGCGCCTGCTGCACGCCTTCGCCGGAGACGTCGCGGGTGATGGACGGGTTCTCTCCCTTGCGGGCGATCTTGTCGATCTCGTCGATGTAGACGATGCCCCGCTGGGCCCGTTCGATGTCGCCGTCGGCGGCGGCCAACAGGTTGACGATGATGTTCTCGACGTCTTCGCCGACGTAGCCGGCCTCGGTCAGGGTGGTGGCGTCGGCGATGGTGAACGGCACCTTGAGGATGCGGGCCAGGGTCTGGGCCAACAGGGTCTTGCCGGAGCCGGTCGGCCCGATGAGCAGGATGTTGGATTTCTGCAGTTCGACGTCGTCAGTGTCGGTGGCCGAGTAGATGCGCTTGTAGTGGTTGTGCACGGCCACCGAGAGGGTCTTTTTGGCCCGCTCCTGCCCGATGACGTAGTCGTCGAGGACGGCCTTGATCTCCGACGGCTTGAGCATGACGGGGGAGCCGCTCACGGGAGCGTCGGCCTCGGCTTCAACCTCTTCGGCAATGATGTCGTTGCACAGCCCGATGCACTCTTCGCAGATGTAGACACCTGCGGGCCCGGCCACGAGCTTCTTCACCTCCTTCTGGGACTTGCCACAGAAAGAGCATCGCAACGGGCTGTCATCTCGACGGGTGGCCATGTGTCACTCCAAGAGCACCCGTGTAGCAAACTTCGAGGGCACAAGCCGAAGAAGCGTCAAAACTTCTTGGGCGCCAGCCCAAGAAGCATCAGAACTTCTTGGGCGCCAGCCCAAGAAGCATCAGGACTTCTTGGGCGCCAGCCCAAGAAGCATCAGGACTTCTTGGGCGCCAGCCCAAGAAGCATCAGGACTTCTTCGGTGCCCCACCACTCTTCCCAGGGGTCAGTGGCGGGACCACTGTTTGACCGCCGCGACGTCAAACAACGGGGTCCCGGGAGGCTGCTTCTCGAGGTCAAGCAGATGGTCGTCGAAGCCCCAATCGCGACGCGGCGGGCTGCGGCCAATCGAGCCGTTCCCGTCGACAAACCGCCAGGAGGTGTAGACCCGGTTGTGGCCGATGACCATGCTGCCCCGGATGATGGCCGGACACGCCGTCGAGAATGCCCCGGTGCCCTTGCAGTTGGCCGTGGTGCCACTGCCCCAATCCTCAAGGGCCCGCGGGAAGTTGTGGATGCCGCCGCTGGGCTCGGCGGCGACCGACATGCCCCAGCCCGACAGCATCTCCATGTAGTAGCGCGTCACCATCGCCGGCCGTTGCTGTTGGCCGTTGGAGAGGGCCCAGCGGGCGTTGGTGTCGTCCCAGAAATTCGACAGGGGATGCACCACGTCACCGCCAATGAGCACGGGGACCCAGGGGCGATTGTTGGCGGGGTCATCCCAGGCGTCGGAGGTGATGTTGACGTCGCCGACGACGTACACCGGCAGGTTGGAGATGATGGAGATGCCGTTTGGCAAGCGACCGAGGGCGGCAGCGCTCAACACTGGCGCGCCTGGAAATGCTGGAATGAAGCCGGCTTCGGCGACGTCGGGGGCCGCGATGGGCGGGGTGTTGCTGTTGACCCGTCGGGCGTTGATGATGCGCACGCCGTTGATGCGGGTGAAGGTCTGGTCATTGCCGCAGTCGGGCCGGACGAACTGGTATCCGGTGTCTGTCAACTGACCGGGGCCACTGTCGCTGCAGAGCGGGTAGGGGAGCGCCGCCACTTCGTCGTCGCGGGCTTCCTGGTAGGCGCCGGCCACACCCTGGTCGACGAGCAACGGCAGCGCACCGACCCCCGCCGCCAACCAGTTGCCATCATTGAGGGCGGCATTGGCATCATTCGTCGCTCCAGATCCCGAGGCCAGCCCAGCAGGGTTGAGGTGGGACGCGAGGTTGACCCCTTGCGCAAGGGCGGCTCCGTTGACGTCGTTGCGCCGACCGGGGATGGGCAACTGGGCGGGGGTGTCGGTGCCGCCGCTTCCTGCATACCCGCGTTCGGAACCGGGGTATGGGGCGGCGATGTAGACAATGCCGTTGAAGGGGCGGGTCATGAAAGCACCGCACGTCGGCACGCCCGGGGCACAAAAGTAGGAACCGAGTTCGCCCGGTGTCGTGTCAGCAAGGGCTTCCTGGAACGCCGCCAGATCGAAATTCATGGGCAAGATATTGCCCCGTCGACGGTCGCCTTCTGTGACGGGATTGCCGTCGCAATTGGTCGGGTTGCCCCCAACGTTGTCGGTGGTGCCACAAGCCTCGAGTTCGGCGAAGCCGTCGCGGAAGCCACTGCGGGTGGCGGCCAGCAGTGCTGCACCTTGAGAGGGAGGGCCACCAGCGGCGGGCGTGGTGCATGGTGCCGAACCGATACCAGAGCCAACCGCGAGCGCATCCAAGATGCGCACTGTCGTTGGTCCGGCCACAAAGTCTTCGCACCAACTCTCGCGGCCGGCGGCAACCGTGAGCCCGGTCGTCAGCGATCGGACGCCGGGGCGCCACACTGCGGCGTGCTGGCCCGCACTGGCGTCGCGAAAGAGGGCGCCATAGCTGACGACGGCTGTCTGCATGTAGTTGGTGTTCGTTGGCCGGAGGGTTGCGCTCGAGCCATCGGGCAGGTCGCGACCCAACCGACTGCTGCCGACCTGAAAGACCCCATAGTAGGAAAACCGCTGGGGAACACGGCTCGCCCACGCGAGTGACGGTAACGTCAACAGCGCATCCTGGCCGATGTTGCTTGTCGTGTCGGTGCGGAACTCCTCGGCATCTGTCTCGGCGTGAACGCCATGGTCTGACCAAATGATGACCCCGGGCCAGTTGTTCGGGTTCGCCGGGTCCTTCAAATACCAGGCGCCGTTGATGATGCGGATGTCGGCCTTGTGGGCGAACTTCTGCTCGCGAATCTCGGCGGTGTCGACGGCTCGGACCGGGTCGACGAGCAACCGTGAATTGCTGAATTGGCGGGGGACGCCGTTGACGGTCAAGGCGTTCGTGTTCGGGATGGGCCCATTGGCCGCCGTGAAACCCTGTTGAACCTCGGGGATGCCCACGATGGGGAGTTGCAGACGCGGAACGCCGTGGGCGCTGTCCTGGGCGTTGCCGTTGGCGTAGTCGGCGAGGGCCTGGGTCTGCCAGGTCGCCGTGCGCCGGAAGAACGTGAAATGGGTGTCGTCGGTCATCGTCGGGTTGACCCGGTTCGCGATGCGGACGTTGGCTGCTGTACAGGGGAGAGCCGTGCACAGCGAGCCGTTGGCCCCACCCATGGTGCTGACGGTGCCCGCTGCCGTGAGTCGTTCCAGGCGAAGGGCGGCACCACCGCCAAGGCCAAGGTCGCCGTTGGCATGCAGGCGTCCAGAGGCCCGCATCATCGGGACGGGGTGCCAGTCGGTGTAGGCGCTGTCGCTGAACAGAAAGAACTGGAACATCGCAATCTTGCCGAGGGTCAACGTCTGCTCGGTGGCGCACCTGAAGCCGGTGGTGGCGGTATGCTCGGCCACGACCGCCAGGGTGATGGTGTCCTGCCGCGCGTTCATCCCCTGGAAAGGCCCGTTCCCCCCTCTGCCAACATGGGTGAGACAAACGGCCGTCCTGATATGAAGTTCTGAGCGGGGCATGATTGGCAGA
>Ga0247837_1005181_pt1 | contig 19923 bp, 18 predicted proteins | sample LaCtaG_2_FD_187115 | JGI IMG/M metagenome (GOLD analysis project Ga0247837, IMG submission 187115) | Freshwater microbial communities from meromictic Lake La Cruz, Castile-La Mancha, Spain - LaCruzMarch2015_14.5m | ecosystem: Environmental > Aquatic > Freshwater > Lake | place: Spain: Castile-La...
TATAACAAAGTTATACCTAAATCACAGGATAAACAGTTAATAATTGATAGAGACTTATTAAAACGTGCTTTATCACGGATTATTATTTTAGCTAATGAGAAGTCACGTGCGGTTTTAATGCATATTCAACCTCAACTTGTAACTTTAATTGCAAATAATCAGGAACAAGAAGAGGCGATTGAATCTATAATTGCAGAAACTAGCGGTGATGAAATTAAAATTGGTATTAATGCCAGTTATTTATTGGATGTTCTTAATAATATTCCTGATGGTGGGGTGAGATTATCGTTAGCTAACAATGATAGTTCAATTTTAGTAGAATCTTTAAAAGATGAAAATTATATGTATATTATTATGCCTATGAAAATATGATCATTGCGGATTTAAATATTCATAATTTACGTAATATTTCATCTTCTAAATTTAAACTTAATGAACAAGCAAATCTTTTCTTTGGTCCGAATGGTAGTGGTAAAACTACTTTGCTTGAGTCTATATATTTGCTTAGTACCGGACACTCATTTAGAACCCGTGAAATCTCACCGTTAGTTAGTAATGGTGAGCAGTCCTTTACAATATTTGCTCGCTCTTTTTCAGATGAAACTATTAGTATTAAAAAATCATTGTCGGGCCCTACACAAGTTAGATTAAATTCAGCCCCTTGTAATAGCTCTAGCGAACTAGCAAAATTTTTACCATGCCAAGTATTTTATCAAGATATTTTTCAGATTATTGATGCGGGCCCTGGGGTGCGGCGTTCTTTGCTCGATTGGGGTTTGTTTCACGTGGAACATTCATACTTGGCAACTTGGAAGTCCTATAACGCAGTATTAAAGCAGCGTAATGCATTGCTGCGTCAAAAAGCCAGTTATCAATATTTTATACCATGGGATAAACAACTAGTAACACTAGCTGAGAGCTTAAATACTCTCAGGTTGGAATATTTTAAAAATTGGAAGTTTAAATTTCAAGAGTTATTGCCAAACCTTACAGACTTACCATGCAATATCGAATACTACAAAGGATGGGATAGAAAGAACACCGGAAAAAATCTTGATGAAATATTAAATGAACAATTTACGCAAGATCAACATCGACAATATACTCATTCTGGCGCACATCAAGCTGATATTAGTTTTGACTTATCTGCTAAAAAAGCAAAACTTCTATTATCACGCGGTCAACAAAAGATTGTATTAATAGCTTTAAAATTAAGCCAGGCAGAGCTAATTGCAAAAGAATGTATATATTTATTAGATGATATAGCTGCAGAACTTGATAACGAACATTTAACAAGATTATTAACCTATTTACAAAAAATTAAAGGGCAGTTATTTCTAACCGCAATGGATGAAAAAACTATAAGTTTTACTAAATATTTAAATCTAATAAATCATAAGCTCGGTTAAACTTTAAAGAGCACCTTAACATTACTAACATATAAAATAATTAATTTAAATATTAACTGTTAAGGAATAATTAAGGTTACCTAGTTTAAAATAAAAAAAATTAATAATAGGGTATGTGATGATAATTAAAAATTTCCATGAATTACTTAGGGGTGTTCTGCATGGCGATTATAAATCATGGATGGCATGGGATAGGTATTTCCATAGTAATTCATTTGACGGCGACCAAATTTATCAAGCTTATACAGAGATTGATTCAATATATGAAGAAAGTAAGCATATAAATCCTAGCTATGCTCATCTATTGGATGCCTATATGGAAGAGCGCTCTTTTGTTTCACGTGTGGAAATGAGTTCATATATTAAACTTTATAATAGAGCCATAGCATTGAATAATGATACAGCAATGTATTTTTTAGGAAATATGTATTTTCATGGACATAGAATGCCAGCTAATCATGAAGAGGCTATCAAACTATATGATAAAGCTATATTAATGGGGAATCCAATGGCAATGTGTAAGCGAGCATTTATGCATGCGCACGGACTTGGCGGTCCTGTAGATATTTCTAAAGCAATTGAATTATATGAACGATCTATTGCTATGGAAAATGATGAAGCAATGAATGATCTTGCTTGTTTGTATAATAAATTTAAGATGTTTGATAATGACCGGATATACGCACTATTCAAACAAGCTATTAGCTATGGAAATTCAACCGCAATGAATAATCTTGCCTATGCATATGAACATAGTAATTGCGCCAAAATTAAATTTTCTGAGGTAGTTGAACTTTATAAACAATCAGTAGAACTATGTAATCCTAGAGCCATGTATAATTTAGCGTTATTGCATTATAAAGGTAAACTAGGTGAGGTTAATGACGCTGAGGCAATTAAACTTTATGATCAAGCTATTGAATATAAATATGCTCCGGCCATGTATAAACGGGCTAAGATGTATAAAAAAGGTTATGGTGGTCCAGTTGATTATGCTGCAGCACTAGAACTTTTTCAAATGGCTGAAAAATTAAAGTATCCTAAAGCAATGAAAATAGATTTTGCAAAATTAGAAAGGTTAATCGAAAAAAAAATCAGGAAGGCTAAGGCTAAAGCTAGTGCTGAAGCCATGCATATTACAGGAGCTGAATCTGTTACTGAAGCCAGACTTAGTAAGGAAGCTGTGCCTGAAACTGAAGCAAGACTTAGTACAGAAGTTGCGTCTGTTACTGCGGCTAGGCTGAGTACAGAAGCTGTGTCTGGCACTGAAATCGGACTTGGCTCTGAGGCACAATTAAGACATGTTGGTTTTTTTGTTTCGGCAGTTCCAGCTCCAGCTGATGGAGAAATAAAACCAAAGCCAGAGAGTCTGCCAGTAACACATAAGGTTGATTTATAACTGAGCACATGCACATAGATTTTGTTTATTAAATTTGGAGCAGTTGACAATTCGTTTTCATGAATTCTCCAAAACATCTACGTCCCGTGGCCATATCATTACCCACAAGTTAATTTTATCTTAGCAAGTGAGCGGAACTCCGAGCCACGACCGTTAGGGAGTGGAGTTCTTAAAATCTCCACTCCCTAACGGTCGTGGCTCGGATTCAACCAGACAATTTAATTTTAAGCGATGGGCGTATGGTAAAGACGAACCTCTTAATTCGTGACGCATATAATCTCGCTGTGTATAATATACTAAATATTTGCTAGAACTATATTTTATATAGAAGTATACACGTTTCATTAAGTATCTATAACAAATTAATATAAGTAGGGTGGACAAAGCTTAATCGTGCCCACCAACTGTGCTTATACATTTAATAACCATTATTTAGCATCAATAATATGAGGTTTCAGGATGATAATTTTTTACAGAGTTTTAATTACTATATTAGTAACCTTTAGTATCACCTCAAACGCGACACTTCCCGCAGATCCTATACAGAGATGCTTAGATATTAGAAGGCTTGTAGACAATACCAATAGGCAAAAAATGGCTGCTAAAGAGCCTGGAGTAATGCGCTTTAAATTTCATAAAGTTTTAGCATCAGAGTTACCTTTAGGTAACCTTAAAGGTAATATGAATGAAGTTATCAAGGCGTTAAATAATCAAATTGAAAATTGCAGTAAAGAACAAGGTGAATTTCAAATCGTAACAATTGCTGAAAGAAAAGTTAAAAGAAAAGAATGGTGCCTTAATACTAATAAAAAAATGCTAACTCTTGCAAAAGCGTCTAATGGTGATTTTAATAAATATATAACATCTATTAAAAATGAATTTGATTGGTATAAAAGTGATGGTTGGCCTGAAAATCATGCTGGATTTAAAAAAGGTCAGTTTCAGTTCACAGCTTATTATGCACCAGCAGCAGTTGAAGCTCGTACAAAACCAGGTGGAAAATTTATATATCCAATCTATTCTAATCCAGGTGTTGTAAAAGTAGCTACGGAAATCAAAAAATTTAACGTGCGTTCTCCTTTATGTGGAGTAGACCCAGTCTCTAAACTGCCACGTAAATTTTGTTTAAAAGATGAAAATGGAATCTATTCTATAGTTCCAGACAGAGAAGAAATTGATCATGGGTCTATAAATAAAAAATATATAATTGGTTATGTTAAAGATCCAAACGATCCAGCTTTTTTAATGGTTCAAGGTTCAGGTTCAGTAAAACTTGATGGAAAGTTATTCCATATTAATTACGTAGTTGATAATGGTAGACCACGTACTATGCTTGGTCGCATAGTTCAATGCGCACAAGATCCTACTTGTGGAGGAAATATTGATGTAATGGAACGATGTGCAAAAAACCCTAAATGTAATGATGAAGCAAAGTTGCGTTGTAATGTTTCTCAAGAAATCAAACATAGTGGCGCATCAGAAACTTTAATCCGTCAATTTTTAGATAACAAAGTTGATAAAGATAAGGCAACAGATTTAAGAAATCGCGACCAAAGCTATGTATTCTTCTCTAAAGAAGATGGAGGACCATATGGATCAGAAGATATTACCATAACTCCCCATGCCTCATGTGCAACAGATCATAAGGTAATTCCTGTGGGCATGAATTTTCTCTATAATTACAAAAACATAACTTCATGGTGTGTGGCCCAAGATGCAGGCGGTGCTATTATGGGAGCTCATGTTGATGTTTATAAGGGTGAGGGTGTTAAGGCCGGCCAGGAGGCAAATGATTTAAACCATCATGGATCTTTATATGTGGCGCTGCCTAAATCAAAATAAAATTTAAAATAGATACTCTGTTGATAATTCATCTTCTGAATATCGACGCCCTGTTGCAATATCATTACCCAGAAGTCTAAATAGATTATGTTTTTGGGGAATTATATGCCCGTGCCCTGTTGGCAGGTCGTCAAATTATTAATTGTAAACAGACCCTTGTATTATGGTGGGAAAAGTAAATTTACTCACCATTGATTTTAGTCTGTAAACCCAAATTTCTGCGACAGAAATATTTTTTTTCATGTGCAATTAAAAAATATCCTATCCTAGTTAATATTCCCTTAATAATTTTTTGTTAGTATTTTGCAAAAATAATAAAAGTATCAAGTGTTTTAATTCTATAGCTATAAATAGAATCACCTTGTGTGTTTTAGGCTCGGCAGTTAGTGTTTTTTGTTATATCGCATTCGGTTATGTATATTTTTGGAGCATGATAATGACATTTTTTACAGAAAAAAAGCCAATATTTACTGAACAACAAAAACAGAAGATTGTAGAATTAATTGATATATTAGATAACTTTAAAAATAAAGTTAAAGAATTAGAAGAAAGATCAAAGAAAGGCAATAAAGATGTTTATAAAGCATATCAAGTTGCATCTAAATTGTGTTCATCATTAATAGATAATACTAAAACATATTTAGAAGATGGAAATGTTTACAATTTAAGAAAGTCTTACGAGCGTTCAATACAAGGCGCTTCAATTCTAAAGCAAGATAGAGCTACTGGTCTTGAATATATTTTTAGATTTATATACGTAGGTATTATTAAACTACTTAATAACCTATCTAAAGATATTGGTCATGCTAAAGATTGGTTCCCAATGCCTGAAACCAAAACAGCAGCTATAGTTATTGATTTTGGTATGAAAGTAAATGAATTAGAAGAAATTTCTCCAGAAGAATTTGAGGAAATTACTGATATTTTAGATTCTAAAAATTCTGAATCTCCCGTTGCATCAATGAAATAAGATATTTGATGTATAAGTCATCCTCTGCCTTCGCAGAGGATGACGAATAATTCCAGGCTAATATCAATTTTTTTATTAAGTAATTTTCAAAGATTCTCACTTTTTATACGAGATAAACTTTATTTAAAATCATTTTTGGTTCAATACTGACATTCGTTAAGTAAAAATGCTAATGTTAAGTTTTATATTACTAAATTATTAATACTGACACTGCATCCTAATATAGGAACCTTTATGAATGAAATTGATATTTTAGATATTTTCTATGACGAGCTAAGAGTTGAAGGACAAAATCGTAATACATTATTTTTAAGTGTTGATGAGATGTTTGTTACTAAGCTTTCGCAAAAACTTAAAATAGAGGTTCAATTAGCTGACGTAGAAAAGTTAGTTGATATATGTATTGCTAATGAGTGGTTAGAGCGAACAACGGCTGATCCTAATTATAAATATCTTTCATTAACTAATGATGGATTAGAGGTCGCTATTGCACAACAGTATAAACGTAAATAAATGGCGATATTCCAAATATAATTAAGCAAAATGCCAATTTATTAGTTCATCATTCCCACTTTCGCGGGAATGATGAACTAATAAAATTTAATCAAATATGAACATCACAGTGGCTATTTTGCGCTAGCGGCTGATGCCGACGCCCCAGCAGTTGGCGCATGTTCGTGCCCTAATAATTCAAAAACAGATTTTAATCTTTCTTCATATTTTACCAGTTGAGCGACATTGGCAGGAAGAGAAAGATCACTCGCTTTTGATATTTCAACAGCAACTCTGAAACAAAGCTCCGCTTCACGTAAATAATCATTTTTATATTTAGGCGCTTCTTTTTGACTGGCATTAAGATAAGCATTGCCTAAATTCCAAGATAAATTAGAAATTCGGTTATCGTATATGATAATAAAATCTTTATCTAAGTCACGATTTATAGTAACAGATGCAAATCTTTCAGAAGATGGATCAAAGTGCCGATAAGAATTTAGAAGGTCTCTTGTTAAGCGCAGAGCATTCTCCCATTTACTAGCAGCATCAGTATATTTTTTTTCTTGATAGGCTTTGAGTCCGGCACTCATTAATCTTTGAATGTACCCATTCAAATTAGTTAGTTCGGTTTTAGGATGAGGTTGAAAAGCGTAGTAGCGCAATGGATTAACAATTTTTAAAAAATCATCTGGTATAGATAAAGCAGCTTTTCTATCAGTTGGTAGAAAAAAACTTGCTCGGCGCCCAAGATCTAACCACTCTACAAATTTAACTACTCTATTTTCTTTATAGGGATTTGTGCTTTCGAATTCTCTGGGATCTAATATGGGTTTAAGGTCGCGGAATATTTTTAATAGTGAATCTCTATCTTCTGGATATAATAATCTTAATATGTCAATGTGACTAAAAAAGAGCTCGTTGAGTAGGAGATCAAATGGTTTTATACCACTGTCTAACCTTGATAAGATCGCATAGAAAGTTTCTCCATAAACGGCTTCTAATTTATCCAACACATCGGTGTCGTTTAACATTACAGCCATATAAATTTGTATATTAACCATCTGAGTTGCAAAGATTGCTCCGGGATAAGGTAATACTTGTCCATAACGGTCAAAATGCTTGGGCAAAATACGTAATTTTGCCCAGTATGTTTCTAAAGCGGCATCATAAGGAAATCCTAAGATTTCATTAGGGTGGATATCTCTGCTTGCTATCATCCATAATGTTCCATCAGGATTTTCTTTAACAGCTAAATTCTCAACTGTCATTTCATCTACAAAATGTTTAAGTGGAGAAAATTCACCAATATGCTGAATGAATCCGGCTAAATTTCCTCGATGACGAGCACTAAAAAATTTTTCTCGGTTTGCTGTAAAAACGTAAAGATCACCAGTTGCAGCTTTCGTACTCATAACACCGTTATAACAAAGAACAGGAGTACCTTTTGCAATTAAACTTTTTGCAAACACACCAAGACCTAGTTCTTCGCCCATGTCACAAACAACTAATTTATCTGATATCGCAGGATCATAGCCTTCCATGTGTACAGGAATTTCAGCCCCATCTTCAGTAATTATGCCATCCGCCCATTTAAATTCATATCCACGCCTTTTACTTACTAGCGCTCCAAATTCATCTTCGGTTAATGAGCGTATTTCAGGGGAATGACATAATAATTTGTCTGCAAATTGGATAGGCATGATGAATAAATTCCTAAAATATTAATAATAATGCGCGGGATTATATATTTTAAATCTTATGATAACCTTAAGGAACGGTGTTGATTTCGTCTTTGCAAGTGTAAGGCTTTATTATGTGGATAATATTGGTCACTCCAGCATGGCGAATAGCAAAATACGATACGCGCAATGAGGCCGTGCTATTAAACACAAATCTTATTAAATTTATCTGCGGACTGGTTTAATTGCTCGTTATTAAGTCTCGTAACACTATCGTTAATATAAGAAAACAGCAACTTATTAAAACAGGATTGTCGCACTCCTTGATTAGGAATTTCCTTTATAGATATAACCGGATATGCTTTGGTTTTAATAAGATCTATTGCGCGCATAATTTCAATATTATGACGATATTGTCGGCATTTAATATGCGAACTTATGCATATAAACCTTAAGCTAAAGATGTTATAATAATTAATATTTTGCCCCTATTGCGATGAGGATATTTAATGAGTGTTGATACCAGTTATGATTCGACCAATATTAAGGTTTTAAAAGGCTTAGATGCCGTAAGAAAACGTCCAGGGATGTATATTGGCGATACCGATGATGGTACTGGTTTGCATCATATGGTGTTTGAAGTGGTTGATAATGCTATCGATGAGGCGCTTGCGGGGCATTGCCATGAAATTACCGTTACTATCCATGCGGATGAATCAGTTACGGTAAAAGATGATGGTCGTGGTATTCCTGTAGATATTCATAAAGAAGAGGGTCGCTCTGCTGCTGAAGTTATTATGACAATTTTGCATGCTGGAGGTAAATTTGACGACAATTCCTATAAGGTTTCTGGTGGTTTGCATGGTGTTGGGGTGTCAGTGGTTAATGCTCTTTCTTCTGAATTGCATTTAGTAATTTATCGGTATGGTAAAGTTCATGAGCAGCATTATCGACATGGTGTGCCTGATGCACCGATTGCAGTTACAGGGAACGCCGAAGCTACTGGTACGCAAATTTGGTTTAAGCCAAGTGCAGATACATTTACTAACATAGAATTTCATTATGAAATTTTGGCAAAGCGTTTGCGTGAATTATCATTTTTAAACTCAGGCGTTTGTATTCATCTTATTGATGAACGCTCTGATAAGAGTGAAACTTTTCGTTATGAAGGTGGTATTAAAGCTTTTGTTGAGTTTTTAAATAAAAATAAAACACCCGTTACTGCAGCTGTTTTTAATATGTCTGCTGAAAAAGATAATATTAACGTTGAATTGGCTATGCAATGGAATGACTCTTATCAAGAAAATCTTTATTGTTTTACTAATAATATTCCACAACGAGATGGCGGCACGCATTTGGCGGGATTTCGTTCAGCCCTTACAAGAACATTGAATAATTATATTGAAAGTGAGGGGTATGCAAAGAAGGCTAAAATAGCAACCATTGGTGATGATGCCCGTGAAGGACTGACAGCAGTTTTATCGGTTAAAGTGCCTGATCCTAAGTTTTCATCTCAGACCAAAGATAAACTTGTGTCATCAGAAGTAAAGTCAGTCGTTGAATCTTTAGTTGCTGAGAAATTTAATGATTTTCTCTTAGAAAATCCAAGCGTTGCAAAAGCAATTGTAGGTAAAATGCTTGATGCCGCTCGTGCGCGAGAAGCGGCACGCCGTGCTCGTGATATGACGCGGAGAAAAGGTGCGTTAGATATTGCGGGTTTACCTGGAAAGCTCGCTGATTGTCAGGAAAAGGACCCAGCTTTATCTGAATTATATCTCGTTGAGGGAGATTCTGCGGGGGGCTCTGCAAAGCAAGGACGAGATCGTAAATCTCAAGCTATTTTGCCTTTGAAAGGTAAAATTTTAAATGTTGAGAAAGCGCGCTTTGATAAAATGTTAGCTTCACAAGAGGTGGCAACGCTTATTACGGCTTTAGGTTGTGGTATTGGGCCTGATGAATATGATCCAGATAAAACTAGATATCATCGCATTATTATCATGACTGATGCTGACGTGGATGGTTCACATATTCGTACGTTACTGCTTACGTTTTTCTTTCGTCAAACGCCAGAACTTATTGAACGAGGGTATATTTATATTGCTCAACCACCTTTATATAAAGTAAAGCAAGGCAAACAAGAACAGTATGTAAAAGATGACGATGCTTTATATGCGCTTTTAACGCAAACAGCTCTTGATGGCGCTGCATTTTCACCAGCTAAGGATGCTCCAGTTATTAATTCGGTGGCATTAGGAGAGTTGGTTATTCAATATCGCCGTGTTGAGCAAATTATTAGTCGTTTTTCTCGTCGTTATCATGCAGATATTTTAAGAAGAATCGCTCATTTACCTTTATTGCAGCGTGAAGACTTTGCTGATAATGACAAAATATCTAATTGGTCAAATCAATTACAGACAAGTTTGCAGCAATTAAATAATAAGGCACAAAAATTTAGCGTAGATGTTATGCGTAAAGAAGAAGATGATATCTATATTCCACGAGTTATTATTAATAAGCATGGGATGGATGATTACGTTTTATTACATTTAGAGTTCTTTATTTCAAAAGATTATAAGGAACTTGTGACTTTAGGTAATAAATTGCACCAATTGGTTGAGGCTGGCGCATCCATTCGGCGTGGAGAAAAATCATTAGCCGTTAATAGTTTTGAAGAAGCATTAGCCTGGCTCATGGACGAAGCAAAACGCGGCCAAACTATTCAGCGCTATAAAGGTTTAGGAGAAATGAACCCAGATCAATTATGGGAAACTACTATGGATCCTGAAGTGCGAAGAATGCTACAAGTAAAGATAGAAGATGCAATAGCTGCCGACCAAATTTTCACCACTCTGATGGGCGATCAAGTAGAGCCAAGAAGGGAGTTCATTGAAACTAATGCTCTTGAAGCTGAAAATATAGATATTTAAGATTGGCACAAATAATATTAAAGTGCCGCATCCGTGCGGCCAAGCCTTATCCGTTGCTCTAAATCCTTTTATTGTGACATCCTGTCAGACAATCCTTGTCATCCCTTGGGTATAAGTATAACTTTTTCACACTGTGTGTCATTATATTGATGTCTGAATCTAATGTAAGAGATTTCTCAACCGAGTCGATGATATTTCCCGAAAAAGCCTAACCACACTGATATTTATAGGTTTTTTGATAAGAACAAGTTCAGCAAAAAAAGCAAATCCTCAGGCCATAACATCAATTACATGTAGCCTTGATTACGCTTTGCTTCATCAAGGCTACAATAATTAATTTTAAATATCAGTACAAAACTAAAGTTTTATTCAATCTTGTCGACAAAATAGATAGGTGTTGTTGCCTTAAATGTAAATAATAATTATAAGGAGTGGGCAATGTCTAAAAATAAATCATTACAAGATTCATTTCTTAGTGAATTGCAAAAAGAAAAAGTTACTGTGTCTGTGTTCCTTGTTAATGGAATTAAACTACACGGTATTATAGATGAATATGATGACGATGTGATTACACTAAAAAATGCAGTTACACAAATGGTATTTAAGCATGCGATATCTACCGTAGTTCCTGTGCGGGTGAGTTAGGAAATATATAATGGTGGGCACGCCGCTTTGCTCCTTTGCCCACCATATCATTGCTTAACCCATTTGTTTTTATCCCAACTATATGTCAGACTTCACCATATCAGATGTTTAAGGAATTTTATCTTTGTTAGAGCGACCCGATGGTGGCGAGCGCGCTATTCTTGTGCAGATTTCTCCTAATGGTGTTGGTGCCGAAACTGCTTTAGCTGAATTTAGAGATTTAGCCATTTCAGCAGGTGCTATAATATTTGATACAGTTCTTGGCACGCGAGCCACTCCCGATGCTAAATATTATTTAGGGCTTGGTAAGGCCTCAGAAATACAAGAGGCGGTCCTCACACACGATGCTGAGTTAGTATTAGTCAACCATGAACTAACCCCTTCACAAGAAAGAAATTTAGAGCGCTTGCTTAAATGCCGCGTTATCGGTAGAACTTCATTAATTCTTGATATATTTGCAAAGCGCGCGCGTACTTTTGAAGGTAAATTACAGGTTGAGTTAGCGCAGCTTAAGCATATCTCTACTAGATTAATCAGAGGCTGGACGCATCTTGAGCGGCAAAAAGGTGGGATTGGTTTAAAAGGTCCTGGGGAAACGCAGCTTGAAACTGATAGACGTTTATTAAAAATACGAATCAAAACTATTTGTCAGCGAATTGAAAAAGTAAGGCTTCGTCGTGATGAAAATCGCCGAGCACGAAAAAAAGCTAATACGCCGACCGTATCTTTAGTAGGATACACAAATGCTGGAAAATCTTCATTATTTAACGCGTTAACTGGCGCTAAAATATATGTAGCTGATCAATTATTTGCAACTCTTGATCCCACAATGCGTAAATTAGATTTACCAGGAGCCGCATCAGTAGTTCTTACAGATACCGTAGGTTTTATTAGTAACTTACCCCATCAATTAGTTGAAGCTTTTCAAGCGACTTTAGAAGAAACTAAAGAAGCTGATTTATTATTACATGTTATTGATATAGCTGATCCTAATTGGCGAGAGGCGTTCTTTGCTGTTGAATCTGTTCTTAAAGAAATTGGTATTGGTGATGATGTTAAAATAATACAAGTATTTAATAAGATTGATTTGCGTGAAGGATGGGAGGCAAAGGCAAAATGTAATGAATCTGGTTGTAAGGTTTGGGTGTCAGCAGCTACCGGTGAAGGCCTTGATTTATTACGCGAAACAATTGCTGAGCAATTAAATGGCGAAGTGGTTGATGAGGAAATTGAGTTAACCGTAAATGATGCGAAGTTGCGAGCAAATTTATATGAAGCTGGGGCGGTAGTTAGTGAAAGGCTAATTGAAAGTGGCGGATCGATAATTCACGTTCGCATGAGCCTTGCTGAAAAGGCGCGTATATTTCGGAGCTAATCAACTTTAAAAATTTACAGCAAGTGCATGTTTTAAATTCTCAGCTGACTGCCCACCATACAATGCATCAGTTAATTGTCCTTCTGGGTTAAATACAAAAGTTACTGGCACACCAGTTATATCACCTAAATTTAAAAATTCTCTTGGATCATTTTTTAAAGATGGATAACGGATATCATATTTTTTAATGAGTCTCTTTATTTTATTTACAGGCAGGGCATCAAAATTTACCGCAAAAACCTCAATATTCTTGTTTTTATTTTCTTCATAAAAACGATTAAGTTCAGGTATTTCCAGAAGGCATGTTTCACACCAGCTCGCCCAATAATTTATAAATACCCATTTACCTTTTAAATCATCAAATGAAATTTCACGGCCGGATAAATCTTGCAGGCTGTTATTAGCATTAGCAGATAAGGTAAAAAATAAGAAAGATAAGATAAGAAATTGCTTAAATTTATTCATAGTCTTCTTTAAATAGATATACAGTCTTTATTCTAGCATGCTTTAGCTAATCTTAAATAATTTTCCCACCCCATAATCGTTCTAAAAATATTCGCCAAGGAAGTATATCCACCGAAATATTATTCTGCAGCATTAATTTTCGTGGTAGCAAATCTTGTGATACAACAATTCCCTTAGTATCAGTATGTTCTTCGCAAAATGCTTTTAAACCATGGAGATCTTGTGCGTGAACTTGTTCGCTAATTTTTATTTCAATAGCAACTTTGGCGTCTCCTAAAATAAAATCGACTTCAAGCCCTGTTTTAGTGCGCCAATAGCAAATATCAAAACGTTTTTGTTGTATACCACGGTAGGCCATTATTTCCATCAGCATATAATGTTCAAAACTTTTACCAGCAATATCGCCTTTAAGTTGTAAAACTTCACGATGAGCTAAATAATTAGCAATTCCTACATCAAATAAATAAAATTTTGGAATAGCTACGAGTAAATCACGTTTTATTTTTTTATTATATGGATAAATAAACGAGCCCAGCATAGTATCGATTAAAATCTGAAAATAACCTTCAACTGTATTGCGACTAACATGGCAATCACGTGATATATTGCTCATGTTTATCATTTCTCCATTGCATAATCCCGCCATCTCCAAAAATCGTGAAAAACCGGATAAATTTCTAACTAACCCCTCATTACGAATTTCATCAGTTAGATAAACCTCAATATAGGCTTGTAAATATTTATGAATGAATTTTGATGATGATAAATAATGTTTTGGCAATAATCCATATTGCAAGGCATGTAATAAATCAAAATTTGGAATTTCCGGATAAACTAATGGGAAGAAATGATAAACCCAAGCTCGCCCCCCAAGTAAATTAGTTGATTGAGTTTTTAATTTTCTGGCGCTAGAACCACATAAAATAAATTGTAATTTATGTTTTTCAATTAATAAATGAACTTCATTCAATAAGGCTGGTACTTTTTGAAATTCATCAATAATAATTGGATTTTGTAATTTATCTTGGGGTTGATTTAATAATTCTTCACGAAATAAATAAGGTGATTGTGTGTAATGCAAAAATAATTGCATATCTAATAAATCAAAATATAAAGAATCAGGATAATATCGCTCAAGAAAACTAGATTTACCTGTTTGACGAGCCCCCCATAAGAAAATAGATTGCTGTTCTGGTAAAGAAAACTTCATGATACGATCAAACATAATATAACCAATTGTGTTTATATATGAAATATAGTATCACTAATTTTTAGTATGGTACACAATTAGTGAGGTGATTCATTGCTTCATCCATGGCAATTTTTGAATTTTCTTTTGCTGCCGCAAGGGCAAGCTGTATTTCTACCAATCGGTTGAGTTGGGTGCTCTATTTGCTGGCCATCAGTATAAAACCAAATGCCATCAATGTGATGAAACTCACTGATTTCATGAATTATTTTGATTATGTTTTTATTTAAATATTTAGTTGCAAATTCCACATACCCGATCGACTCATCAGTTGCATGAGGTATAGTTTTGATAATATTCAGTCCGAGCCAATATACCGATTGTGCCCAGCGCCTTCCTTCTTCTTCATTAAAACCAATTGCCGCTTTTCCTCGCATTGTTTTTTGGATGTAGCCTATTTCTGCGAGCGTATAAGCGGTATATCGAGAGCGCATTAATGCTTCTGGAGTTTTAGGTGCTTCTTGGCCATTTATATAAGGAGCGCAACATAGTGAATATGATAGATTTGAACTACAAGGACATTGTTTCATAAGTAGATCTTATTTTGATGATATAACAATACATAATAACTTAAATTTTTATTTGGCTAAAATTATTAATTAGTATTTTGTAGCCTGGTTGCTCGCAACCAGGATCTTCCTAATTGGAGCCCTGGTTGCAAGCAACCAGGCTACATAAGGTTACATAAGGCACCCCAATGATTCGTGCAAGCCCTAACCCTCCTCGGGCGGGAGAGGTTATAGACAAGATACTTAATCATAAAACCTAGTAACTTCTTGCAACGGCTTACCTACGGCCGAAGACGGCGCTTTAATAACCATAAGTGAAGTTAAAGTTGGCGCAATATCAGTTGTATAGGCTAATCTTGTAATGCGTGTAGGTTTAAAATTTGGGTTTACAAATAATAATGGAACGTAACTATCATAATTCCACGGCGAGCCATGCGTAAATGCTACCTCGTTTGAATATGTAAGATCTGCATATGGAATTGGCACTAGAAATAAATCGCCTGAGCGTCCTGGGAAATCCATTTTTGCTACTTTCTTAGATAGCCAGTCATTTGCATTATTGCTAAGTGGTAGTGAGAAAGCTGTAAATAAATCAGGCTCTCTTCTAAGCATTTCGGCAAGAGCTACTTTAATTTTAGTAAGCGATTTCTTTTTTTCTAATATTAATTGATGGTTAAGATAAACATAAGGAGGATTAATTTTTTCTATTGCTTCTGGAGGTAAATTAAATTGGCTTTGTAAAAGATCATTCATGATTTTTACAAGATGTCCCATGTCTAATCTAGATTTTCCATGCAAATTATTTTCTTTTAACCAACTGCGCGAATCTTCCATGCCATGATCAGCAGTTAGAATAATAAGAGTATTTTTTAAACCGACATCAGCATCAATATCTTTTAAAACATTAGCAATAGTTTTATCTAAGTGACGAAGATTATCTTCAGCTTCAATGCTATTTAAGCCAAATTGATGGCCAATGATATCAACAGCTGAGAAACTTATCGCAAGATAATCAGTTTTATTATCATCTTTACCTAATTTTTCATTTTTTAATAATGCAATGGCGAAGTCTGCTGTAACTTCATCAGCATATGGGCTCATGTATAGGTATTTATAATAGTTTTCATCACCTTCTTTGCCAATTTTATGGGGAAAGCTATCGTTAAATCCTTCAAAATGGCGCTTTGCTTTCTCTACTTTAGCATATCTATAAGTATTTAAGGGGCTGTTAAGTTCCCAGCTTAAGTTTTTAGGATGGTAGTTATAGTTCCAGGCATTAACCCAATCGGGATATTTAGCGTAATAAAATTTAGAAGTAACAAAGCCGCCATTTTTAGCATCAAACCAAAATGCTTTTCCAGCGTGTCCTGCGAGGGTTATCGCCGATCTATTTTTTAGTGAGACCCCAAAAGCACGACCTTTTTGGGCTAAAACAAGTTCATCGCTGAAAGTTGAAGCTAATAAATTTTTAGGTGATTGGCCGATAGGATCGGTAATTTTTGTACGCGGGGTTGAAAGAATTGGATTTTCAGTATCTTCAGTGCAATAAACCATCTTTTTGGTTAAAGGATCGTACCAATCATTGGCAATTATGCCATGTAAAGATGGCGTGCTGCCGGTAGCAATTGTTGCGTGACCCACGCAGGTAACGGTTAAGGCATGGGGGTGGTGGGCTGATTGATAATTAATTGCATGGTTAAGTAAATAATTAAAGCCATCAGTGCCAAAATCTTTTTTATATTGTTCTAATAAATCTCCACGAAGTTGATCAATTACTATTTGTACGATTAGCTTAGGCGTCTGGTTTTCAGCAGCTATTAAAGTTGTGCAAAATATAAAACATATAAAAAATAGGATTTTTTTCATCAAATTTAGCCTTAATATAAAATCTAAGCCATTATCACAAAATGATGACTTTTTTGAAATAAAAATGTTTAATTTTAATTAATGTATCCTTGATGCAGCGAAGCGTAATCAAGGTTTATTTATGGCGCGGAACTTAAACGTACGGATTATATTTTTTTTTGAATAATGAAAAATTTGATTACGCTGAGCTGCATCCATATCATTGCCCACAAATTAACTTTATCTTGGCAAGTAAGAGGAACTCAGAGCCACGACCGTTAGGGAGTGGAGTTCTTAAATTCTCCACTCCCTAACGGTCGTGGCTAGGATTCAACCAGACAATGCTGGCCCATAAAGGATTAGCAGACTTGTGGGTAATGATATGGCTGCATCAAGGCTACAAGGGCTCATTAATTTAAAGTTAGCGATACACCATTTTTTTTAATTGCTTTAATTAATTCTTCATTTTCGAGCCGCTGTAAATGTACTATATCAAATGAAAAAATAATTGGTAAATCATCAATTGCATTCCATAGCAGGGAGAATTCCCGCTCGGTCATTTTAGGTGCATCTATTGCTAAATCAATATCTGAACCTTCGCGATAAGTATTATTTGCCCTTGATCCATAAAGAATGACTTGTTTTACCTGTGGGAATTTAAAACAAACTTGTAAGATTTGTTGCCAAATATAGTTGCTTACACCATATTTCAATTGCACTTGACTCATAATTTTTCATTCAAAGATGTTTGTAACTCCAAAAATAACTGTAGACCTTTTTCTTTTAAGAAATGATAAACAGACTCAGCTAATTTTTGATCATATGTATGGCTAGTTAAGTTTCGCTGCATATGCAACTCACTCCAAGCACTTGCATCTTTTATTAGCCCTTGTTCATAGGCTATCTTTAACGTTTCTTTAGGGCTTAGTACAATTAAATCTTCTGTTGCAAGATATGCTTGTAAAGTTTTCCAAGCAAGTTCATAAGTGAATTCAAAACGTTGAATTGCTGCATCACGTATATATTCAGATGCAGGTTCTTTTAATACTTTAATTAGCTGTAGTAGAGCTTGTTCAAAGCGTTGTTTTTTAAATTTAATTTTTTCATTTATCATAAGCTTGTCGACCTTAAATTATCAATTTTTTAATATTTTCTTTATTCATTTAATAATATTATTTGGTTTAAAAGTTCACAAACGGTGGTAAAAACCTCTTCTGGAGCAACTTTCCACGGGTGAATTTTAGCGCCGCGTTGTCGCCAATCAAATGATTTTGGTTGATGGGTTAATACATAGCTGATAATCCCATTTTCACCTTGAAATGCAACAGCAAATGGATTGGTATTATTATTTTTTGCTGTAGTCATTGGTAAACCAATCACAATGCCTGTTCGTTCATTAAATTTCCTTGGGGAAAGTACAAGCATTGGATGCATATCCGACATTTCCCGTCCAGATTGTGGGTTAAAATTTATCCAGATAATATCCCTGCGATTAGGTGCCCAATCATCGTTTGTCATTAAACTTTCTCTAAACCAGTGGGTTCATAATTCATTAACTCGCCGCCATGTTGTTTGGGGTCAAAGAGTTCTAAGCGTTGTTCTAAGGTTAGTTTTATAGATCCTGACGGTTGAATAAATACTCCATCTTCTAATACAGTTAGATCAACAACTGTCCCCAGTTGAAAGTGAGCCGAACGTGCAATTGGGGCAGGGATACGAACAGCTAGGCTATTTCCCCATTTTTGTACGGTTAAATGCGCTATTTTAGTATTCATAATATTTACCTCAAGTTTATGATACAAGTATAGATAAATAATAATTATGTTTCAACATGTTTATACATTTTTTCTTATGATTTATTGCTTAAGTTAAAGTAGCTTCGCTGTGATTAAGTTTGAATTAACTCGATTCCGTTCGTGCTGAGGAGGCGCATTTTTTTGCGCCGTCTCAAAGCATAAGCACAAAATTTTGTCTTAAGTATCTGCGAGATGAGGCTACGGCCACTCTTCAGCACGAAAGGATCCTACTAAATCTTAGCAAAATTTCTTAATTTAATGGCAGTGTAACGTACTCTGATTAATTTAATTGCTTTGGCTTAATAATTCCTCAGCATGTGATAAAGTTTGCTCGGTTATTTTTAAGCCTCCTAGCATGCGAGCAATCTCTTTTATTTTTTGGGGGGTAGTAAGTAGGTTTACTTCAGAAAAAGTTTGTCCGTTTTCTATGTGTTTTTCTACCATAAAATGATTAATTGCAGCTGATGCCACTTGGGGTTGATGCGTTACGCAAAATACTTGTAAGCGTTCACCTAAATTACGTAATAATTGGCCGACAAGGGCTGCTGTAGCACCACCGATACCAACATCTACTTCATCAAATAATAACGTTGGTGTGGCTCCACGTTGGGCGGTAATTATATGAATGGCAAGGCCAATTCTTGATAACTCACCACCAGAGGCTACTTTAGATAAGCTATCAGGCGCCATGCCAGGATTGGTACAAACTATATATTCTACTTTGTCTAAACCATGAGAGTGCATCTTATCAAGAGGGCTTATATTAATTTTTACAAAGCCTTGCGGCATCCCTAATTGTTTAATATTTAATGTAATTTCATCTGCTAATTTAGTTGCATGTTTTTCTCTTGAGGCTCGTAAAATTAACGCCGTAGATTCATATTCTTTTAATAACGTATTGTAGTTTTCTTCTAATCTAATTTTTTCTTGATCAGAATTTTGCAGATTTTTAATATCGGTTTCTAAGTTAATTTTTATTTCAGCTAATTGGCTAACATCAACGTGAAATTTACGTGCTGTTTTATGTATTTGGCTAATTCGTTCTTCAACTACTTGCAATCTTTCTGGATCAAGTTGTACGTTAGACACAAATTTATCAATTTCATCACGCGCTTCTTCGCATTGGATTAAAGAGCTATTTATAAGTTCAATAATATTTTTAATTTGTTCCTGTTCTTTGGGAAATGAAGATAATATTTGCATAATTTGATTTAAGCCTTGGCAAATATTTGGCGCGTCATCGGCTGATAATAATGAGGTAATTTGTTGGCTATATTCAAGATAGTCAACAGCATGGTGTAAAAGCAGGTGTTCTTCA
>Ga0247837_1005194_pt1 | contig 19886 bp, 20 predicted proteins | sample LaCtaG_2_FD_187115 | JGI IMG/M metagenome (GOLD analysis project Ga0247837, IMG submission 187115) | Freshwater microbial communities from meromictic Lake La Cruz, Castile-La Mancha, Spain - LaCruzMarch2015_14.5m | ecosystem: Environmental > Aquatic > Freshwater > Lake | place: Spain: Castile-La...
TCAGGTCGTTGATTTCATTGCAGAATTCCTAATGGTATCCATTAGAAACACCCAAAAACCCGGGGCTCACCGGACGGGTTCACGATAGCAGTCTTGGGGCTAATGGACAATCTCGGATAAAAATAATAGCGAAAACCAGTCTAGTACGATTGGGGAAACATAAGGGAGGCCACTATGGCAATCAACAACAACCAAAAACTAGCCGTCTTGATTGACGCCGACAACGCACAGGCATCTGTCATACAGGAGCTGCTGGCCGAGGTGTCGCGCTACGGCACGGCCACCATCAAGCGTGCCTATGGCGACTGGACCACGCAGAACCTCAAGGGCTGGAAAGAGGTGTTGCACAAGATGGCGATTCAGCCCATCCAGCAGTTCAGCTACACCACGGGCAAAAACTCCACTGACGCCTCGCTCATCATCGACGCCATGGATGTGCTGCACACGGGCCGGGTGGACGGCTTTTGCCTGGTGTCATCCGACAGCGACTTCACCCGTTTGGCCACTCGTATCCGCGAGGCCGGGCTGGTGGTCTACGGCTTTGGTGAGCGCAAAACGCCCGAACCCTTTGTGGCCGCGTGCGACAAGTTCATTTATACCGAGATATTGCGCCCTGAAAAGAAGGCTGAAAAGGATTCAGAAAAGGCGCCAGCGGTTGCGGTTGCCGATGTCCGAAAACTTCAGCCCTTGGTGATAGCGGCGATTGATGCCAATGCACGCGATGACGGCTGGGCCGCTTTGAGTGGCGTTGGCAGCCACATTAGCAAGATGGACCCCGCATTTGATGCCCGCAACTATGGAGTCAAAAAGCTCAGTGAGCTGGTTCGCTCCCTGAAATACCTGGAGGTGAAGGAAATACCGCTGGCTCGGCCTGACGGCGTCACCGTGATGAATGTCCAAATCCGGATGAAGCGCGTGGCTTAGTGAATCAGTTGGCGCGATGTGCGCCGCTCGGGGCCTTGGGCTTGATGCTAGGCACGGTTACACCAAAGGCTTCGGCCAAGCGTTGTGCTTGCTTGGCAGATTGCTCCAATGCCTTTTGTAGCGCCTTGGGGGATGGCATCAGGCGGCTTGGCTGAGTTTTTGCAGTTTTCGCCATATTGTTGGCTCCGTTATGGTGAGTTGGGTTGCGAGTTGCGTGGCTACTGGCAGGGCTTGGTGCGAGGTTGAATTATCGAACAATGCCCATTCATCGGCCAGTGGCAGGTAAAGGCCAAAAAAGTTTTTCAAACTCCGCCCAAACCGTCGTCGCACCACTTCAGGCGGAACATCATGTCCGCCCAACGCAACGCGCAGCTTGACACGGCGTATGGCCAATTGGGCATTTGCCAAAGAGAAGTAGAAGATGGCAACCACGTAACCTTTGCGCTTCAGGGTACGCAGGAACGTAGCAAACGTGCGGCTCGATAAAGTGCTTTCAAAGGCAAAGTCAGCGCCAGCATCACTCAACTGCCGCAACCGTTTAAGCATGATGCGGCCGGCTTCAAAAGCGACCGCATCGGTATTACGCCCCGACAGACCGCGTGCGATGTAGTCGGCATTGACAAACGTCTCAATACCGAGCGCAGCAAGAATGGCGTCGGCATGGGTGGACTTGCCCGCACCATTGGGGCCAGCGAAGATGACTACACGGGGCGGTGGTTTGGGTGTGTTGGGCATGTCGGTCAATCAAACCGGATGAAAATCCTGAGGCCACAAAAAGTATGGCCCGAAACGGCCCTTTGCCACGAACTCGACACCCGCCTTTTCGCCCTTGGCGGTCAGTACATGCTTGTCGCCGGTGAGCACCAAATAGCCTTGCTCGGTGGCGCGGCTCAACAGATCGCCCGCTTTCATTCCCAGCTTCTGAGCCAACTTGCCCGATGGCAGCTTGTCGCTCGCAGCGTCGGCTTCTTCGCCGGATTCGACGGCCGCGTGAGCGGCTTGGGTCTCAGTGACTACGCGTTCCAGCGAGATACGCACTTCTTCGCTGATGCGAATGATGCGCTGCGCTTCTTCGTAGGCATCTTTGTAGAGTTGGCTGTCTTCGCTGCGCTGAATCAGGATGCCCATCTCGTTGTTGTTGACCTGGCTGAACTCGTACAGGTTCAGGCTGGTGATGATGCACAGCTCTTCATTCATGTAGCACTTGGCATGCAGGTTTTTGCAGAAGCTGGTGCGGATATAGGTCAGGCCACGCAGCCATTCAATTTCTTGCGGCTGCAATTCGCTTTTGCCGTAGACGATGCGCACGTCGATCTTGAGTCGATTCTTGTCGGCCAGCAGTTCCTTCATGCGGTCGTTGAGTTTGAGGAACGGGCTGATCAAAATCAGGCGGTCTGATGCGCCTTTGATCAACTCTTCAAGGTGATAGTTGGTGCCGGTGGTGGTTAGAAACTTTGCCATTATTTTTTCCCTGAGTGAATTATTTGGTTGTCGCAGTTTTGCGCTTGACTTTGGCGGGGGCCGCTGGCAGCAGGCTCGTGCACGTTTGGTACAGCTCAAACAAAAAAGCCACGCGCTCCGCGTCGCTTTTGTAGCTCTTCTTGCCGCCGCTGGCCTCGTAGGCTTTGTCTACGGCAGCGTCCAGTTTTTGGTGCGCCTTGAGCAGTTCGGGCGGCATGGTCAGCGGGTCGTACAGGTCTGCCAGCGTGGCGGGCTGGTCTCCAGACTGGAACTTGGCACGCACGTCGAGCACGGTCTGTGCTGCAATTTCGATAGCTGCTTGCGCAGGATGGACGGGGGCTGGAGGCTGATTTAACTTGGATTTTTGTGGGAATTCGGGCCAGGGGTAGTTGTTGTACACGATGCTGTTCGAGTACCGGTAGTCGCTTTTCAAGCGGCCAGCCACGCTGCGAATCCACGCGTTGTGCATCGCGCTCGTGAGGACGCCGAATGCACAAAGGTTGGCGTTTGCGACAACATAGACCTGGTTTGATGCAACCACATTGGCATTAAGAAGATCAATTGGCAGGTAGTGGCGGCGTTCCGAACTAACGGTCGGAATCGCGATGTAGTCAGTTGTAGGCTGCCTTACTTCAGCAAATAGCGTAGGTGTTGCCGCCAACTTTCTTGTGGTTTCACGATCGCGCGAGCTTCGCCATTTGCGTACTGCTTCTATTCGTTCCATAACTGCTGGCATGGTTTTTATTACTCCTGGTGGAGCATCTTTCAGCCAAAGGCACCACCGCAGTCCGCCGTTGATGAGCTCTTCTCCACCAACAAACGGTCGTAAAAATTGGATTGATAGCGGCTCGTTCGCAGTGAGCTCCCTGTATGCGCTTTCATCCAAAGTGAATTGCCCGTCATCCAAGGCGAAACTTCCATAGACAGCGGGCGGTGCAGCACAGATCGAATCACGTCGATTTTCGAGAAATATATCGATTGCGTCAGTAAGGTAGGGATTGATGCGGGTAGCTATGACCGCATGCGGGTCACCCTTGATGTCTTCGTATTCGTAGATGACCTTGCCGGGCAAATCTTCCAACCCAAAGCCAATGATCACGCAGTGGACCGCTGCTTTTCCTCGAGCTTCGTTACTCCAGTTGAAGGTTCGATGCGCAAATTGGATGTGCATGCCGCGTGCCAACATCCAGCTCCATAGCACGCCCACCTGCTCGCCTTGCGTGATGCTGTTGGTGGACACAAATGCAACGCGGGGCGAATGTGCCGTCGTTGCGCTGCAAAGGTAGTCTGCTGCTTTGATGTACCAAGCCGCAACAAGATCGAGCACGCCAGACCCCTTAAGCGGCGCTAATACCGGAGCCAAGTCTTCCTTCTGCGCTGATGTCTGTTCCTTCTTGCCCACAAACGGCGGATTCCCCAGCACAAAGCTGCACCGCTGTGCTGGCAACACCTCATTCCAGTCCAGTTGCAAGGCATTCCCGTGCACCACATGCGGCGATGTGCGCAGCGGAATCCGCGCAAAGTACAAACCAAACTCTTCGCTCACCTGCAAGTTCGCTTGGTGGTCCATCAGCCACATGGCGACCTGGGCAATCTGCGCCGGGAACTCTTCAATCTCTATACCGTAGAACTGGTCCACGTCGATGCCAATGAGCTGGTGCACGTCGACACTCAACTGACCGGAGGCGTTGGAGGCGCGTAGCACCGCCAGTTCCAGCGCCCGCAACTCGCGGTAGCTGATCACCAGAAAATTTCCGCACCCACAAGCCGGGTCAAAAAAAGACAAGGTGCGCAGCTTCTTGTGGAACTCAAAAAGCTTGTTCTTGTTGTTTTTCACCTTTTCAAACTCAGCCCACAGTTCATCCAGAAACAGCGGCTTGATCAGCTTGAGAATGTTTTCCTCAGACGTGTAGTGCGCGCCCAGGTTTCGGCGGGCCTTCTCGTCCATGATGCTTTGGAACAGACTGCCGAATATGGCGGGGCTGATAGAGGACCAGTCCAGCGCGCAGGCATCGAGCAGTGCCTCGCGCATGGCGCTGGTGAAGTCGGCCATGGGCAGGCTCTCGGCAAACAGCTTGCCGTTGATGTACTGGAACGCGGCCAATTGTTCGTCGAGTGCGCTGCTGCGCTTGTCCTCGGGGGTGTTGAGCACCTGGAATAACTGGGCCAGCCGTGAGCCCAAATCAGACCCATCCACCGCGGTGCGCTCTTCAATAAACGTGCGCAGCGCTTGGGCGGGCTGAAAAATGCCGGTGTCATCGGCAAACAGGCAAAACAGCAGGCGCACCAGCAGCACTTCCAGCGGATGGCCGGTGTAGCCGCTGGCCTTGAGCGCATCGTGCAGGCGGCCCATGCGCTCGGCGGCCTTGATGTTCACAGGGTCTTGTGCCTTGATCTCCAGCGCCTTGTAGCCCGCTACAAAACCAAAGAGTTTAATGTTTTTGTGCAGGTCTTTGAGTTCAAATTCTGTCGTCTCACCCGTGGTGAGATGGTGCACCCGAAAGCGCGCAAAGTCGCATACGATGATAATTTGCGGCAGGTCACGCTCGGAAATGCCAGGAAAGTAAGACAAAGCCTGCGTGAGAGCGGCGTCCAGATTCTTGCCACGCGACTTTTGCTCTACCAGCAACATGCCGGGCCAAAAGAGGTCCACAAAACCGTCTGTCTTGGCTTTGGCTCCGGGCAGCTTTTTGACGGCATGCTCAAACGTGGCAACGCGCTTATTCGTAATGCCAAAGATCTCAAAGAAGTCGATCCAGAAGGGCTTGCCCTGGCTGTCCTCATTGGCCGCGTCAGCCCATGTGCGGCTGAAGGTGAGGGCGCGGGATTTGATTTCGTTCCAGCTTAGTGGCATTTTTTGTTATTCCCTTGGTTGCGGTAAACCTGATGCGGTGGGGAAACGATCGGCATTGATCCCCTCCGCCCCCCTGCATTTTTGAATGCTTTGTATGTGAAACTTTTCAACGAATTCAATGCACTGTAACAGCAAATTTCAAGAGAAATTGGCCTCTAGCGCCCGTGGAGTATGCGCAGGCAGCTACTAAAAACGTAGCAAAAGCTAGTTCGCCACACCCACCACCTGCCGCTTCACCTCGTCCAGTGTTTTGCCATTGGCGGCTTTCCATTCGATCCAACCGTTGGCGGAGCGACCCATCACCGCCATAGCGGCCATGTTGGGGCTGGTGAATAGGTGGTCGCGGGTGAATACCAGCAGGCCGCCTTGCGCGGCAAGAATGCCGTCCAGCACCAACTGGTTGCGCAGCCGCTCGTTGGATGTGCCCTGAATGGACGCGACGATTTCGGCGCGGCCCTTGGAACCCTTGTGCACCACAAAGCCCTCGGTGGTGTACTCACCCACACCATCTGCGCCAGAGCCTTTGCAGTAGAACAACTCCGCTTCGCCCTTGGCGGTGGGCGCATTGGTCAGCGGTTCGAAGATGGGCTGGCCCAAAGTGGCCAGCAGGGTGGCGGCGGTTTCGTGAATCTCGTGGCAATCCGCTTGCAGCGGTGCTGGTGTGTAGGGTTGCGAGCCGGTGTTGCCGTTCTCCAGGCTGTAGCGCCCGGCCTTGGTGGCCTGGCCAATGGCAAACCACTCCAGAAACAGCGCGTGCGTTTGCGTCATGCTGTTGGTGAGCGAGATGACTACCAGCGCCCGGTTCCAGAAGTCTTTGCCCTGGTTGTGCTGCACCAGTCGGTTGCCCACGTTCCCAGACTGGCCGATGTAGGCGCGTGGCAAGCCGCCCTCGGACAATTCGCCCATCAAAAAATACACGCCCACCTGCTGCGCCTCGGGCATCTTGAGGAAGTCTGCCAACTGGCTGCGCGGCACTTCGATCACGCGAACAATGCGCGTGGTGATCTCGGCCACGCGCATGCCGCGCGGGTCACCGGCTGGTAGGTAGATTTGGATAGTTTGGGGGCGGGGCATCATTTGCCCCAACTATCCTTCAACCCCACAGCCAAGTTAAACACCGGTTTGCTGCCCTGCACGTGATCCACCCGATCCGCCACAAAGTACCCATGCCGCTCAAACTGAAACTGCTGTCCTGCCTTGGCATTCGCCAATGAAGGCTCAACAATCGCGGTCACCACTTTCAGGCTGTTGGGGTTCAGGCTTTCGATAAAGTCTTTGCCGCCCGCATCGGGCTGGGCGTCCAAAAACAGGCGGTCGTACATGCGCACTTCAACGGAAACACCGTTTGCCACGCCCACCCAGGTGATGGCGGCTTTAACCTTGACCAGGTCGCTGCCGGGGGTTCCGCTCTTGGTGTCGGGCACCACGGTGGCGAGCACTTCGGTAATCACGCCGTCGGCATCCTTGGCGCAGCCGGTGCATTCGATCACATAACCGCCCTTCAGGCGCACCTTGTTGCCGGGGAACAGGCGTTTGTAGCCTTTGGGTGGCACTTCTTCAAAATCTTCGCGGTCGATCCACACCTCTTTGCCGATGGTGAAGTGGCGCGCGGGTGGGGGCTCCACACCTTCGGGCGGGTGGGGCAGGGCGGGCTGGGTGCAGGCCTCCAGGTGGCCAGCGCCCATCACTTCATCCCAGTTGGTCAGGGTGAGCTTCACCGGGTTCAGCACGGCCATGCCGCGGTGGGCCACGGCCTCCAGGTCTTCGCGCAGGCAGCCTTCCAGCGTGCTGTAGTCGATCCAGCTGTCGCTCTTGGTTACGCCAATGCGTTCGGCAAAATTTTGCAGGCTGGCAGGGGTGTAGCCACGGCGGCGCAGGCCGACTATGGTTGGCATGCGGGGGTCGTCCCAGCCTTGCACTTTGTGGTCGTACACCAGTTGCGCCAGCTTGCGTTTGCTGGTGATGACGTAGGTGAGGTTCAGCCGGGCAAACTCGTATTGCTTGGGCGCGGGGGCAGCCAGCAGGCCACCTTCAATCAGGCGCTCCAGCAGCCAGTCGTAAAACGGGCGCTGGTCTTCAAACTCCAGCGTGCACAGGCTGTGGGTGATTTGCTCCAGCGCGTCTTCAATGGGGTGGGCAAAGGTGTACATCGGGTAGATGCACCATTTGTCGCCCGTGTTGTGGTGGGTGGCGCGGCGGATGCGGTAGATGGCCGGGTCGCGCATATTGATGTTGGGGCTGGCCATGTCAATCTTGGCGCGCAGCACCATGGCGCCGTCTTCAAGTTTGCCATCGCGCATTTCACGGAAGATGCGCAGGTTCTCCTCTGGCGTGCGTGTGCGGAATGGGCTGTCCACACCTGGCTTGCCAAAGTCGCCCCGGTTGACGCGCATTTGGTCGGGCGTTTGCTCGTCCACATAGGCGCGGCCGGCTTCAATCAAATACTCGGCGGCGCGGTACATGAAGTCGAAGTAGTCGCTGGCCTGGTAGGCGGGGGCACTGTAGTCGCCTTGGCTGCCGTTCCAGTCAAAGCCGAGCCATTTCACGGCGTCGATGATGCTGTTCACATACTCGGTGTCTTCTTTTTCGGGGTTGGTGTCGTCAAAGCGCAGGTGGCACACGCCACCGTAGTCACGCGCTAGGCCAAAGTTAATGCAAATGCTCTTGGCATGGCCAATGTGCAAGTAGCCGTTGGGCTCGGGCGGAAAGCGGGTGCGGATTTTGGCGGGGTCGCTCTGCCCTGCGGCGTGGTGTGCGGCGTCGCCAGGTCTGCCAGCCCAGCGTCGGCTGGCATAGGTGCCTTTTTCCAGATCGGCTTCGATAATCTGGCGCAAAAAGTTGCTGGGCTTGACGGTGTCAGGGGTGTTGGGGTTAGCGGGGGTGGGGTGGCTCATGCGGATGATTTTAGACGGGCAGGGGGCTGCGCTACCATTCGCCTCATCTGTCCTTCACCCATGCGGCTTTTTCATGACCACTAGCACTTTACCCAGCATCGTACTCAGGCATGCCGACATGCTGGACGCAGCCCGCGACGGCCTGATTACCCCCAAACAAGCCGATGCCTTGTGGGACCGCTGGTCCGACCTGGACGCGTCGCTGGCCGACACCGTGCCTGCAGGTTTGCAGCCCGCGTTGCACACGGGCCCGAGTTTTGGCTTTGTGAACGTGTTGTATTACTTTGGCGGCATGGTGGCCATTGGGGCCATGTCCTTGTTCATGACGCTCGGCTTTGAGGCCATGGGGGCCGGGGGCCTGTTGGCGATTGCATTGGCCTATGGGTTTGCCTGCCTCAAGGTGGCGGACCACTTCAAGGCCCGTAGCTTGCCGGTGCCCGCGGGCATTTTGGCGACCCTGGCGGTGTTTTTGGTGCCGCTGGCCGTGTGGTGTGTGCAAAGCCTGCTGGGGCTGTGGCCACCGGGGGGAACGAGCAGCTTTTCGGCGTACCACACGCAAATCAACTGGCGCTGGATGACGCTGGAGTTCGCCACGCTGGCCGCAGGTGTGGTGATGCTGTGGCGCTACCGCCTGCCCTTTATGGTGATGCCGGTGGCGGTCACCATTTGGTATTTGTGCATGGACCTGACCAATGGCCTGATGCAAAACGCGGGGTGGGACTGGAAGTTCATTCGCGATGTGTCGCTGGTGTTTGGCATTGCCACCTGTTTCATTGCCATGTGGGTCGATGTGCGCAGCCGCCGTGCCCTGGAGCCAGAGTGGCGGCAGGATTTTGCGTTTTGGCTCTACCTGTTTGGCACCCTGATGTTCTGGTGTGGTCTGAGCCTGCGTGATTCGGATTCGGAGCTTGGCAAGTTCCTCTACGCGCTGATCAACATTGCGCTGGTGCTGCTGGGGGCGGCCATTGGGCGGCGGGTGTTTACCGTGTTTGGTGCGCTGGGTGTGGCTATGTACCTGGGCTACTTGTCACACCGGGTGTTTCAGGACAGCCTGATGTTCCCGTTTGCCCTGACCTTGCTGGGCTTGGGCGTGGTGTGGCTGGGCGTGCTGTGGCAGCGCAATGAGGCGGCCATCAACGCGCGTCTGAGCGCTTATGTGCCAGAGGGCTTGCGGCCAAGGTAAGGGTGGGCATAAAAAAAGGGGCGCACTGCGAACAGTGCACCCCAAATAGTTAACTCACTTTACTCACCTAACGCATTTCTCGCAATTAGCGAATCACAGCCAGCGTTTCCAGCTTGCCGCCGCGAACGGTCTTCAGTGTCAAAGCACCGTTCTTGATGTCACCCTTTTCGTCAAAGGAGATGGGGCCAGTCACGCCCTTGTAGTCTGTCGTAGCAGCCAACACAGGCAGATACTTCACAGGGTCAGAGGAACCAGCCTTCACCATGGCAGCTACCATGATCTTCACGCTGTCGTACACGTAGGGTGCGTAAACCTGCACATCTGCGTTGTACTTGGCTTTGAACTTGGTCTTGAACTCTTCCATGCCCGCCTTGGCTTCACCTTCAACACCACCGGCTTCAGCACAGAAGACCTGGTCGTCAGCAATCGCGTCGCCGCCGAGTTTGACCAACTCTGTGGAGCAAATGCCGTCACCGCCCATGAACTTGGCCTTGATGCCCAAGGATTTCATTTGCTTGAGCATGGGGCCAGCCACTGCGTCCATACCGCCGAAGAACACGACATCAGGCTTCTTGCCCTTGATGGTGGTCAGGATGGAGTTGAAATCGGTTGCTTTGTCGGTGGTGAACTCTTTGGCCACCACTTTGCCGCCAGCGGCTTCGACTGCTTTGGCGAACTCTTCTGCCACGCCTTGGCCGTAAGCAGTACGGTCATCGATCACGGCAATGGATTTGCCTTTCAAGGTGCCAACGGCGTATTTGCCCAATGCACCACCCAATTGGGTGTCATCCGCCACCAAACGGAAGGCGGTTTTGAAGCCTTGGCGGGTGTACTTGGGGTTGGTCGCGGAAGGAGAAACCTGGGGAATGCCAGCATCGCTGTACAGCTTGGAAGCCGGGATGGTGGTGCCAGAGTTCAGGTGACCCACGACACCGGCGACCTTTGCGTCCACCAGCTTTTGGGCCACTGCGGTACCTTGCTTCGGATCAGCAGCGTCGTCTTCCGCCATCAGCTCCAGTGTGACTTTTTTGCCATCGATCGTGACACCTTCGGCATTGAGTTCTTCAATCGCCAAGCGCGCGCCGTTTTCGTTGTCTTTGCCCAAATGGGCGATAGCGCCACTGGTGGGGCCAACGTGGCCGATTTTCACGACGGCAATGGCCGCAGGAGCGGGAGCCGCCACCGGTGCAGCAACCGGCGCTGCCTCTTCTTTTTTACCGCAAGCCACCAGCAATGTTGCTGCAGCCAATGCTGTCAAGGTACTTTTCACTTTGAAATGCATAAAAACTCCCAAAATTAAAAAAACAATAAACCAATAAAAACGTGAATTAATGAATTAACTCAACACCCAACACGATACCCTAATTATCATAGCCACTCCATAGGGGAAGTTACCAAGCAACCCAAGGCGGAGCTACCCCGGGCAAGGGCCAAGTCAGTCACCCGACGGGTCTATTTTTTTCATCTCTATCGCCACCGCGCACTTCACGGCCGATTCTATTTCTTGCTCAATACGTGGCTGCAACAAACGTATCTGCTCTTGAACCAACAACCTCAATGTTTCGTGCAACTGGGCCTCAACGGTCGGTGCCACGCGCTGCATAAGACGTTGCACCAACAATTCCTGGGGTAACTCCGCCGCCACGGCCGGTGGTGCCGGATGGACGATTTCGGTGAGGGTGGGCAGGAAACGGGTGGCGGGTTTTCCGACTGACATTAGCTGGCGCCTCGCAATGTCAAATCATGGCGCGTGATGGTGTAGCCCAGCGCTGTGTAGTGCTTCCAACGAAGGCGTGCCAAGTCGCGATCATGCTCATCCGTACTGACCACCTCAATGACGCGCTTGAACTCCTCAAACCCCTGAACTACGGCTTGCCCCAAATTCACCAACACATCCTTCGGAACAAGCACGGAAGCGACCTGGCCTGCAAGCACAACCGGACACTTTCCTTGCACGAAGGAATCTGCAGTATCCGAACAATGTGGCAAGAATTCGGTCGCAGCCAGTGCCCATAGATCGACATCAAGTTGCTGACAAATCACTTCATCGGCGACTACCACCACTTTCGCACCACTGCCCACCGCTTTGCGGAGCAAACGGCAGGTGTAGCTCAATTTATCGGGCGCACCAAAATGAAACGCAACTTCGGTCACTTGCTGCTTGCCTGCGCCATCAAATACTCGACCAATAGCCCAACCGGGCGACCGGTCGCGCCCTTGGCAGCGCCGCTTTTCCAGGCCGTCCCGGCAATGTCCAGATGGGCCCAGGGGAACTTCTCCGCGAAGCGCTGCAAGAATTTTGCCGCGGTGATCGAGCCACCTGCGCGCCCCGCGACGTTGGCGACGTCAGCAAAGCTCGTTTTCAGGCCCTCTGCATAGTCTTCGTCCATGGGCATGCGCCAGCACAGGTCCTGGGATGCATCGCCCGCCTTCATCAAGGCTTGGGCCAGTGCATCTTGCGGCGCAAACAGGCCACTGCGAACGCCGCCCAAAGCAATCACGCAGGCGCCGGTCAGGGTGGCAATATCCACCACTGCCGCAGGTTTGAAGCGCTCCGCATAGGTCAAGGCGTCACACAAGACCAAGCGACCCTCGGCATCCGTATTGAGGACCTCGATTGTTTGCCCGCTCATACTGGTCACCACATCGCCTGGCTTGACCGCGCGGCCATTGATCAGGTTTTCGCAGCTGGGGATCAAACCCACCACGTTGATGGCGGGCTTAAGTTGCGCTAAGGCACGAAACACCCCCAACACGCTGGCTGCCCCGGACATATCAAACTTCATCTCATCCATTTCAGGGGCGGCCTTGATCGAAATGCCACCACTATCAAAGGTTATGCCTTTGCCCACCAATACCGTTGGTGGCTTGGCCTTGAGCGCCCCGTCGTAGCGCAGCACCACAAATTGCAGCGGTTGGTCCGAGCCCTGCGCCACGGCCATGAAGGAGCCCATACCCAACTTGGCGACTTCCTTGGGCCCCAAGACATCGCAACTGATGCGGGGGAACTGAGCCAACTCCCGGGCGGCCTGCCCCAGCAACGTTGGGGTTGCATAGTTGGCGGGCCGATTGGCCCATTCTTTGGCCAACTCCACACCCGCAACGATGGCCACAGCCCGATCGAAGGAGGCTTGCACCTCAGACGCATTTAGGGTCGCGACAAACGCCTTGTGCAAGGTACGACCTTCCGGTTTGGACTTGGTTTTTGTGTAGACATAGGTGGAGTCCGCGATGGCCGCGACCGCAGCCCGTACTGCGTCCTCGCGGGCTGGAGTAGCAAAGCTCACCAGCAGCTTCTTCATCGTGTTGGTCTTAACCAAACCCACCGCCGCCAAAATCGCCTTGCGCACCTGGAGCGCAGCCCCATCACCCACAAATGCCAGCACAACCCGCACCGCGTTGGACTGAAGGGGGCGATAAAGCGTCAGTGTTTTACCCGGTTTTGCTTCCAAATCCCCTGACTTCAGCGCTTGCCCGACCAGCACGGACAAATCGTCTTTTCCGGCCTTGAAAGCCTGTGGCACCAACACGATCAAAACGTCGCATTTTTCATTGGCAACACCCACGAGGCCCATAGGCTTGAGTTCAAAGTTCATAATTCAGGTTCTCTAATTAGTTGGGACACAAGTTTGCCGCGTTTTGTGCGGCACATACGGTCTCGCGAATGCTCAGCCAATGTTATTCCATTCTTCCATCCGTAAAGAGCTCGCACGCAGTTTTGGTGCCACCCTAGTGGTTCTGGTGACCGTGGTGATGACGATGACCCTGATTCGTACGCTGGGTGAAGCCTCTCGGGGTACTTTTGATCCGGCGGATGTTCTGATCATCATGGGGTATACCGTGCTCTCTGATTTATCCACAATTCTGGCAATGAGTCTTTTCCTGGCGGTGTTGAGCGTTTTGACCCGCATGTTTCGCGACAGCGAGATGGTTATTTGGTTTGGCGGTGGCGTCGGCCTAAGCGCATTACTGAAGCCACTGTTCCGTTTCGCTTGGCCCATTCTGGTCGTCATTCTGGCGCTGGCTTTTTTTATATTGCCTTGGGCCTTTGGACGCATTGAAGATCTGCGCGACAAATACGAAAAAAGGGGTGATATCGCGCGTATTGAGCCCGGCCAATTCCAGGAGTCCGCCGATGGCGACAGGGTTTTCTTTATCGAGAAAGACACCGCCGGCAAGCAAGTTGGCAGCAACGTGTTCATCGCAACCAAAGAACTGGACAAGGAGACAATTACCTCCTCCAAAAGCGGGAAAATCGAGATACTCAATGGCGACAAATTCTTGATACTGGAGCATGGCCAACGCCTGGAGAAGCACACAGGTAAGTCCGACATGACTGTCAGCGTCTTTGAGCTCTATGGCGCTAAAGTCGGGGTGGACGACCAGTCGCAGCGCACGCATACGCCAACCGCATCCATAGGCACGCTGGAGTTGATAAAAACCCCAAGCCCCAGCCATTTGGCAGAGCTCGCCTGGCGCATCGGACTGACCCTGACCGCCTTCAACTTTGTCGTTATCGGACTTGCAGCAGCCGGCGCGAATCCCCGCGTCGGGCGGTCTGGCAATCTGGGGGTGGCATTTTTGGCCTTTATTGCGTACTTCAACCTGCTGATTTTGGGGAAAAGCTGGATCGAGAATGGTCAAGTGAACTTTGGCGTGTACCTGCTAGCCCTGCATGGCGGATCGCTGGCCTTGGGTTTGCTTTGGCTAGGCATGCGCCACAACAACTGGACTCTGCGTGGGGTTAGAAAATGAAAACTGTGCGCCGCCTCTTTTACGGCGAAATCGTGCTGATGGTCATGCTGGTAACCCTGGGTTTCATTGCCTTGTTTTTCTTCTTCGACTTTGTGGAAGAGCTGCAATCTGTCGGCAAGCACGCCGCAACTGGCTACCAGATCCCGCAAGCGATGATCTATGTGACCCTGATGATCCCCAGCCATGCGTACGAGCTACTGCCTATCACTGTCCTGATTGGTACCATTTTCGTGATGGCGCGGCTGGCACAAAGCTCGGAGTTCACTATTTTGCGCACCAGCGGATTAGGCCCCTGGCGTGCGCTTCGCATTCTTGTGGTTTTGGGGCTCGGGTTTTCCCTGTTTACCTTTGCGGTGGGTGACTATGTTGCGCCACTGGCAGACAAAACGGCGCAACTGCTTAAATCGGCCTTTAAAGGCAGCATCACAGTGGGCAAGACCGGGGCTTGGTTAAAGGAAAAGCAGGCTTACGGGCATTACGCGGTCAATGTAGGAGCCTTGACGCCGGACGCCAATATGAAGGATGTCCGAATTTTTGAGTTTGATAACAAAGGCGCACTGGTATCCATGACGCAGGCAAGCTCAGCACAGTTTGGCGACCACGACGACTGGATCCTCCAAGGCGTAGAGCGGACCGAGTTTGCGCCAGACCCGCAAGCCAACCGGGTGGACCGTGCCCGACTGGACACCTTTCGCTGGCCCACGCAGGTCAGTGCAGAAATGGTGGCTGCGGCCGTGCTTCGCCCCGAGCGTATGGGCACCATTGACCTGTACCAATACATGCGCCATCTGGACGCCAACGGTCAATCGGCCCAAAAATACGAGATCCAGTTTTGGAAGAAGTTGTTTTACCCCATAAGCTGCCTGGTAATGGTGGTGCTCGCCCTGCCCTTTGCCTACTTGCACTTCCGCTCCGGCGGCATTGCCACCTACGTGTTTGGCGGCGTCATGGCTGGCATCAGCTTTGTGCTGCTCAACAATGTTCTTGGCGACCTGGGTAACCTTCAAGGGTGGCAGCCTTGGTTTACAGCGGCGCTGCCCGGGCTGATCTATTCTTTTATCTCTTTAACTGCGTTCGCATGGCTGGTAATACGACGATGACCCTTTCAGTTCAAACCACTGGCATAGTACTTTTTTCACACGGTTCACGCGACCCTTTGTGGCATAAACCCATGGAAGCCGTGGCGCGCAACATTGCCGAGCGGTCGCCACAAACCCCGGTGGTGTGTGCGTTCCTGGAGCTAAGCACCCCTGATCTGGCATCCGCCACACAGGCCCTGCTGGACCAAGGGGTCCAGGCCATCACCATCGTGCCGATGTTTTTGGGCGTTGGCCGCCACGCCCGCGAAGACCTGCCCTTGCTGGTGGAACACCTGCGCCAGCAACACCCATCCGTTGAATTCACACTGAAGGCCGCGGTCGGCGAAGACAGCCGACTCATCGAGTTGTTGGCAGTAATAGCACTCGACAGCCCGCGCCCGTAAACACCCATGAACCTGCACCAGTTTCGCTTCGTCCAAGAAGCCGCCCGCCGCAACCTCAACCTCACCGAAGCCGCCAAAGCGCTGCACACTTCGCAGCCCGGGGTCTCCAAAGCCATCATTGAGCTGGAGGAAGAATTGGGCATCGACATCTTCGCGCGCCACGGCAAACGCCTCAAACGCATCACCGAGCCCGGACAACTGGTGCTCAAGAGCATCGAACTGATCTTGCGTGAGGTGGGCAATCTCAAACGCATTGGCGAGCAATACAGTGCGCAAGACACCGGCACCCTCTCTATTGCCACCACCCACACCCAGGCGCGCTACGTGCTGCCCGAAAAAGTGGCCGCCCTGCGCGCCGCTTACCCCAAAGTCAACATCAGCCTGCACCAGGGCTCGCCAGACCAGGTGGCACGCATGCTGATCGATGAGGTGGCTGAAATTGGCATCGCCACCGAATCGCTTTCTGCCTACTCTGAACTGGTCACCCTGCCCTGCTACGAATGGCAACACATGCTGGTGCTACCGACCGACCACCCGCTGGCGCTCAAAGAGCGAATCACACTGGAGGACGTGGCACAGGAGCCCATCATTACCTACCATCCATCGTTCACCGGACGGACCAAGATCGATGCCGCTTTTGCAACGCGCAAGCTCACTCCCCGCATCGCGCTGGAGGCCATTGACTCGGACGTGATCAAGACCTACGTGCGCCTGGGGCTGGGCGTGGGCATAGCGGCTGAGATGGCCGTGCGCGATGTGCAGGAAGACTGCGAGAAAAATGGCGGCAAAGGCGGTCTCGTCGTTCGCCCGGCGGGGCAGCTGTTCGGGCAGAACGTGGCCCGCGTGGCATTCAAACGCAGTGCCTACTTGCGCAATTTTGTCTATACCTTTGCAGAACTGCTGAGCGACCGACTGACCCGCACCCTGATTGCCAAAGCTATGGACGGCCACGTCAGTGACTATGAAATGTGAGACCCCTACCCTCATCAGCCGCCTGCCCAATGTAGGCACCACCATCTTTTCGGTGATGTCGGCGCTGGCCGCACAACACAAGGCCGTGAATCTGGGTCAGGGCTTTCCCGATTTCGCCTGTGATCCCGCACTCATTGCGCATGTCACTCAGGCCATGCAAGAGGGCCACAACCAGTACCCGCCCATGCCGGGTGTGCCGCTGCTGCGCAACGCTGTTGCTCTCAAAATAGAAGCACTCCACGCACGCCAGTACAGCGCTGCAGACGAAATTACCATTACATCCGGGGCAACTCAGGCCATCATTACGGCCATTTTGGCGATCGTGCATCCGGGTGATGAAGTCATCGTGCTGGAGCCCTGCTATGACAGCTACGTCCCCAACATCGAATTAGCCGGGGGCGTGCCCGTGCGTGTGCCTCTCACCCCGGGCACGTTCCGTCCGGACTTCGACAAAATAGCCGCAGCCATCACGCCCAAAACGCGCGCCATCCTCATCAACTCGCCGCACAACCCCAGCGCCACGGTGTGGTCACGCACCGACATGCTGGCGCTGCAAGCCCTGCTGGAGCCCACCAACATTCTGCTCATTAGCGACGAAGTTTACGAACACATGGTTTTTGACGGTGCCCAGCATGAAAGTGCCGCCCGTTACCCCGGACTGGCTGCACGGGCGTTCATCGTGTCCAGTTTTGGCAAGACCTACCATGTGACTGGCTGGAAGATTGGCACCGTGGCGGCTCCGGCATCGCTTACCGCTGAGTTTCGAAAAGTGCACCAGTTCAACGTATTCACCGTCAACACGCCCATGCAGTATGGCTTGGCGGCCTATATGGCGGACCCCGCGCACTACCTGGACTTGCCCGCCTTCTACCAGCGCAAACGCGACCTGTTTCGCGCTGGGCTGCGACACACCAAATTCAAGCTGTTGCCCAGCACGGGCAGCTATTTTCAGTGTGTGGACATCTCCGACGTCAGCGACTTGGGCGAGGCCGACTTTTGTCAGTGGCTAACGCGCGAGGTGGGCGTAGCCGCCATTCCCCTGTCGGCCTTCTACGGAAACGGCTTTGACCAGCGCGTGGTGCGCTTTTGCTTTGCCAAGCAGGATGAAACGCTCGACGCCGCATTAAAGCGGCTGAAAACGCTATAAATTCAGTAGCTGGTCACGCACACTCCACGGGGGCTAGAGGCCGATTATGTCGACGACAACACATTGCGGAGCCACCAAGTGCCGAACTGAACCAGACCTGCGCGGCCAAATGCGGCAGAAAAACCGACCCGCACTCCATGCACTTTTGCGCACCAGCGCCGTAGACCAACTCGGCTCCACCCAACTCGCCCATACTTCCAGCGCCACCTTCAGTGCGACCAACTGATCGTCGGAAAAGCTGCCCCGCATCTCCGCGGGCACCTTGTCCGGCAGCTTGGTGATGACGGGGTCGGTCTGGATGGATTGGTTTTTCATAGTCAAATGTGCCTCTAGCCCCCGTGGAATATGCGCAACCAGCTACTATTTTTATAGCAAATCTAAGCAGGCAAATAGCGCGTGAGTAGGGTTTCGTATTGCGCCAGCACATCTGGCCAGGTGAAAGCGTCGTTAAACCGACGTAACCCATGCTGGCGCAACGTGCCCTGCGCTCCTGGTCGCTGACGCACTATCCACAACTGATTTCACGGGAAATCATCTTTAAATGGATTTTGAATCACAAGCCCGTCGATCAGCAAGCCACTGTGCATGTCTTCAGACCAGAGTACCTGTGCCCCGGAAATAAGCGCGGTGGCAACAATATTCGCGTCATAAAACGACAACTGGAAGCGCTTGGCTATCTCGATCGCCTTTTCATGTGACGTGACCGTCAATGGCAGAACATTGCATGCGGCCTTAACGGCAAGCAGCAGGGCATCAACTTCTTGCCATGGCATCTTCAGTTTGCGCAGGCAAACCGACGTCACTTCATTGAGCACTTGAACACTGATAACGCCGCCCGCTTCCAGCAGGGCCTGTGCCCGGTCTGCTTTTGCCACGTCGCCGGAGAGCAAATACAAAACGATATTGCTGTCAACAAAGGGCTTGCTCACAGCTTGTCGTCTCTTTCGTTGGCGTCCAGTCGATCAAATTGAAAACCTGCTGGCAACCTTCCGCGAAACTGGTGCAAGCGCGCTAGCAGCTCTTTGACGGAAGGTTTCTTGACGACCTCAAATGCTCTGGCGCCGACAAGATGAAGATCAATTTCTTCACCCTCTTTCAGGTCAAGCGCCTGTACCAAGCTAGCTGGAAATCTGACCGCCAACGAGTTACCCCATTTTGAAACTTGCATGACCTGCCCTTTGCTTAATTTAATATACAAGCATTGAATGTATATCAATCTTGCGATGAGTGCAAAGACCGCCTCATTCAAGGCGTACAGCGCGGTGCCATTCCGCTCACAGTCGCACTGGACATTGCACGCGCCAAAGACAGCGACGCCAATGAGTACGCCTCAGCGAGTTTGGTCAAAATGTGGGATGGAAATATTTGGATGAATATCCAAACTGGTTCAAACACGCCAGAAAGAAGTAAGGACTTAGCCCCTTTCGAAGCTAAGTCCTTGATTCATATGGTCGTGTGAAACCGCTCTAAAGATGCCTTGCAACCCTCATGAACACTAGCGCTATCATTTTCTAATTTCACTTTGTTCCCCTATTTGTTCCCCGGTGTTGCCTTTGATACCCCAGCTTGGCAGCACGGGCGACATTGCTGTCTAGAAAATATTTATGACTGCCCCGCCCTGCCGGGCGACAAAGCAGCCGCAACCGCCCCCATGGAATGATGGCCCGGATCGCGCAAGCCGCTTGCATGAGCGAGGTGCGCTTTTCAAGAGCAAGATTGGCCGCCGCACCTGGCAGATGCGACGATTGCCAGCACGTCAAGTCATTCTGAGTCAAGAAGCCAGCGGCCACGCTGGCTTACAGGCCATTTCGGCCTGTAGCCCCCGTATTCCGTGCGTGACCAGCTACTAAACTTGTAGCAAAACCCAAAGGCAATGGCGCGCGGGCTGAGGGAGCCCCCATGGGGGGCGGACGGGCAGACCAGCGCGCAGGGCTGATGCCGCGCAGCGGCGAAGTACAAGGGTGGGCGGGGGCACACACGACATGACTGGCCGCAGGCCACTGACCAATCACACAGCGCGCAGCGCCTGACCAATGCCCAGGTGCCACGACAACCACAAGGGCGCGCAGACGACGGCGCGTAGGGCGTGCCAACGACCGGGAAGCGCCGATGGATGTGCGACCGACTCCAGCGAAGGCCACTTTGCATAACGCCTGTTGCCTTCACCCGACAGGGCGCGCAGCGGTGACCGGCACCAAGCGGAGCTTTAGCGC
>Ga0247837_1005195_pt1 | contig 19883 bp, 15 predicted proteins | sample LaCtaG_2_FD_187115 | JGI IMG/M metagenome (GOLD analysis project Ga0247837, IMG submission 187115) | Freshwater microbial communities from meromictic Lake La Cruz, Castile-La Mancha, Spain - LaCruzMarch2015_14.5m | ecosystem: Environmental > Aquatic > Freshwater > Lake | place: Spain: Castile-La...
GCCCAGTCCCAGCAGCGCGACTGCCTTGTCCTTGAACTCTTGAGTGTATCGTTGGTAGATCTTCTGGCTCATGTGTATGTGTTGGATTCCGGTTACTGCTGGTCCAGGAAACTCGCACACCTCACACCATTCTGCTTAGCAATAATGTTCAAGCCGATATTTGGGATACATCCTCGCGGGCGGCTGATGCCCGCCCTCAAGGCGTGATGCGCGCGCCAGCGGCTTTGAGTTCCTCGATCAGCTTTTTCGAGGCGTCGTTCACCGGATTTTCGCCGACGAATATTTGGCAGTAGGGTGCCCACTCGCGCGCGCCATCGTTGTCCTTCTTCCACATGCGGTGCAGCGGTGCGAAGTCGGCGATCTGGTTGCGGTCGAGAAAGAGGAACTGTAGGTCCGTCAGCGGCTCCAGCGGGGTAATGTCGCTGACCTGGTTGCCTTTGAGCGAGAGCATGGACAGCCATTTCAGTCCGCCGATGCCCTGCAGATTGCTGACCTTGTTGCCGTCGAGATACAGCGTCCACACCTTGGGCAGCTTGAAAAGCGGCGTCACGTCCTGAATCTCATTCCCGGCGAGATAGAGCGAGGTGAGCGCGGCGATGCCGCCCAGGGGCGACACATCCACGACCTTGTTGCCGGTCAGCTCCACATACTGGAGCGCCTTGCACGCGGCCAGCGGTGCGATGTCGGTGATCTGGTTGTTCGCAACGTCCAAGAACTGCAGGCGCTCCAGCCCCTTGATAGCGGCTAGGCTGGTGATCTTGTTGTCCGGCAGCGTCAGCGAGGCCAGCGCCACGCACTTCTCCAGCCCGGTCAGGTCGGTGATGCCCGCGCCTTTGCCTTCGATGATCGAGACCGTGGCCACATCTTCGGCCGTCAGCGGCTCCTGCCCCTCGCGTTTGGCGAAGACCTGCCGCCGCACCGCTGTCTCCAACGCCTTGTCCTTGAAAACAGCCACCGGCTTGGGCGGCGGCGGTGGTGTGGGTTTGGCGGGTGCCGGTGCAGGCTTCGCATCTGTCTTTGCCGCCGCTGGAGGCGCGGGCTTGACGGGTGCCACCGCAGGCTTCGTGTCTTTCTTTGCCGCAGCGGGTGCTGCGGGCTTGGCGGGCTCCGTTTTCGCGGCAGCGGGCACGGGTGCAGGCTTGGCGGGTTCGGTCTTGGCGGGCGTCTGGGGCTGCGTTGTCGGCGGGGCAGGCTTTGCAGGCGCGGGGGCGGCGGGTTTCGGCGCTTCTGGTTTGGCAGCGGGCTTGGTGTCCTGGGCGGCGAGGTCCAGGGTGGCCAGGAGGAGTATCAGGGTGGTTGGCAGCTTCATGACCGTGTGGGTTAGGACTTTGCGCTTATACGGCAGCGCGCTGTTGCATGTTATCGCAAAATCGGCTCTGTCACCTCTTACATGATCAATGTCATCGTCATTCTGGAGATTGACCCCGCGCGGGTGGATGAGTTTCTCGAAGTCATCACCCACAACGCTGCCGAGTCGGCGAAGGAACCCGGCTGCCTGCGCTTCGAGGTGAGCCGCGCCTTTGACCAGCCGAACCTTTTTGCCCTGAGCGAATGCTACCGTGACAAGGAGGCCATGGACGCCCATTACCTCACGCCCCACTTTGCGCTGTGGAAAGAAAAATCAGCCACCGGCTTCGTGCTGAAACGCTGGGCGGTGAAGGGTCCGGTGCTGGAGTAACACGCCTGTGGAAGACGCCTTCGGACATCGCATTTCCTACCTGCGCGTCTCCGTCACGGACCGCTGCAACGAACGCTGCCGCTACTGCATGCCGGAGGAGGAGCAGGCATGGTTCCCGAAGGACGAGGTGCTCGGTTATGACGAGATGCTACGCGTGCTACGCGTGGGCGCTGGACTGGGCATTCGCAAGGTGCGCGTCACGGGTGGTGAGCCGCTGACCCGGCCAGGCGTGGCGGACTTTTGCGCGCAGATCGCCGCCATTCCCGGCATTGAGGACATCGGCATCTCCACCAATGGCACGCTGCTGGCCAAGGAGGATGCCGGGGTGACGATGGCCGCGCGCCTGGTCAGGGCGGGCGTACGCAACGCCAACATCTCGCTCGACTCGCTGGACCGTGACAGCTACCACCGCACCACCAACCGCGACCTGCTGCCGCGCGTGCTGGAGGGGATTGACGCCGCTATCGCCGCAGGCTTCCGCTCCATACGCCTGAACTGCGTGCTGATGAAAAACAGCACGGACCGCGAGTTTGTCCCGCTCATCGAATACGCGCGCGCCAAGGGGCTGCTGCTGCGCTTTATCGAGCTGATGCCCGTGAGCACGCAGGAGGTGCTGAGCGAGGCGAACTTCCTCTCCGCCGGCACCGCACTGAGGATGGTGGAGGCGCATTACGGCCCGCTCCTTCCCGTGCCGGAGTTCAAGACCAACGGCCCCGCGAGCTATTACGAAATCCAGACCACCGGCCAGCGCATCGGCTTCATCGGCGCGATGACGAACCTGCACTTCTGCGAGAGCTGCGACAAGCTGCGCCTGACCAGTGATGGCAAGCTGCGCCCCTGCCTGGGCAGCTACCTGGAGTTTGATCTGAAAAGCGTGCTACGCGCAGGCTGCACGGACGCGGAACTGGCCGACTTCATCCACAACGTGGTGGCGCGGAAGCCGAAGGAGCATGACTTCCGCCACAACTACCAGCCGAACCGCCGCATGATCGCCATCGGCGGCTGACCTCATGTGGCAGAAGGCGTGAGCCTTCAGCCTCCTGGCCGCGCCATCAGTCCAACTGCCACACCCACAGCAGCGCATAACCTTCGCGGAAGCGCGGGGCCAGCGCCAGGGAGTCGAGCAGGTGCTTCTTCGCCAGGGCGGCGTCTTTTCCGCGCAGCAGCTTCGCCAGCCGGTAGTGCGTCATCGCTGCGGCGGCGGGGTCGAGGATGAGGACACGCTGATGGGCGGCGATGGCCTCGTCGTCCAGCATCTGCGCCTCCGCCGCTTCCGCCAGCGCCTGCTGCGGGGTGCGCAGGAAGGGGTTCAAGGCGATGGCGCGCTGCGCGCTGGCCTGCACCTGCGGCCAGTCTTTGCGCGGCAGGTCCAGCTCGATCAGGCGGAGAAAGACGGACATGGCATCGGACTCTCTTTCAGCAATGCTCCTCAGCACAGATGCCTCCTCGTCCACACGGCCCAGCTTTCTAAGGGCGGCGGCCTTGATCTGCCAGCCGCTGCCGCTGCCTGCATCCTCAGGCACGAGCTGGATGAGCATGTCGGCGGTCTTGATGGCCTCCTCCCAGTTCGCCTGCTCCATCATCGCGTCGGCATACCGGCGGATGGCCCAGAGGTTCGTGGGGTGCTTTTTCAGGTAGGCGGCAAAGGAGTCCTTGTCGAGCGGGTTGACCTCCTCGGCCTCGGGCTTCTTCCAATCAGCGAGCGCGCCGAAGGTCTGCACAGCCTTGTCGCGCAGATAGCCGTCGAAGTCCTTCTCCAACTGCGCCAGCGGCTCCGTGTTCGCGGCGATGGCGTCATTGATACGCTTGCCGGCGGCGAGGTCGCGCAGGATGGCCTGGAACTTCTCTGGGCCATAGCGCTCTAGCAGCCAGCCGACGACCTGGCTGGACTGGTAGTAGGCGAACATGAGGTGCTCCTGGCTTTTGGCATTTTGGAAAGCGCTGCTGAGTTCGCTGATGGGCGTGACGGCGTCCTCCTCCTCCAGGATCATTTTGCGGAAGTCCGCGTTCATGGACATGCCCCACACGGGGTTGCGCTGCGCCTCCTCATGCACGCTGATGCCCTCGCTGAGCCAGCGCGGCATCTTATTGTTGGTTACGCTGAGCGTGACGACATGGCAGAACTCATGCCACAGCGTGGACTCCCAGTTGTTGCGCCCGTGCGCCAGCCCGCCGGGGCTGTTCATGGTGATGACCGTGCCAAAGCAGACCCCCAGCAATCCCTGCCCGCCCAGGCTGCCAAAGGTGCGGATGGCGAAGTCCTGCTGCGCGCCGAAGAACTCGACCAGGACCGGGCGCTTCAGCTCGAAGCCGTATTTGGGACAGAGGACCGCCTTGGCCTCGCGCAGCAGGGCGAGCGCGCGCGTGCCATAGATGGGCCAGTCGCGCTTTGGCATCTTCAGGATGAAGTCGTCAAAGCTCTGGGTGGTGTAGCCGCGCATCTCCTGCTCCAGCAGGCCGATGTTGTGCGCCTGGATGTTGTAGCCGTCCTGCTCGCGGACGGCGGCGGCGAGCCTCCATGCCTCGTCCTCCGCGCCGAGGCGCAGCAGGTCATGGCAGAGCTGCACCTGCGCGGGGAGAAAGGCGGCATCCAGTTCCAGGGCCTGCCTTTGATACGCCGCGCCTTCCGCGAAACGATAGGCACGCGAGAGCACGCGGCCGAGGATGTGGTCCACTGCGGGGTTTTTGTCCCAGCGCTGCAAACCATTGCTGCGGGCAGACCCGACCTTGGCGGCATCGGCGGCGCTGAGCTGGGCCACGGCGGCGCGCAAGGCCCAGGCCTCCGGGCAGTTGGCGCGGACATCGAGCACCTTCTGGATCGCGGCCTCGGCCTCCAGGAACTTCTCGGCACCGATCAGCGACTCGGCACGCATGAGATGCGCCCCGGCATGGACGGGGTTCATTTCCAGGGTGCGCGATATGTTTTCGGCCTGTTTCTCGCGGTCGCTGGTGGCAAAGGCGAGCGCGAGACCGGCGCGCAGGTCGGCGGTCTCGCCATGCGCCTTCAGTCCGGCGCGGAAGACATCGGCGGCGCGCTGGGCATCGTCTTTGTCCAGCGCCAGATGCCCCTCGGCGAGGTAGGCGGCCTCCAGCTTTGGGTCTTTCTTCTGGGCAGTGGTGAAGTACTGCGCGATGACCTTTTTCGCATCCGCGCCCAGCGCCAGCGCCGCCTGCCCCAGCGCGACCCATTCACCCGCCGTGCGGTCTTTGGCCGCCTTGGATTTCGCGGCGGCATTGACGTCCTTCAGCGCCTGTTCGGCGATGTCCTTCCTGCCGATGCGGAGCGCGTTTTCATGCTGGAGCATGAGCAACTCCAGATGACCTGGGAAAGTCTTCACGGCGAACTGCGCCTCATCCCGCGCCTCCCCCTCCAGCCCCTGGGCCATGAGCGCGCGCAGGCGCATCATGCGCCACTCCGGTGCCTTCATGCCGCGCTGGATGGCGGCCTCGCAGATGCGTCCGCACAGCTCGTACTCGCCTTTGGCCAGCATGGCGTTCACGGGCCCGAGATTGCGGTCCTCAAAGAGACGTTCGAGATCGAGTTCCTGGGCGCGCAGCGGTGCGGCCAGGAGGAGGAGCAGAAGGACGCGATGCATGGGCGAGTATCACAGCGGGCGGTATGCCAGAGGGCAAGAAGAACGCGCGCACGCACGAAGATCATGCGAGGGAGATGAACAGAAACAAAGCACTGAGGGCTAATTTTGCGCAAGCACCCCAGCAAAGGTGCCGAAAGCACGTCATCACGTCACGAAAGAGCTTGCCGCCAGGAAAGCGGACCGCTTGAATCCGCAAAACACGCCAAACCAAGCATTCTCAAACCAGGAACCCAGAAGACTCTCATCGTGAAATTCAAGTGCCCAACCTGTGATATGCAGTTGAAAGCCGAGCCTGAGATGGCAGGCAAAGTCGTCCGCTGCCCCGGATGCAACACGAAGCTCAGTGTTCCCGCCATTCTGGACACAGTAGCAGCGGGACTGCCTGCGCCCAGCGGGGTGACACTGCCAACACCCACAGACGCCTGGGGGCCGGACACCGGGCCCGCGCATGGTAGTGACATGCCGCCGCCCCAGTACACCCCCCCCCCGTCAGATTCAGCGCGCGGCGGCTGGGAGGAGAAAGACCCGACGAACCCGAACTCCCTGCTGAGCTTTGGCATCGGCTTCATCGTCTTCCTGGCATGGGTGGGCATCTTGTACCCCTTCAATCCGCCTGCCAGCACGCCCGTGGCCGAGTACACCGGGATGCAATTTGTAGCGTCGTTGTTCTACAAGCACATGCTGGTGAGCTTCACGAACACGCTGTTCTTCACCTGGGCTATGTCCATCGTGTACCTGAAGTACAGAAAGCTGCGGCATCAAAGAGAGGCACTGATGCTCGACGTGCTGCCCTGGGAGATCGGGGCCGAAATCAATGCGCAGAATGTCGGCTCATTCATTGACCAGCTTTACAAGCTGCCCGTCCGTCTGCGGGACAGCATGATGGTGAACCGCATCCGCAAGGCTCTGGAGCTTTTCGAGGTGAAGCAAAACGTGGGCGCTGTGACGAACATGCTCTCTAGCCAATCCGACATTGACAGCATGCGCATCGGCGGCAGTTACACGCTGTTGAAAGCCTTCCTGTGGGCGATCCCGATCCTGGGCTTTATCGGCACCGTGCTCGGCCTGTCCCACGCCATCGGCGGGATGAATTTCTCCAATGTCGAGGATGTAAAGCTCATCATGGAGTCCATTAACAACGTCACCAGCGGCCTGGGCACGGCCTTTGACGCCACCCTTCTCGGCCTCGTGCTGGCGATGACATTGAATTTTCCGCTGAACTCCATGATGAAGAGCGAGGACGATTGCCTCAACGACATTGACGCCTTTTGCAATGAAGTCCTGCTGCCCCGCCTCAACGACGGCGGCAGCATCGCTGGTGGGGACACCGCCGGCATTATGGACACGCTGGTCAAGGCCGTGGCCAGCTCGCAGAAGGAATTCCTGACCGACCTCAACCTGCTCTCCGCCAAGATGAAGGATTACGCGGACAACCTCGACAAGCGCGCCGCCGCCCACCAGGAACGCGTGGACCTGGAGTTCGCCACGGCGCTCAACCGCATGCGCGAGGACTTCACCAATGCCGTACGGGACAGCGTGAAGCAGAGCAGCGAGTACACCCGCGCGATGGCCAGCGGCATCCAGAGTCTGAACAACGTCCTCGCCGAGCTGGGCGCGAAACAGATCATCATCCACCAGGTGAAAAAGAAGGGCTGGTTCAGTGGCAAGGACTGAGCTGGCGCTGAAAGAGGCGGGACTTGACCGCCTTATTAGGTCAGCACTCCTCCCATGACCTCCCCTTCCCTTTCCCACCGCTGCAAAGGCCCCGTCTCGCGCCGGAGCTTTTTGGAAATCGGCGCTCTCAGCATGCTCGGCATGGGGATGAGCGACATCCTGCGCGCGGAGACCATCGCCAAGGCAGCGGGGAGAAATGTGCGTGAGAAATCGGTGATCTTCATCTGGCTGCCAGGCGGCATGTCGCAACTCGAATCCTATGACATGAAGCCAGACGCGCCGCCGGAGTATCGCGGCATCCTCAGCCCCATCCGCACCAACGTAAAGGGCATCGAGGTGTGCGAGTTGTTTCCACGTCATGCGAAAATCGCGGACAAGTTCAATCTCATTCGCTCCGTGCATCACGACTTCGCAGATCATGGCGGCGGGCACAAACGCTTCCTGACAGGCCGCATCCCCGCTACACCAGTGGGCACAGTGAATGATGCGCCAGCGGCCAGTTCCATCATCCTGCAAAAGCTTCCCCGCCCGGCCAACGGCATGCCCACTTGCGTCACCGGGGTGGACCAGGGGCGCAGCGGCATTGACACCTTTGCCTTTGGCCCCGCCTATCTGGGACCAGCGGCGACTCCCTTCATGGTCGTGGGCGACCCGAGCGCGCCGGATTTCAAGGTGCAGAACATCGGCCTAACGCCAGACATGGAGACGCGGCTGGATGACCGGATGCATCTGCTCCAGGGCATGGACAATCTAAAGCGCGACATGGACCGCAGCGGCCTCATGGAGACGATGGACCAGTTCAGCCAGCGCGCTTTTCACATGCTGACCAGCGCGGAGGTGCGCGAGTCCTTCGACCTGACGAAGGAGCCTGCCAAGGTGCGCGACCGCTACGGCTGGCACACCTACGGGCAGCGCGGTCTCATGGCACGCCGACTCGTCGAAGGCGGTGCGCGCTTCGTCAGTATGGTCTGGGAGAATCCGTATCCCGGCAAGATCCCAAAGAACTGTAGCTACAACTGGGACAGCCACGCGGTAAACTGCGACATGTATGCCGATGCCCGCTGGCGCATGCCATGTTACGATCAGGCGCTCACCGCGCTGATTGAGGACATTTATAACTGCGGCCTGGACAAAGACGTGATGATCGTGGCGACTGGCGAGTTTGGCCGCACGCCGAAGATCAGCACTCAGATCGGCACAGCCACCGGTGTCAGCCAGCCGGGACGCGATCACTGGCCGAATGCAATGTCCCTGCTCGTCAGCGGCGGCGGCATGAGGACTGGGCAGATCATCGGTGCCACTAACAGCAAGGCGGAGTATCCTGTGGAGCGCCCGCTGACGCCTAACGATCTTTGGGCGAACATTTACGCGCACCTCGGCATTCATTACGACGACAGCTTTAACGACCTCCAGGGCCGTCCAATGCCGATTCTGCCCTTTGGTGCGCCGATCCAGGAATTGCTGGCTGCAGCATAGCCGCCTCAGTTCACGCTCTCGATGAACGAAAGCAGGTCAGCCATGTCCTGCACAGTCATCCCTTGCTCTAGCCCCTCTGGCATCAGGCTTTGGCCGGATGAACTGCTGCCTTTGATATTGGCGCGCTGCACCGTAATTTCCGCACCGCCCGCCATCTTCAGCGTCGTGCTGTTCGCATCATCACTGGCGATGAAGCCGCTGAGTGTCTGCCCGTCCTTAGTCGTCACCGTGTAGGCGATGAACTGCGAGGCCACCTCCTTGTGCGGCTCCAAAATCGCCGTCAACAGCGCTTCGCGTCCCTTTGTCTTCACCGTCACCATGTCTGGCCCCACAGCGAGACCTTGCGCGTTCGCGCGATGGCAGGCGAGGCAGCGCGCCATGAACTGCGCCTGCCCACGCACCGCGTTCCCCTGCGCCGCGATGGCAGGCTGGAATTTCCGCACCACCTCCTCGCGCGACGGCGGGATCACTGAGGCCAGCACCGCCTTCGCCAGCGCCGCGATCTTCGCGTCCTTGTGCTTCACCAAAGCCTGCACCTGAGATGCCGAAAAATCCCCGGCCCGCACTGTAGTCCCAGCTTTAGCTGGTTCTATGTATCCTGTAGTTCCGCCTTTAGGCGGTTCTGGGCTGCCCATCGCTGCGAGCAAAGCCAACATTCCCTCCTCCCGCGCCAGCAGCAAGCCCAACGCCATCTCGCGCGCCTTCCCCTTCAATTCCCCCCAAGCTGCCACCAGCATCGCCGCATTCCCCTTCCCTCCCAGCTCATTCGATGCCCTCACTGCTGCCACCTGCACAGCCTCGCTCTGGTCCGATTTCAAACACGACTGCAAGACCGCCGATGCCTGCTCCACTGTCGCTAGTCCGAGGAGTTCGATTGACTCCAGCCGCGCCTTCTCATCGCCTTTGACATCCGCAGCCGTCGCCGCAGCCTTTGAAAAAACGGTTGCCAGACTGCCCTCGGTGTCCACCGTGGCGATGTAGGTTCCGGCGCGGCGGAGACCTCCGGCCAGCGCCTTCAAGCCATCGCGACGCAAGACCACTGGAGCATCCTCTGACGACAGCAAACGAATCGCATACCGCGTGGCGCTGGGATCACGCTGCTGCCCGATCATCCCCAGCAGCGCGTGAGCAAAGCTGCCTTCCAACACATGATTCTCACTGCTGACGATGTCCTGCAGGAGCTTCATCGCATCCTTACCCACGCTATTCAAAACCGCAGCTATGATCCAGGGATTAGCAGCGCTTGATTGCGCCAGTGCGATCTTCTGTGATCCAGAGTCCGGCAGCCTGGATAGCAACATCGCATACGCCATCCGCACCCTTGGCGCAGGATCCTTAGTCAGCATCAGCAACATCTTCTGCAACGCCTCAGACCGCGTAAATTCACCCGCCAGTATCACCGCACGCTCACGCACAAAGGCATCTTCATCCCCCAGCGCTGTTGTGATGATTTCGGCGTTCAGCTTCTTCGCTGCCTCAAGCACGGCCAGCCAGTGCAGCTTCGCCACCGCGCTCTCGCCCAGGAGTGACGGCATCTTGCCGTCACTGGCTGATGGCAGGATGCCATCACTCCTTGCTTCGCGCTCCGACAGCAACCGCTGCGCTGTGTCGCGATGCCAGCCGTTTGGATGCCCTAGCGTCTGCACCAATTCCTCCGTGCCGAATTTATCCAAAGCAGGCCGCGTGCGGTAAGTGGCCCGCACAGTCCCCTGTGCGGAACTTTGACCGCTCAGGGGACTGAGCGGACCACCTTCTGGCACGATCCGCCAGATCCTTCCCCGGTCATTCCCGCTGTTGAGGTCAAGGTGCTTTTTGATCTCATCGGGCACGCTCCAGGGATGCTCGATGACTTCGCGATACATGTCGCAGACATAAAGACAACCATCAGGAGCATTGGCAAAATTCACCACGCGCACCCAGGTGTCCTTGCTGGCGGCGAACTCAAAGCCGCGCTCGTCCGCCGGGCGCTCACCGATCAGATCAATGCCATTCTCAGCATAACGAATGATTTTGCGATGGATGAGCTGGCCGCCGGCATCCCCAGTAAAGCTGTTGTTCACGAACTCAGGTCCGTAGGCATCACCGCGATAGATCGTCGTGCCGGTCGCCCCGGTGAAGTAGCCGCTGACACGACCGCCACCCTCGACAGCACCTTTCACCACACCCGCAATGCGCCAGCGCGTGCGGATGATCCGCCACGGCTCATCCGGGCTGATGCGGAAGACCTCCGCCGCGCCGCCATCCACAGCGATGCTCCTCCTTGCGGGCGGCATGTCATAAAAAGGATTGCGCGCGGCGTAGCGGTCATCATAGACCCAGTATTGCAAGTGGTCGGAGTTCGAGCAGCCGAACTTCCGCCCGTAGTTGTCAAAGCTCATGCCATACTGCGCGCCGCCGCCTTCCAGGCCGAACTCATAAGTGAGCGGGTCAAACCAGAAGTCTCTGCCACTTAGCTCGATCCCTTTCAAATCAAGTCGCTTTGGGCAGGTGACGACCCCGCGATTGCCGCCGCCCGCCAGCACATGCACTCGGTTGTCCTGCCCCCATTGGAAGCTGTTCATCAGGCCCTGTACGTTCAGAAGTTTCAATCCAGTGCCGAAGCCCGTGAAGATCTTCTCACGCACCTCGGCCCTGCCATCGCCATCCTTGTCCTCAAAGCGCCAGATGTCCGGCGTGGCCCCGACGTACAGCCCGCCGTTGGCCCAGATCAGCCCCGTCGGCCAGGGTAGGTCATCCGCGAAGACTCGGCTCGTTTCAAAGAAGCCGTCGCCGTCCCTGTCCTCCAGCACGGAGATGCGGCCCAGATGCGGCGTCACATCCCGCATCTCGGAATAATCAATCATCTCGCACACGAACATGCGGCCCCGTTCATCGAAACAGATGGCGATGGGGTCGCGCAGCAGCGGCTCATGGGCCACGAGTTCAAGTTTAAAGCCCTTCTTTACCTGCCAAGTGGCAGCGGCCTCCTTCGGCTCCACCGCCGGATAACGCGGCAGATCCTTCGCCGGGTCCACCATCACCGCATTGTTCGTCGGCCCATACGCTGCCGCGTGCGTGGTCTTGGACTTGATGCCATCCGCTGGTGGAGGCACCGCGAGAATTGGCACAGAAAACCCAAGCGTCGCGATGAGGATAGACTTCATAAAATGTATGTAACCCAACGCCTGTCGCTGCCCACGGTCTCCCTGTCGGATGACAAAATGAGGTACTTTTATCTCGGGCTGATCTGATCAGGAAACCAGCCACCGGGTTTCTCTATGGGCCACCCTTGCGTAACGAGCAGGTTTGCATCTTATGCCAAAGCACGGCATGGACTCATCGCCCTAACAGCCGCAATATCTACCCACCTTTTCATGAAATCTCTCCTCGAAACCCTCCAGGCCGGTACTGGCTATCTCGAGAAACGCGGAGTCGAGGAGGCGCGTCTGAATATGGAGCATCTGCTAGCGCATGTGCTGGGGTGCAGGCGGCTGGATCTGTACCTGCGTTTTAGCGAGCCGCTAGCCGAGGATGTGCTGGTGAGGCTGCGCGACCTGACGCGGCGGCGCGGGGATGGCGAGCCTTTGCAGCACCTGCTGGGCACCGTGGACTTTCTGGGCAGCGTGCTGGTCAGCGACCACCGCGCGCTGATCCCGCGCCCGGAGACGGAGCATCTGGTGGACTGGCTGATCCGTGAGGTGGCTGCCGGACGGATGGCAAGGCCGAAGCGGGTGCTGGACATGGCCACGGGGTCAGGCTGCATAGGGCTGACTCTCGCGGCGGCCTGGCAAGACAGCCGCATGATGCTAGCGGACATCTCGGAGGATGCGCTGGACCTTGCACGGCTGAACACCTCGCGCCTGAAGCTGGACACGGTGCAGCTTGTGCGCAGCGACCTGTTTGAGAAAATCACCGGCGGCTTTGATCTCATCGTGACGAATCTGCCCTACATCCCTAGCGCCGAGATTCCCGTGCTCAGCCGCGAGGTGCGGCGTGATCCGGTGCTGGCGCTGGACGGCGGCCCCGATGGCATGGCGATCATCCGGCGTTTCCTGGACGGGGCGTCGGCTCACCTGAACGCGGGGGCACTGGTCGTCCTGGAGGTAGGGCATGACCAGGCGGCCGCCGTCGCAGCGCATGCGGCCAGGCTCGGTTATCAGGACAGCCGCACCCTGCGTGACCTGGCGGGTGTGGAGCGTTTTGTCCTGGCGCAGGCACCGCCCGGCGCTGTGATTTCAGAGGCAGCAGAGGCGATTTCTGAGCCTTGATTTCCAGCCGGAGAAAAAATAGTCGCAGTTTTTTTGTAACTGAACTGTCGCAAAACGGTAAAGTATAGTGTCCACGGGCTTCGTGTTGTCTGACTGGCTTTCACGGTGGTCAGCCGGGCGGGCGGAGTCCGTGGGCGGTTTCCCCCCCGCATGGAGGTACTAACTGCAGCTCTCACAAAGCCTTGCTAAACGCCTCCAGGCTAGCGCACTGGATCGCTGCACGATGCAAGCGGCGTAAATGTGCCTCATCCCGTACCTCCTGAATGGCCTCCCTCAACCCCACTGGCACGACATCAAAGCGTATCTCCAGCGCCTCTATCACCTTCTCCTGACGGCCCTCCACACGCCCTTCTTGACGGCCATCGTTGTGGTAGCGTTCGGCGAGGGTCATGGCTATGCGACGGGTTTTGGGGTGACTAATCGTGTGGATTTTAGTTTCAAAGGCTTCCTTGTCAATGTCAGCACCCAGGATGTAGCGCAGCACCAGATCAAACACCCTACGCGGCACTGCCATTAGCAGTGCTTCATCCCACACTGCGTCATCCAATAATTGGTTCAGCCGCTCCGCTTTCATCACCCTTAGGATCAGGATGCCCGAAGGCGTACCTAGCATGCCGCCATAAGACATCTCCGCAAGCTGCAAGGCATGAAAGCCGAAGTCCGGGATGAACGGGCGCAGGCTCTCCGCTGCGCCCGGCGGCAAATCTAGCAAGGCTGATAGCCGGGTCTTGATCTTCCAAGTTTGCGCATTGTGCATGAGCACCACGGGCAGGATGACCGGCAAGGCGTCGGCCTGTGGATGCTCTTTAAGATAAGCCTCCCAAATGCGCACCATGTAACGTAGCAGGCGTAGGGACAGCAAGGGTCTTCAGTAGATTGATGCTCAAAGAGCAGATGAATGCGGCAGTCCCTGCCAACGAGTGGAGCAGCGAAAAGCAGGTCGGTATGGGCGCTGTGGTAATGGGAATCCACAAAGCTGCCCGGCAGGAGGCGCAGCTGGCTCCATTCGATGAGAGCCGCGACCTGGGCTGGCAGTTCGGCTTTCAGGAGAGCTGCGGTGTTAGCGGGCTCGCTAAAGCCTGCCTTAAACAGCTTGTCGTGTCCCTGATGGATGTCGTCGTCCGGCATTTGCGGTGAGCATGAGGGGACCGAGCCGAGAAGCCAAAGTGAAAAACGGGATGCTATCGCCTGGATAGGGTGCATCTTCGCGCTTGCCTCACGCCACTCCCCGCAGCAAAGGGCGGCTCATGGAAAAACTCATTGTTCACGGCGGCGCGGCGCTAAAGGGCCGCGTCAACATCAGCGGCAGTAAGAACTCCTCTCTGCCCATCCTGGCCGCCACGCTGCTGACACGCGACACCTGCACCATCCGCCGCGTGCCAGACCTGAGCGACACGAACTACATGGTCCGCATCCTGGGCGAGCTGGGCGCGGAGGTGGAGCGCGCCAGCGGCGTCGTCGTGGTAAAGGCGGAGAAAATCAAGTCTGTGGCCCCCTACGAACTCGTGCGGAAGATGCGCGCCAGCATCTGCGTGCTGGGGCCGCTCACGGGCCGTCTGAAGAAGGCGACCGTCTCCCTGCCCGGCGGCTGCGTCATTGGCGACCGGCCAGTGGACCTGCACCTCAAGGGGCTGGAGGCGCTCGGCGCGCAGATCACGGTCGAGGGCGGTGACATCAGCGTGAATGCCAAGAAGGGCTTCAAAGGCGGCCCCATGAACCTCATGGGCAAGCACGGCTCCACCGTCCTGGGCACGGACAATGTCATGATGGCGGCCACCCTTGCCAGGGGCACCACCGTCATCGAAGGGGCGGCGGCAGAGCCGGAGGTGGAGGATCTGGCCAACTTCCTCGTCAAGATGGGGGCAAAGATCGAGGGCGCGGGCACCAACCGCATCCTCATCGAGGGCGTCAAAGAACTGCACGGGGCGGAGCACACCGTCATCCCCGACCGTATCGAAGCGGGCACCTTTCTCTGCGCCGGTGCGATGATTGGCGAGGGCGTCACGCTGAAAAGAGTCATGCCAGAGCACATGAAGGCCGTCACTGATGCGCTGAAGAAATGCGGCTTCCCTGTCGAGATCGGCAAGGACAGCATCAGCATCGCACCAAACCCGGCCGCCAAGGGTTTCGACCTCACCACGCTCTGCTATCCCGGCTTTCCCACGGACATGCAGGCGCAGTTTTGTGCCCTGGCCTGCGCCATCAACGACACCAGCACCATCACCGAGACCATCTTCCCGCAGCGTTTCATGCATGTGGCGGAAATGAAGCGTATGGGGGCAAACATTGACCTCCAGGGTGCCACTGCCCGCATCCGTGGCGGCTCCCCGATGAAAGGCGCACCCGTCATGGCCAGCGACCTACGCGCCTCTGCCGCCCTCGTGCTCGCCGGCCTGCTGACAGAGGGGCGCACAGACATCAACCGTCTCTACCACATTGACCGGGGCTATGAGAACCTGGATGAAAAGCTGGCCTCCCTCGGCGCGCAGCTCGAGCGAGTGAAGGAGTAAGGCGCGCCATGCAAAGCAGCCCTTTTCAGCATTGCTCCCACTGCGGCAGCCCGGACCTCGCCACTCGTGGTGCGCGGGAGCAGGAGTGCCTGGACTGCGGCTACCGCCACTTTCTCACACCCATCCCGGCGGCCTGCGCGCTGCTCCTGGACAGCCAGGAGCGGCTACTCGTCATTCGCCGGGCTCACGAGCCGGGCCTGGGCAGGCTGGGACTGCCCGGCGGTGTGATCGAGCCTGGCGAGACGGGCGAGCAAGCGGCGGCGCGCGAGACACTGGAGGAGGTGGGACTAGAGGTGCCTGCGGAGTCGTTTCGTTACCTTGCCTCGCTGAACAACGACTATCTTTTCCAAGGCTTCCTCTGGCCTACGATTGACCTGTTCTATGTCGCTGAGGTGACGACCTTTGCCGGCTTGAATCCACAAGCCAGCGAGGTCAGCGAGACATTGCCGCTGCCACTGCATCAGGTGCCGCTCGAAGACTTCGCCTTTGGCTCAAACGCCGATGCTGTGAGGCTGCTACAGACTACTTCTTCCGCGTTCCCTTCCTGAAGCCTTCCCACGTGCGCTCAGGCTCGTAGCTGTCATTCGGCACCGCTTCCTGCGCGCCCACATCCTTCCGCCAAGCGTGCAGCTTCTCCTTGAGCCGCAGCATCACATCCGTGTCCACATCCGACTGGTTCTGCATCTCACCGGGGTCACGGCGCAGGTTGTAGAGTTCCACACGCTGATCCTCGTAGAATTCGATGAGCTTCCAGTCTCCCTCGCGGATCGCACCATAGGGGGTGGCACTGCCGGGATGATAGTGCGGGTAGTGCCAGTAGATCGCATCGCGCTTGAGCTGGCCTTTGTCCGTCAGCAGCGTCAGCAGCGACTCGCCATCCACGATCTGGCCTTCCTTTAAAGCTGTGCCCGTGGCTTCCAGCAGTGTCGGTGTGTGATCGTAGCTGATGACTGGCGTGTCGCACACGCTGCCAGCGGCCACCACACCGGGCCAGGTGATGAGCAGAGGAACATGCACACCGCCGTCATACGCACTGCCTTTGCCCCAGCGCGAGGGGCTGTTGTCCGTGGGGCCGCGCCTCCAGCCTTTTTCGCTGACCTGGCCGCTGAGACCGCCGTTGTCACTGGTGAAAACGATGATCGTATTCGCGGCCAGGTCGTGCTTCTTCAGCGTCGCACGCAGTTGCCCCACACTGTCATCCACGCTTTCCACCAAGGCGGCATAGACGGGATTGCAGTGACCACCGTCGGCGCGCTTAGCCTGGTACTTCGCCACGACATCGGCCTTGCCCATGATGGGCGTGTGTACAGCGTAGTGCGGCATGTAGATGAAGAAAGGCTGGTCCTTGTTCTTCTCGATGAACTTCGCCGCCTCTGCCGTGAGACGTTCGGTGAGGAACTCGCCCTCCGGCCCGTCCGCCAGCGTGGCGATCTTGTAAGGGGAAAAGTAGCTCGGTGGTGATCCACCCTCCGTGCCGCCGATGTTCACGTCAAAGCCCTGCTTCTCCGGGTAAAAGGCTGTGCCGCCCAGATGCCATTTGCCGATGCTGGCCGTGGCATAGCCGCGAGTCTTCAGCCGCTCTGCCAGCGTCTCCTCCTCCAGCGGCAGTTGCTTTGTCCAGTCCGGGATTTGCAGACGCGCATGAGGGCGCTGATGACCGGCGATCCAGTCCGTGATGTGCAGACGCGCAGGTGCTTTGCCAGTCAGCACCGCCGCACGCGTGGGGGAGCACACTGTGCAGGCCGAATAAGCCTGGGTGAAGCGCATCCCGTCCTTCGCGAGCTGGTCAATGTGCGGCGTCTCGTAATACTTGCTGCCATAGCAGCCGAGGTCGGTCCAGCCCATGTCATCAATGAGCATGAAGATGATGTTAGGCGGACGCTCCTGGGCGGAGACAGAGGTGGCGGCGAAAAAGGCAGTGAGCAGCAGGTTGCGAAGCATGACGCAGGAACGTGGAGCGCATCACCACTCTGTCATGCCTTGTTCTTGCGGGCCGGTTGCGAATGTAGGCGATTACGCCACGATACGAGATGAACCCATTTTTCTGCGCCATTGCGCTGGTCCTCGTTGCCTTTGGTCATCTAGAAGCGCTCGATGTGCCGCAAGGTGGCGTAGAGATCGGGAGTGCTTTGCAGGCATCGTCGCGTCCTGAGAGTGGCAAGGCTGAATCCCTCACAATTGGGAAGCGCATCACTATCACGCAGCCGGATGAAGCGAAGTCCTACAATGCACAGTTCACCGTCCCATGCGCGGCGGCCATTGCCAAAGATGAGCGCGTCTTCGCCGTCATCAAAGCACGGGTCGTGGGCAGTGCAACCTTCGGCGAGGTGCAGGCGAAGTTGCAGCTCAAAGCAGCGCCTTATACCTCCTTTGGCCCGACGATCAGCATCGCCATCCATCACGAATGGATGGAGCAGCCGGTCACCTTCATCGCGACGGAGTCCATCCCGGCAGAAAGAGCCGCCGTGGTGCTGCTGTGCGGGCAGAAGACACAGAGCATTGAGATCGAAAGTATCCGCGTGTTCAGATATCCCGCCAACATCGCCATAACCGCGTTTCCTCGTGCCAAAGGCATCAAGCGCAGCTACGCAGGCCGTGAAGCGGATGCGCCATGGCGCAAGGCGGCGCTGGAGCGCATCGAGAAGCATCGTAAAGCCGATCTCTCGCTCACACTGGCCGGTGCCGATGACAAGCCGCTCGCCGACACCGAGGTGAAACTCACGCTGCGCAAACACGAGTTCGGTTTCGGCTCCGCCATCGTGGCAAAGCGCATGTCGGGCGAAAGCGAAGACGACAAGCACTACCGCGACATCATCGAGCGGCTGTTCAGCGTCGTGGTGTTTGAAAACGATCTCAAAGATGGCAACTGGTCGCCCGACTTCGACGAGAAGCGCCGCAGCCAGCGCAACACCGAGCTGGATCATGCCTTCGCATGGTTCGCGGAGCGTCACATCGCCGTGCGCGGGCATTACCTGATGCAGGTCGCCACGCCGTTCAATTTCCAGTCGATCAAGGACAACACCGCCATCCGCACGAGCGTCCTCGACAGCGTGCGCGAGCGCATGAGCTTTGTGAAGGATCGTGTCATTGAGTGGGACGTGATCAATCATCCCATCGCCTGGGGCGGTGCGGACATGCTGAACAAGCGCCCCGGCTTGGAGCATCTCGACCGCGAAGTGTTCCGACTCGCACGTTCACTGACGAAGCTGCCGTTCTTTGTCAACGAAGACCAGGTCTTCCGCCCCGGTCCGCAGTGCGATGACACGCTCGAATACATCAAGGCGCTGAACGCCGCCGGTCTCACCGTGGCCGGTCTCGGCAATCAGGCGCACTTTCACGAGACCTACCTGCCATCACCCGAGCATCTGCTCGCCGTGACGGATCGCTTTGCGCAGATCGTGCCGCATCAGGCCATCACCGAGTATGACATCGTCACCAACGATGACGAAGAACTCGCCGCCGACTACACGCGCGATGTCCTCATCGCCGTCTTCAGCCATCCCGCCTACACCAGTTTCCTGCTCTGGGGTTTCTGGGAAGGCTCCCATTGGAAACCCGAAGCCGCCTCTTGGAACCAAGACTGGACGCCGCGCGCTCGTGGCAAGGTGCTGGAAGAATGGATCGGCCAGAAGTGGCACACCGAGGTCACGCTGAAGACGGATGCGAGTGGGCACGTGAGCTGGCGTGGGTTTCCTGGGTGGTATGAGGTGAGCACGGCATCGCAAACAATGCCAATTTCAATCACGAAGGCCAAACCCAATACGCAGGCGTCATTCTGAACCCGATTCCATGAAACTCGACGGCCATAAACATTTGATTGCATGGGCTGGTTGAAGTGTGTGCCGACACTGACAATTCTTATGCAACCATGAGCCAACGATTTCTCTCAGTCTTTGCCCCCGATAACCAATTTGAGCGATGCTCAGGAAGTTCCTGTGTTGTGGACTTCGAGCCTATCGCACAAGGTATCACTCAGATGATAACCGATTTCGGAGGGGCTAGCTTCCGTTCAGGTCTCTATCGTCTTCACTCGTTTGGTTCAATGCTGAAGTGGACAGACATTGCCACTGAAGCCTTCCCGGAGTTTCAAAACCACATATATTGCTTTGGGTATGATTGGCTTGGTCGCCAGTTTGCTGTCGATTGCAGAAAGATTAGCGATGGGCAGACCCAAATCGTCCTCCTGGACATTGGTTTTGGTGAAGCACTTGTGATACCGACATCATTTCTCGTCTTTCACGATATTGAACTCGTTGACTACTCAGCAGACGCTTTAGCAGAGCCGTTTTACAACGAATGGCTTGCAGCAGGGGGCGCACAGCCTCTGTCTCACGAATGCATCGGCTATCGTGTTTCCCCTTTCCTGGGTGGCAAGGATGAGGTTCACAACCTTGAGCTAACAGACATGGAGGTTTACTGGGGTATCGCAGGGCAGATTCGCGCAAGGATACCCAAATAGGTTCCATGCTGCTTTGCCTGTAACTCCGGGGTGCTACTTGTCGTTACCAGCGGACCATGAGCCGCCTCGCGCTTTTCTCTCTGCTCCTCGCCCTCAGCCCTACGCTCTTCGCGGCGCAGCCCAATGTCGTCTCGAGTTGCCTCAAAAAGAATCACACCGGGGGAGCGTGAACGAGTGAGGGACTAGCGGATCGTTGCCTCAAAATGAATGACACCGGATGGAGACCCCACCGGAGATGAGTCA
>Ga0247837_1005199_pt1 | contig 19871 bp, 17 predicted proteins | sample LaCtaG_2_FD_187115 | JGI IMG/M metagenome (GOLD analysis project Ga0247837, IMG submission 187115) | Freshwater microbial communities from meromictic Lake La Cruz, Castile-La Mancha, Spain - LaCruzMarch2015_14.5m | ecosystem: Environmental > Aquatic > Freshwater > Lake | place: Spain: Castile-La...
GGGATAGATAAGAATAATAGTTGGTATGATATTTTATAGGTGTCTAATAAAATCCATAGATTGATGCAACACCCGAATGACTGCAATCCCGTAACTAGTGGTTTTGAAAAAAATAATATGTGAACCAACATTAAATGCGCGTAAATCATGGCGAATATAAGCACATATTCGAGAAATTAATGGATCGTCTGCAAGATTCTGAAAACTTGATTCAATTGCTAAAATATAATCTGCTGTTCTTTTGATGCCAAATTCACGTATACTATATACATAGATTGACTCAAGATCTTCTATAGCTTTTGGATAAAGACGATAGGTTTTATTTGGCATTGGACTTTTTCTTCATTTGAATAAGAAATTCTTTTGCATCCCATGTTAGTGGATCTCCACTAGCTTCTCCTTCATCTATAAGATGGCGTAATTGCTCTAATTTTGATTTAGCCTGCTTTTCACGAAGTAAACGTAACGATTCTCTTAATACCTCGCTATTAGATCTATAATCGCCTGAATCAACAAGTGATTCTACGTAATGACGAAGTTCATTGCCTAAATCAACAGTCATTGTGCGAGCCATAGCCACCTCATATATGTAAGATAATGTCTTACATATAAGTATATAAGACATTATCTTACATTTCAAATTAGGTGATTGGATCACATCTTTTTTAATCGGCTGCACTCATTTGATTACTTCGGTTTAATGCATCATAGAGAGTTGATCGTTTTAATCCGAAATTTCTGCAAATAGACGCTTTACTTGCTCCTGATTTTAAGTCTTCTATAATAGCTTCCATTTTCTCAGTATTAATCACCGTAGGTCTGCCGCCGCGACGACCTCGTTTATTAGCAGCTTCTAATCCTGCTAAAATTCTTTCTCGGGTTAAGGCGCGCTCATATTGTGCCAGTGAGCCAAATAAATTAAATAATAATTCTCCATGTGGGGTAGTTGTATCCATCTGCTCAGTCAAAGAACAAAAGGCAATTCCTTCTTTTTGTAATTTTGTAATTATTTCAAGTAGGTGGGGTAATGAGCGCCCGAGTCTATCTAATTTCCAAACTACCAGGCAATCACCTTTCTTTAAAAATTCTAAAGCTTTTTGTAGTCCTGGACGTTTATCCTTTGCCCCACTTGCTTTATCTTCAAAAAGATGGCGAGGATCGACCCCTGCTTGCAAAAGTGCATCGCGTTGTAAATCTGTATTTTGTCTATCGCTTTCAGAAGAGACACGCATATATCCAATTTTCATCCGAAAAACCCCTTATTTTATGTTTCCGTACAGCGAAGCAATGCGACATAGTTTTTCGTACAGTTATATAGGGTTTTTTAATGGATTTCAATGGGGTGTGGGATAGTGTACGAAAAACAGGTGTTTGGCGACATGCTGATCTAATCATTTAATAGTTTGATTTTATTTGAGAATGTACCGCTTGCTATGATTAATTTATCGGTTGCGTAGTTTTAACTTGACACCAGACCTTCGTTGATAAATAATGCTGACCGAGCATTGAGCTAGCTTGCCGCCTGAATTTTTGGTGAATAGCTCTAGTTATATTAATATTGGTTCTACTCTTTTTATTGAGTTTCAGTAATACAGGCACTGAATAAGCTCGATACAATAATTGGAGTTTATCAATGTCAATACAAAAAAATACAGATACAGTAATAAGCGTGATCAAGTTGCGCGCAAAAAATATAAAGAAAGATCATCCCAATACAAACTTAATATTAGCTGATGTTTTAGAAGCAATAGCTGATTATTATAATTTAAAAGATTGGAACATTGCTTCTGCAAAACTAAAAAACATACCCTTTAATCTATCCTTATATCCTGAAGAAGACTCTAACCGCCTAAATATATTAATCGATAAGGTTTATATTCGGCGTAGAAAAAAATCTGGTATGTCTTACAAAAAAAACATCAACAACAATTTTTTTGATAAGTTCTTCCATAAATTTCCTGCATTTTCAATATCAAATAATGACTTTCGCAGTTTTAGTATAAATAACGCGAAAATTTCAGATGATTATATTTTTAGTATAAATAAAATGCTGGCAAGCATATATATAAAGGAGTTCTCAAATGACGAATTCCGTATTATATAAAATGCAAAATAACATTATGTTTTTAAATATGATCCAATCAGTTGCCTCATGGGATGATATTCAATTAAAACTAGAGAAATTTAATATCTCTGGTAATACATCTGCTGGAGTTCTATTTGAACAATTTTGTCAGTATTTTTATCTTACTGATCCAAGGGTCAAAAATTACTATAAAAATGTATGGCGGTTTCATGAGGTTTCAATTGATGTAAAAGAAAAGCTTGGTTTTGGTAAGGTTGACCATGGTGTTGATTTAATATTAGAAGGTCACGATGGCACATGGTCTGTAGTGCAATGTAAATTCAAAAATGATCAAAACAGCAAAATTTCCTGGACAAAAGACAGACTTGCGAATTTATTTGCTGAAGGTGACAAAGCTGATCGATTTATTATATTTACCAATGCTTCTGGTATTGATAAGCATACTGCGTCAAAAAGGGCGGAAAAATTAACCATAGTGACTTCTGGTGATCTTCTTTATATTACAGTTCCAACTCTGGAACAAATTAAAAAGCTGGCGGCAGGACAATCACTTAAGCCAACAAAGTTTTATTTACCTAAAGATTATCAAAAAATAGCAATTGATGATGTAGTTAAGGGATTTAGTAACAGCGATCGAGGCCAGTTAATCTTACCTTGTGGTGCAGGTAAAACTCTAATTTCATTATGGGTAAAAGAAGAATTAAATGTCAAAAAAACCCTTGTGTTAGTGCCTTCACTTGCTTTGCTCAAGCAAATTAAAGATGAATGGGTATCTAATAGTTTATATACGCCACATATTTGTATCTGTTCAGAACAGGGGATTGATGACAACAAAGATAGTTTAATTTTGCATGTATCTGAACTTGGGGGTAATGTATCGACTGATCCCATGGAAATTCGTGCATTTATTAATCACAACGATCACATGATCGTATTTTCAACCTATCAAAGTTTGGAGAAGGTTGCTGAGGCGGTTAGAGGAACAGGCTTTCAATTTGATTTAGCTATTTGTGATGAGGCTCATAAAACAGCAGGCTCTAAGCTGAGCAAATATGGATTTATACACTCAGATTCCAATATCCGTGTTAAAAAACGCCTGTACATGACAGCAACACCACGGGTATTTTCAAACAATCTCAAATCAACGTTAACTGGTGACAGTACAAATTACATTCAAGATATGAGCGATCCACTTATATTTGGTGATGAATTTCATCGAATGAGTTTTAAAGAAGCAATAAACAAAGAGATACTTGTTGATTATCGGATCGTTGTGGTAGGTGTTACCAGTCACGAAATTCAACAGGCATTAACACAAAGAAAGTATGTGTCTGACAATGAAACCATTGAAGAAATAGCTCATAATTATGCCCTTGACAAATTTATGTCCGAGTATAATTCAACTCATGTGATTACGTTTCACTCATCTGTTAAAAAAGCTAAGACATTTAAAGAAAGACACAAAAAACACTATGCTGATACCTCCTCCTATCATGTAAATGGAAAACAAAGCACTAATGAACGTAAAGTTATTATGAAAGAATTTGTTAGGTCACCTAAGTCGATCATGACAAATGCGCGTTGTTTAACTGAAGGCGTTGACGTGCCATCAATTGATGCCGTTTATTTCTGTGATCCTAAAAATTCAAAGACTGATATTGTTCAAGCTACCGGGCGAGCACTTAGACGGGCTGATTTTAAAAACAAAGAATTTGGCTATGTTATTGTCCCTATTTTTCATCAAGCAACCGAATACATAGAAGAAGTTATTACTAACAGTCCATTTAAAAACTTGATGAGCGTTATCAGAGCTCTTTCATCACATGACGAACGATTGATTGATGAGATTAAGAGATTGAGGCTTGGTAAGGGCAAGAGTGTTACAGTATCAGATCAAATGGTTATTTCTGGGCAACTTAATTTTGTTAAGTTAGATGGGTTTCATGAACAGTTATTAGAAAGTTTATATCTACAAATAATCAATAAATCTCCTATTGTTTATAGGTCTTTTCAAGAGGCCAGGGCATATGCTCAATCTCTTAATTTAAAAGGACAACATGACTGGATCAAGTATTGTAAACAAGGTTTGAAACCATGCGATATTCCGTCCAATCCCGATCAGGTCTATAAAGATCATGGATGGGGTGGAATAGGTGATTGGTTAGGCACAGGAAATGTAGCAAATAACAAAAAAGGATTCCTTTCATTTGAATTAGCCCGAGCTTTTGTACAAACTCTTGGTTTAAAAAATGCTCGAGCGTGGTCACTTTATTGCAAAAGCGGAAATAAACCTCCAAATATACCCACTGCACCTGACAAAACCTATGAGCATAGCGGATGGATATCTTGGGGAGATTGGCTTGGTACAGGAAGTGTTTCCCTACAAAATAAACAGTTTCGGTCATTTGAAGAAGCGAGAAAATTTGTGCGTTCTTTAAAGCTTAAAAATCATTCTGAATGGATTAGATACTGTAAAAGTGGCGAAAAACCAGAGGATATCCCAGTAAATCCCAACATAGCTTATAAAAATGATGGTTGGATATCACAGGGTGATTGGCTTGGTACTAACAAGAAAAAACGGAGCACAATTTTTCTTCCATTTGAATTAGCTCGAATGCAAGCTCGGGCGTTAAATTTAAAAAGCCGAGCAGAATGGAACGTATATAGTAAAAGCGCTCAACGACCTGAAAATATGCATTCAAGCCCTGATCGTTATTATAATAATAAGGGGTGGATATCGTGGCCAGATTGGTTAGGTACTGCAGCGACAACTATTGTGAAAATTACCATTCAAGATAAAACTATTGATTTTAACTAGGGGTATGGAGTCCTCTAAGAACGCAGTATAACCAGATTAAAAATCTCTGATGTGTTTAAACCAATTAATCTATCGTGTTTGCTTTCGTGTAACGGTATAACTAGCATCATTAATAACAAATTTAGGTCTGAAAATTATGAACTTTACTCCTGAAGAACAAGTTTATATCACCGCCGAAGTAAAACGGCGATTAGATGAGCTATTAAATGTACCGTTTAGTCAATAAGCAGATAAGTTGCTAAAAAAATAGATAGAAAAAATGCGAGTAATAAAAATTATTTTAGGAAATCTAAATGGATATAAAAGACTTGGCTGGTGTGAGTGAACCTTTAAAGAAACTAATTGAAACAGTTTCAAAAGGTATTGGTGCAGTTTTTGAGCCTTATTTAATAAAGAAAAAAGCTACTGCTAATGTAGAAGTGATAAATAAATTGGCTCATGCTATCAAAAACACTCCCCAAATAACTAAAATAGTAAAGTACGAACATGAGGGATTAAGTGTGGTGTTTAGTAATAATGATCTTTATCCTGAATCATTAGATAGCATGGAAAGAGCGGAGGCCAGAGAACAATATAAAAATATTAAATCACAGGCGAATATTGAGAGTATTATTTCTCAATCAGTAATAGAGCTGAACTCAGAAAACAGTATTTCTGATGAGGAAGTGAATGAGGATTGGATTACGCGCTATTTTAATATAATCGGAGATGTAAGTGATGACTTAATGCAAGGTATATGGGCAAAAATACTTGCAGGTGAGATCCAAAAACCCGGATCATATTCATTACGGACTTTAGATTTGCTTAGAAATTTATCTAAAGAGGAGGCAATTTTATTTAATCAAGTAGCAGCTTATGCATTAACAGAGAATGATATTGATCATTTTTTGTTACACACCGAACAATTATTAGCTATAGCGAAAGATATATCATACTCAAATATTATTACTTTAATTGATTTAGGCTTATTATCAAGTGTAGATGTTCTCTATAAATCTGAACTCATAACAATAAATAATCCACATAAATTTTTTTATGGTGATTCATTAATACTTATTGAATGTGCTAATGATCAACCAAATTTAATTCAATTTAAGATAACAACTTTTACAAAAATTGGTTCACAGCTGTTAACGCTTATTAAAAAAACAATTAATGAGGACTATTTATTAGGTATAAGATCATTAATTAATTCTAATCAACAATTCACTGTAAGTATTGCGGATATAATAAATAAGACTGCAACAATAGCAACTTATAATAATAAACGAGAAATCAAGTAAATTGTATGAGATGAGGAGTATCTTCTTAATTAGACTTTTTTTCGAAATAATTTGACAATGGTGCCCCAATGGAGCATACTTAGATCATGAAAAAAATGATAACTATAATTGAATTCCCGTCGTTTTTAGCGCAAATTGGCAAAAGTATGAAAGCCACTGAGCGTGATGACTTCATTGATTTTCTAGCTAAACATCCCTTAGCTGGGGATGAAATCACTGGAACAGGCGGTATTAGAAAAGTCAGATGGGCAGGGAAAGGTAAGGGGAAGCGGGGCGGAGTAAGAGTTATTTATTATTTTTACAATGAAAGCGCGCCTATTTTTTTACTAACAGTTTATGGTAAGGGTGAGAAAGAAGATTTAACACCAGAACAAAAAAAGCAGATGTCTCAACTTGTAAAGATATTAAAAACAGAATGTAAGGCAATGAGGAGAAATCATCATGACTAAACGAAATATTGGCGATGAAATTATTCAAGGGATGACAGAGGCTATTGAGTACATTCGTGGCAACGAAATTGCTGCGGTTGTTCATAAAGTCGAAATCCCTGATGAAATTGATGTAAAGTCAATCAGGGAGAAACTTAACTTATCCAGACAAGAATTTGCGGACAGCTTTGGGTTTAGCGCAAGAACGTTGCAGCATTGGGAGCAGGGCGACCGTAATCCCCATGGACCAGCACGGGTTCTTTTACTGTTATTACAACGCGAACCGAAAATCATCGCAAAAATATTAAGAAATGATAAAAAGAATCATGATTCTGGAAAAGAAGCTGCGTAATATTAGATCTGGAATGGTAGCTTAACTATAGATCTGATAGAGAGTTTTTTTCTAGTCTGCGGCCACAATACTTATCATCAAAATATTTAATAAGTAACATTCTGCATGTCCCGCGACTAATACCTAGAGCTTTTGCAGCGCGACTTTGATTATATTTGTATTTTTCCATTACAGCACTTAATAAGGGTGGCTCTATTTGCTCAAGAACCATTTGGTGTAAATCAACAATCCCTTTACCTGCTGTCTCGAGGTGTTTATTAATTATTGAGAGTTCTAAGCTTGATTATATTAATTGGAAATTAGGTTTTTTTTATGATGGTCATAGAGCTTTAAATGACTGTTGGGCTACTTTAAATTTATTTTTAAATGAAGAAGGTTCTTTTGATGAATTAAAAGCAAATGTTAGAAAGAAAGAAGTTCTTATCTGCCCTGTTAATACATCATTTGATAAGAAAGATATTTTAAAACAATGTAAATATAATTGGTCAGATGGTCTTTCTGGACGGTTACCAAAATGCTGGTGGACTTGTGTGCCTCAAGAACTTATTAATGATGAAAAACGTTGGTTAGATGAAGAAATTTATTGTACGCCAGGCGCTAGTGATAAAGTTCCACAATTAGAAATAAACGCTTTAAAAAGATATTCACTACGCGCTGAAATTATGACTTAGATGAGATGAACGTGCCGCCTATATTATATACTTTTAGACGTTGTCCATATGCGATTAGAGCAAGAATGACGTTGGCTTATGCTGGAATTAAAACAGAGCAAAGCGAAGTTGCTCTTAAAAATAAGCCTATTGACTTAATTGCAGTATCTCCTAAAGCAACTGTACCCGTTTTGATATTAGAAAATGGTCATGTAATAGACGAGAGCCTTAATATCATGATCTGGGCACTAGAGCAGTCAGATCCTGATGGTTGGTTAAGGAAAGATCTTAAAACCAAGTGTGATGAGATAATTCAATTGAATGATAGGCACTTTAAACCTATTTTAGATAATTATAAATATCCTCAACGTTCAGAGCATAAAGATCCTTCTTATCATCGAAATCAATCCTTATTTTATCTAGAACAATTAAATTCATTATTAATGAATAACCGTTATTTATTGGCGGATCATATTACCTTAGCTGATGTAGCAATATTTCCATTCATCAGGCAATTCTGTCTTGTTGATCCTAATTGGTTTCTGCAAAGTGATTATCAATTTCTTAAGATTTGGTTATCTAATTTTTTAAACTCAGATCTTTTTCTTCTTATAATGAAAAAAGATGGTCAATGTAATGATTTTGATCGCAAATAATAGGTCAGTAGGCGGTAATTTGTTCACTAAGCGTAATTATTGTGATAATCAGACCTAAGTTATTGATTATTAAGGTTTTTTTTGTGTCGCCAGCCCGTGTCTATTCTGACTTATTTATAAATGGGATGATCTTTGCAGCATTTGATTTGTTTTGATTTAATGGGTTTGACATTCTATAAGGATAGCTATTGAAAGGAATAATATTGTGATAGTTATCAAGTTGATTGAGTTCTAAATATTCTCTACATTTCTTTCGAGCATTAATTTGGGCAATAATAGGTAAATCTTCAAAAACTATTATTTGGTTAGTAGCCAAATTTATTATTTCAATAAATACAATCTCCGCGCTAGGATCATTGTGCCACTTGATATGATCATGATTGAGCTGGAATGTAATTTTCAGAGATAATTCAGGTATAACATTTTCTTTAGTTTTAAGACATATTATTGAATCTAGTACCTGTTCTACTTGAGTTGTTATTACATGATTCATTATTGTTTTACCAGATGGGATTTTAGTGTTGTACGCAGCTATATAAATGTTCACTAATATATTTAATCTTTAAACTTGAGTGAATCGATATCCTATCTTCATTTTAGCTGCGCCAAACAAGAGCATTATAATATTTTTTGAACATTAACACATTGGCTCGTTTGATATTTATTTTGTAAGATATATCTTGAGGTTGGATTCCTATTTATGAAGTTCTTTAATTTTATTTAGCGGTAATTTTGTGACTTTAGCAACAAATACCGGATCAGAGCCTTCAGCAAGCATTCGTTTTGCAACTTCATGCATCGCGTCGGCTCTACCTTCTTCTTTTAACTGTTCTGCTAGACTCATAATCTTCTCTCCAACTTCGTGTGATATCTGGGTGTCGATTAACTTAAAAAAGGCATTTTTATCACTTAATTCACCCCGTTCTAATAAATATTGTAACACAAGTTCAATAAAATCTCTCCCGCCTGAATTATCAAGCTGATGCAGTAAATCTGCAATATCTTTTAACCAAGGTAAGATGTCTCTGGCAAATATGTGTTTTAGAGCAAACTCCATAACTCCTGACCATGCATGTTGTTTTAATTTTTCATCATCGATTTGTCCTAAATCGATTAGTTGGAATGGTTTTAAAAAATAATTATTTATCAATGATTGTGGCGCGTCAATTAAGTCATTAAGATCAGTAGAGAAAGGATATTTGCGTTTCCCATGATAAATTACTAATGGATAAATAAGCGGAATTTTTTTCCCACCATATGTTTTAAGGTGTTGATCGATAATATTACACATATATTTAAGCATTCTAAATGGCATTAATTGATCGGGAGTTGATTGATGCTCTAATAAAAGATAAATATAAGCCTCATGGTCTTCAATTACCGTTTTAAACAGAACATCTACTGCTGATTCTTGACGTACATCATTAATATATGAGCGAGGCTGCATTTCCAATTTTGTAAAATCAATACGTTGGCAAATATCACCTGGCAGCCAGGAAATTAAAAAATCACGGGCAACACGTTTGTCTGCCATTGCGGTACGGAAAAATTGATCATGTGCATTGTTAATTTGGCTATTATTGTCATTATTCATAAGTAAGCACTATCCATGATTCATTGAGATGAGTTTATTTTTTAATTTTTCGCTATTTTGTAACTTATCTATTTTAACTATTAAATCTTTTATAGGTGTTTGGTTTTTTAATAAAGGGATAGCCCATAGAAAAAGAATATCTTCATTGGATAATAGCTTTTGTATTATATCAGGCTTTTCCTCAAGCAAAATCTCAAGGGCACATGCTACTTGCCAGCGAGGTGATGATAATCCACCTTTTGCGATTTCTTCAATAGTTTTTGGGGCGAGGCTCTTGTCTTTTCCAAAAAGAGTGAGTGCTTTCTGGTGTAGTTTTTCAGACTTATTATATACAGATAGTAACTCAGAGAAGACCGCCTGTATTTTTAGTAATAAATCAGGTTTGTTATTTTCAGACAAACCTAGTTGATCAAGTATAGAAAATGCCAGTTGTTTTTTGTTATTTGATAAGCCAGAAGCTTTAACCTTGAGCTGCTGAATAGACGCGCTTATTATCGCTCCATAAATATCAAGATTACTACCCTCTTCTATACACATAATACTTATTTCAGTTATTGCCTGGATAAGGCTTCCTGGCAATTTAATTCTAAAATCTTTTTGTTCACTGAGAGCTTTAGTAGAAAAAAAATGCTCAATTGCATTTAAGTTATTCATATATTGTTTTAATTCAATGGTTTCTTCGGGGCTTAGTTGATCCCAATTAGTAAACTCAGAGCAGTTATTGGCTTGAAAAGCGCCATAAGTTATTTTTTTATCAGCCGATTGCACATGAACCCTTGGTGGTTTGTTCATATTTGATTTAACGGCAAATGATAATTTTTTCATTATATTCTCTCTAATAATTGCCAAACCCAACCTTCTAAGAGCTGGTGGACATTCAATATCTATAATCTGGTATTTTATCTATTCTATTATCAATAAACTTAACGAATTGATTACACTAAATACCCTTCATGGATTTATATGATATTACCAGATGTATTAGCATACCTGTAATATGCTGATTAAGGTAAAAGGTAATATCAAATAAGTCTTGCCGCCCATCTAATGAGATGCAGAAGAAACCATTTAAGTACGTGCATAAACTCGCAATTAAAGATAACTATCTGATACTTCATACCATTTAGATACACCCCTTGTACATACGATGTCTTTGTTTGTGTAGAGCAATTATTGTTAAATAATTTTTGGAATATTCATTATGTTCCCCAATATTATTTATTACTAACATGACAGAGATCATAGCAATTTGCGCCACGTCAGTCAACAAAGTTTATAAAATAAATTTATAAACTTTGTTTATAAATAATGTTGATTTATTTTTGTTTGGTATGTCATAATGGTCTTGTTCCTTGAGAACAAATAGAAAAAAAATAGGAGAAATTTATGTTACAAGTCTTATCGAAAGAAAAATTACTTAAAGTAGCCCCATCAGTATTTACTCAAGCTCGTTCTATCAAAACAAGTGAGAAATACCAACCCATTTCAACAGAACAAATCATAAATAAATTAATGTCAGAAGGTTTTTTCCCTACTTGGGCATCCCAAACTACAGTACGAAATCTAGAATACAAGGCTTTTGCAAAACATATGATACGCTTTCAACGTCATGATGCCTTGCAAAATGCTCAAGGGCTTTATCCAGAGTTAGTTCTTGTTAACTCCCATGATGGATTATCCTCATATCGTTTGATGGCTGGTCTTTTTCGGGTAGTGTGTAGCAATGGAATGATCGCTGGACAAACTTATAACGAAATCAGGATTAAACATCAGGGTGATGTTATAGGCAATGTTATTGAAGGCACTTATAAAGTTATTGAAACAGCTAATCAGATGCTTGATGTATCTGATGAAATGGCATCAATTAATTTAAATAACGTTGAAAAAGAGATTTTTGCTGAGGCAGCGCATGCACTAAAATTTTCTGATACTGATGGCTCAATGATAGTCAGTCCTAAAAGTTTACTGCAAACAAGACGTTATGTTGATCAGAAAGATAATGATCTATTTACTGTATTTAATGTCATTCAAGAAAATTTGATTAAAGGCGGTATTCGCGCCAATAGATTAAATAAATATGGCTATACTACTAGAACAAAAACTCGTGAAGTAAAGGCCATTGATCAAAATATAAAATTAAACCGAGCCTTGTGGACACTTACCGAAAAAATGATGGAAATTAAATCATAATTTTTTATAATTAAGCGAGGGAATTCTCTCGCTTAATTTCGATAATAAAAAATGTGTTGTTAACAAGAAACCAATTTCTTTTTTTGCGCCTCTAACCTAGAATTCCTAATAAAAAATAAAATCACAAATACGCAATTAACTGCGCTTTTTTAAAAAATTACCTACAAATAAATAAGTAAAAAAACACATCTAAAATAAACAGTAATGAAGTCGTCAATATTCTAACTGCCCCACACACCACGCATTAATAGCGGTTGGTAAATGGATCATAGCTGCTAGTATAGCTAGAACTTTGATGTTGATAATCATTGTACCTATGATAATCTGTATCAGATGCACTTGATCCAAAAGAGTTGCCCATACTATCCAAATTACCAATCATTGGAAGTCCAGTATTAGGATTAATTGTTGTTTCATTATTATTTGTGAAATCGTTAATATCATTTTGGTAATTAGAGTTAGAAACCGAAAGACTTTTTATAAAAAATATAATTGGTTTAAATATCTTTTTTATCCATTTCATTAGAAATACTCCTATAGGTTAAAATCACTTTATCAAATAACCAAAAAATAATAAATATAAGCCAATCACACACGCGCAATAGAAGTGCGCTCTATAAAAAAACCAAATAAAATGACAAAATACAATGATGATAAATAATAAACAGAAAGTGCATTTTTTAAAAAAAGCACACCTTTCGCAACTGGTTGTTGGTGTATAACCACTTGAAATATATAGATTTTTAATAACTGGAAATGAGATTTCCCCAAAACAATAAAAACATGTTTTAAATTACACCAACATCCAGTATGCAGATCCGCATAATTTTAACTATTTAACACTTTTAAAAGGTATGCACATATGCATACTTTTTAAGATAACTTATTGTAAATAAACATGCAATATGCTTTAATGTATTTTAAATTTATTATATTACATAATATCAAAGTATGCAAATATGCATACTTTATGAAATGATTAAAAACAAGGTGAAAAATGGCAAGAATTACAATAACCATCCCTGATAACCTTCATACACAAGTGCTAAAGCTTGCCAAAAAGGAAGGAGGAAGTATTTCCTATACGGTATCAAGATTGGTTGAATTAGGGCTTCTTATAACGAACAATAAAAATCAGAAACAAGAAGAAAATGGAGTTTCAAAAATAGATGAATATTGTAATAAATTGATCATTCAAATTAATGGAATACTTAAAGAAATTGCGGTTGGGAATTTTGAATTTAGTTCTGAAAAAATTGCAAAAATAACTCAAGAAACAACAGATAAATATAAAGATCTTATGAGTCAGCAAAGCGGAAAATAACGCTTCTTTAGATATCAGACTTTATTTTTAATAAATTATTTTTTATAAGACATGCTAAAATCAACAGAAAATGAGCAGACAATAAGGTTATAGAAATCACATAAAATGTTTCAACTTTCATTAAATTTAAAAAAAATATATTTTTTGGAAAAAATTTCAATGAACTGTAAATAAACATTATTATTGCCGAAAAAATTAGAGTATATTTTTTATGATTATTATTAATCAGAAGCCCAGTAATTGAAAAAATAAGTGAAAATAAAAAGCCATATAAACTGATAAGCAAAGTTACAAATGGCCACCATCCTCTAAGATCAATATTATTCAAATCCATTATTAATGATAAATAACCGGATAACAGAAATGATGTGGTTATCAGGAATAAATCAAATTTAAACCCATTTTTTTTAGTAAAGTTCAAACCTTGAGATAGTAAAATATTAGTGTTTTTTTGAGACCAGTAAATAAATGCTAACACCCAGGGAAGAGTTATCAATACACCTTGAAAAGGCACGCTATATGTATAAGTCTGATAATCCATAGTTAATGTTCCAGATAAATAACAGACTATAATTAACCAGGAGTATCGGTTTATTCTTTTAAAACCACCGATGATTTTTTTAAGAAAAAATATTGTTAAAATGATAGCGGGTATTATGACAAGTTCTTTATTTAAAATAATCTCCGTAACAAATGTATATAAATCTCTATTCAATAAAAAAAAGGTGCTTATTAAAGCCGATGTAAATGATAATAAAATTGGTATGGTATAATGCATAATAAACCTTATTTAATGTTATTTAGTTTGGTGTATATAAAAATATTGCCTTCATGGTTAATTTTAAGATTATATTTCCAAATCAATCTCCCTTATCTTTTGTTTGGATTTAGGTGGTTCATTCTTAAAATGGTCTTCTTTACTACTTGTGGCCTGTGATTTATTTATATCAATGTTATGAGTCGAAAGATTATCATTTTTTAAGCTTAATTTACTTGCTGATATCACGGAGGTATTAAGCTCATTAAATTGAATACTATTTTTAATAGAAGTGCTTGAAAGCTGCAGCTGAATAGATTCTCGTCCATTATGAATAAGCACATCATTCCAATCGGTTTTTTTTAGATCCTTTACCGGCTCTGGATACACCACCCTTACGTTTATCCCCTCTTTTTTCAATTCCTTTGCAACATCGTCAGTAACTACAGAAGTTTTAGCATTTTTACCGTCAAAGTCAGCAGCAATAATTACCTCCTGGCCTTGTAGCTTTTGTAACAATGGAGTTAAGTTTTTGATATTAGAAACCCCAAGGGATGCTATTACTGTGGCTGATGGAAAAGAGACTGCAATGGATGCTGCGGTTTCTGGTCCTTCTGCAATAAAAATAGTTGATTTATTCATCCCTGGCTGGATTATGGCCGCACTTCCCTCAATTGTTCCTTTAGATAATTTTGGGTTATCCATAAAGCGATTTTTACCGGCCGTATTATTATCCAGATAAATGCGTTGAACACCGGTAAGTTGATTGGCTGCATTTTTAGCAGGAATGATTAATGCAGGAATTGGATTGATTTTATTCTCAAGATTGCCATCTTCTTTGCAATTGATCCATTTAGCGCCGATTGGCCAGAATCTGACGTCAAGGCGCTCCGTATCATTTATTCCGCGATGTTTCTTAAGATACTTTTCTGCCAAAGTGCCTTTAATAGGAACGCTCCCTTCCCAGATGCTTTTTGCAGACAATTGTCCATTTTGTTTGGTTTGTTCACTTTTGAGTTTTGAACTCTCTCTTTGAATGGGTGAAATTTGATTTAATGGCGCACTACTTGAAGATATGCCGGCGATGTCGGCGGCAACTTTTAGCGCCTCTTTAAAATCAAGATTACGTGATGTCATAATTGCATCAATTGGCATCCCTCCCTTACCTTCGTTAAAATCATACCAAAGCCCTTCCTTACTGCCTTTTAACGTGACGATAAGGCCGCCGCTATAGCGTATTTCTCGTGTGGTAATTGATTTTGGTTCACCAAATATAGCTTTGTATGTTGCTTCAGGTTTTACCATTAATGCTTCATTTATAGTTCTTGCATCAAGATAGGGTTTAGTTTGACTTATTTTACGAAGGCTTGGATTATAAATATTCTTTGGTTCTCTATGTTCTTTAATTTCATATTGTTCTTTAATGCCTCGATCAAATTTATTGATTTGCTCAAATAATTCTAATTTTCCTTTTAAGGCTGCAACAAAAGAAGGCTCATTTTTAATGCGCGTTATTTCATGAACAACGCCTGACCAGTTATCTTTCCAGGCAGCAATAGTTTTATCTTTTTTTTGATTTTCAAGAGATGGGTATTGGTTAATTAATTTTTCGGCAAGAACATTGATTGAATTGATTTGATTGCATTTTACTAGATGATTTTCAGCCTGTTGAGTAAATTTATCACCATCTATTCGTTCGAGTTTTAAATGATTTTCTAAGTAAGCTGATTGACGCAGTGAAAAGGCAATGGCATCTCTTTGGGCTGTTTTGGTGCTTGCAAGTCGTGCATTATTGTTATTTGTTTTACGTTCATATGGCTTTAAATTGTAATGAGCTTTCCAATAGTTCCGCGCCTGATGATTTGCCATTTTGTACTGAAGAATCTTTTTGTAGTCACCTACTTCATCAATACTTGCTTTTTGGTAATATTCTTGTCGCTCCACAACACGAAGATATTTGCCTAGCATTTTTGTGTTGATGTTTGCTTCAATAATAAAAGGATAATGGCCTTTGACATTTTCCTGAATTTGACGAGCAAGAGTTAATTTTTCTTTAAAATTACTGGTTGTTTTAACAAATTGTTGAGCAGTTTCGCGATAATGATGTTTTTTGCTATGTTGATTAAGCTTATCTCGATCCATTTTGAAATAGGAGGCCACATCCATAATAGCGGGGTTATTTATGATTTGATTAGCGAGCTTATTTTTAAGGATCATTAATTGTTGGGTCTTTGGATCTGGCGCTTGAAATTTCCCTTCTTTTGGTTCATCTGGTAAACCACTACGCCACGATTCTTTTATTTCCTGTTGCACGTTTTTTAGATCTTTAATGGTGTCAAATGCAAGTTTTCCTTCAGCACTCAAGCCCTGTCTAAACAAACGATCACTTTGTATCCTTGCATCAGTGTTAATAGCTTTCCATAAAGACTCTGGGGCTTTATCCTCAGTGCGTGCCAAATCGATGATGAAACGATGTGAGAGTTTAGATTCTCGCTTAATTTGATGGGCAAGTAGTGGTTTTTGTTCTTCAGATGCCTTTATATAATCAAGAACATTGAGACGGACTTGATGAAGGCTTGCATGTTTAGCAAGCTTTTCAAGCCGAATATAGGCTTTTTCGTTTTCTTCTTTCAAGTGGTGCTGAGGAATGGCTAAACGGTTTACTTCACCTATGGAAAAATGAGCGAGCCAAGGTTGATGACTTTTAAGATCGTTGGTAATAGTTGATGCCAGATGATAAAGATTGTTGTATTTTTTTTGCAATTGCTTCTGATTCATGGCCTTATCATTTTTAGCATCAGCATTGGTTATTATGTGCTTTACATCCTGAGCAATAAGCTGAGACAAGTGGACATAGTTTTTTACTGTATTAAAATGAGTGCGATCATCATCCTTTAAAGTTGAGGATAGTTTTTCGGTTTCAAAGTGCAGCGCATCACGTTTATAAGACTTGTAACTATGAGAAAGGCGCGAAAAAGCCACTCTATAACAGATTGGATTTTTAACTATTTTTGCAGCATGAATGGAGGCTTGTCTTGTATTTAGATTTAGCTTTGCTTCATTGTAGGAAATAATTTCCTGCTCCATCTCTTGCCATTCGAGTTCACGGATTTGTTTTTTATCTATTACACTTTGCAAAGATAGTTCTTTTGGATTTAGGCGTGCCGAATGTGCTCTAAGTACCTCACTATCAACAAACTCAAGAGCAGATCCCTTTTGTGAGTCGCGGGTGGTTATGGCTTTCACAAGATTAACTTTATTATCAGTTACTACGGTCATTTCTTCTACGCCGCGAGTGGTTTCCACATAGTAGTTTTCAATGGTTGTTGAGAATCGGTTCTCAGCTTCAATTAATCCAATCCCTCTTTTTTTGTCTTTCCCCTGAACGCCATAAGTAGTTAATACATATCCATGATCTAGATGTTTTAGTGCTGGTGTATTAAGTTTGAGGGTGGTTTGTTCTTTATCCTGCTGTTGGATAGTTATCTCATCTTTGGAAATTTTTTCAATAGTTGCAAGTTCTGAGTTATTAATCCCTAGAGATTGGTCATTACGTTTCCACTGGATGATGTCGCCTGCTTGTAGCTCAATAACTCCTTTACGGTAAATCTCAATGGGTCGCTCCAAATCTTTGGAAGATTCATTAAATCCAGGCAATGCTTTTAGCGGGAAAGTAATTTTTCTACCATTTTCGCGTAAAAGACATAATGTTTTATTATGTTTATGTTTAGAACTTACTTCTTGTACTGTTAAATAATCACCTGATTTGATGTTAAAGCGCGGGATAGTAATATTAAATCGTAGTACGTCATCACGTGTATAATAGACGCTATTTCGTAGTTCAATACTTGTTAAGGGGCGAGATGATAGGATATTTTGATGTAGTCTTTCGCCTGTAAGAGTTCCTTCTTCTTTTAGTTCATGTCTAACTATTTCCGTTATATCTTTCCTGTTTTTATGCGTTGGAGCAAAGCACAGTGTTTGTTTGCGCTCTTCTTTTGATAATTTTAGCCAGAGGTTTGCTGTTTCTTCAATTCTTTCCTGATAAGTCTCGAGCTCTATAACGGCAGATAATTTTTCCACCGCATCATAGATTTCACCACGACTTGCATGTATGGCTGATTCTTTAAGTAATCCTTCCTTCTGGCGTAGGTTATCAGTCATTTGCACGGTATCTATTCCATAGTCCTGAATCAGGCTAAACCATCGACCTGATGATGGGCTTGGCAGCTGAGCTCTATCACCAATAATTTTTAATTGGCTGCCAGCATCATCAATTAATTGAATGATTTTATGCCCCTGTGGATTAGAAAGCATGGAGGCTTCATCGATGACAAATATAATCTGCGTTAAATCATCTTTGTTTTTTTGTAAACGCTGTAATTCTCTGGCAAATGTTGCCGCATTAAGCCCTCCTTTTGATTGCAACTCACTGGCTGCAGAGCTGCCAGCTGTTATACCGCGCAATTGATACCCTTGAGTCTCTGCAAGTTCTCTGGTTAATTTAAGCATCGTAGTTTTTCCAGTACCTGCATAGCCTTGTATGGCCATAAATCGATCTGATCCAGTCAAAAACCCCAACATGGCATTTTTTTGTGAGGGAGATAAAGTAAATTGAAGTTCTTCTTCTTTCTTTTTAATGAAAGAATTTACATTTGATTTTGAGCTTATGGGAACGATAGTATCCTTTCCTTGTTCAATACGGGCAATGGTTTCACTTTCAAGCTGTAACTGCCATGGTGTTGTTAGCATTAGTTTTTGGGTTGTCGGGTGTTTGGCTTGATAAAGTTTTTGTGATTTGATGCGTTGATTAATTGCTTTGTTGATGAAACTTTCATCTACCACCCAATCTGAGGCTATAATATGTTTCAGCGCATGTTCTTTTATTTTTTGCGGTGTAAACACAGCTGTTTGCTGACTAACAGCCTCAATAGCAATATAAACTGCTTCATCACCCTTGATGGTCTGGAATTTTTCTTTATCAAAAAATTGGTTTATAACTCTTTCTTTGACTCGAGCAAAAAGATTTTTAGGTTCTTGAGTGCGTGTAACAAATTGCGGCGCATCAAAACCAAATGATTTGCAGGTGGTGAGGATATCACTTTTCCAGGTTGGAAAATCGATAATCTCCTTAATGGTTTTCGTGCGTTGGGTAGCAATACTTGCAGCTTTTGCTCCTTGCCAGCCTTTATCATCCATGTACTCTTCAATTCCTTCGCGCCGCTTGGAAAAATTCTGTAATAGTTCTTTAGGTACTCCTTTGATTTCCCACAGTCCATCGCCCGTTGTCTCAAGAGTGTAGCCTAATTCTTTAGTGAAATTGGCAAGCTTATTTCTGAATTTCAATCCACCGTAAATGTGGTTTTTCATTATTTGTTCAACAACACCACATTCGGCCTGCATGTCACTTGCAAGCGAGCGCCACTTTTCATCATCGCATTTAGTCATATTCATCACTACAAGATGAACATGAGATTGTGGATCGTTAGCACGTGAATTTGGTTGACGAAAAGCCGCTACCACAAAATTTTTGGTATCAATATATTCAATTTTTCCATCAATCAAAATTCTCGCCTGGGCAAATTCAGATTCCATTTCAGCAACAAACCATTCTACTGTTTTATCAAGTGCCTCACCCAGTCTTGGATCAGCGCCACTTTCTAATAACATAGAAAAAGATTTAGGCGCTGAAACCGTCATATCAAAACCAGGTCGGTGGTGAATCCCCTCTTT
>Ga0247837_1005201_pt1 | contig 19866 bp, 12 predicted proteins | sample LaCtaG_2_FD_187115 | JGI IMG/M metagenome (GOLD analysis project Ga0247837, IMG submission 187115) | Freshwater microbial communities from meromictic Lake La Cruz, Castile-La Mancha, Spain - LaCruzMarch2015_14.5m | ecosystem: Environmental > Aquatic > Freshwater > Lake | place: Spain: Castile-La...
TCTACATGCGAGCATCAAAACACAACGCAAACGCAATACTTCGAATTGCTAAAGAGGGGACTGCCAAGCGTATTTCCCTCAGTACTGCAAGAACTTCTTCAGACTGCTGCCATGCATGTGCCAAAATCAGCTCGGTACTTAGGAAAGTAGAAAATCACGAGTCCAAATACCCAGAGTTAGTAAGTGTTACACCATTATCTACTCATGTTATAGTCACTTTCCATAGGTAATTAGCCGGTGTTTCTCTAGACCGATATTATCTAAGTCTAATGGTGGCATTTGCAGAGTGGTGTAATGTCAATATCAATTGTGTGGAAAGTGAATTGGCGCTTTGCCCCTTTTAGTTAGGAAAAGTAAAATTCGCATCACAATTATCGTTTAGAGGCAAATTTCAGGTTAGTTTCAGGCTTATTTGCGAGTTTTCGGCCGATTTAGTCGAAATCGCATAGTAAATTCTCTAAAATTCGCAATTTCCGCAATTCGAATTCCTCTTCCTCACAAATAATGAAGTATCCAGCTGATCCCTACATCTGACAGCGCCAATCGCTTTGCTAAGCGCTGATTTCGCACTAATTTCAAGTCTTTTGGTAGAAATATGTGCAAATTTAGCTGTGATTTGCTGACGTAAGCAGGAAAGAAAATGACTTAGGACTGATTCGTGGTACCAAAGTGCACTCTTTGCATTTATCTCAGGGCATTTCCCTACAAATTTGTTAAAATCCGCAATTTCTCTGATTCCCCGCCGCTTCCTCCAGCCATCTCCCAGTCCAATATGTCCTCTCCACCTCCCAGTCCATCAGCCTCCCTCAGACAGCCCTGAGCCAGCAAACCCTGTGGAAAGCGGGGAGTATGTGATAAAAGCTATGGCGCAGAAGCGTATACAGAAGGAACTGACAGACCTGCAGCGCGACCCGCCTGCCAACTGCTCTGCCGGGCCAGCGGAGGGCGAGGACTTCTTCCACTGGCAGGCCACTATTATGGGGCCGGATGATAGTCCGTTCCAAGGAGGTGTCTTTTCGCTGAACATTCAATTCCCCACGGACTACCCGTTCAAGCCGCCCAAGATGAACTTCATCACTCGCATCTACCACCCGAATATCAACGCGAACGGCGCGATCTGTCTGGACATCCTGAAGGACCAATGGAGTCCGGCCCTGACCATCAGCAAAGTACTGCTTTCCATCAGTTCCCTGCTGACGGACGCCAACCCTGACGACCCGCTGGTGCCGGAAATCGCCCACATCTACAAGCACGACCGGGCGAGATACGACAACACCGCTAGGGAGTGGACCCGCAGATACGCTATGTAGCTAGGCATCTACTTAGGCAGGTACGGCTGTGTCGGAGGGACTGTAGCACTGCGGACTGGAATTGGGTGGCTGCAACTCCCACACAGGGGGATTTCCTCTTCGGTCTGGGCGTTATGAATTTGAAGGAGTAATCATGCAGGAGCTTTAGGAGATGTCTAGTGACGCTTCTACCGACTTAAAGCAAAAGAGCGGTTTATCGAAGAAATCGAACCTTTTCTCCCTTTTCCTATAGACGATACAGGGGAAAGGGCAGTTTTCCCACTCCCAAGTCCTAAAAACTCCCCAAACCCCACAATTCCCTAGTCAAAAGCCTCCAAACGCCCTTTCCCTCTCTATTTCGGCATAAATGCAGCCAATTCCCCCCGATTTAACCTTGCAGCCGCAAGAAGCCCTGCTTTCTCACTACGAAAGCACAGGACTGCCTTGCATCGACAGGCAGTTCCAGGCTGCCTGGCAGCTCAGGGCGGCTGGACGCTTTTCTGAGGCCGCCCACAGCTATGAAAAGCTGCTGGAAATGAGGGGAAACAGCAAGGAAGCGGTCCTCAACTTGGGGGTTTGCTACCTGAAATTGGGGGAAACTGCGAAGGCCAGGCGGCTTTACATCCAATCAGAGGCGAAATCGCTGGAAATTACGTATAATTACGCAATTGCGAGTCTGCTGAGAGGGAAAAGGCACCAGGCGCTCACTGCCTTCAAGGAATGTGGCAGAGAAACGCACAGTGCCCTGGGAGTGAAGGCCCAGGCGGCTGTTCGACTGCTGGAAACCGCTAGTCCTGCGCCCCTGGCTACTAGGCCTTTCGAGCCTGATTTCGACTTCTCAATGGTAGTGAAGAAAGCCGCTTACAAGCCGTTTCCTCGCAAAAAGTACCAAAGTCTCTCCCTTTCCAACTCAATTGTAGGGCGCAAAGGCCTGTTTCCGCAGCAAACTGAGAGTCGCTTTCTGATGCCAGGCCAGGGAGAGCTGAAAAGCTTGTTGAGGGGCAGTCGGCAGGGAAACTGTCGGCCGAAGTCGTCCTTCAAGGTGCGTTCGAAATCCAGAGCAGTTTCGAGCACCGACCAGTCCACTGTCCGTTCCCGCCCCCTCTCCGTCTCCCTGAGTGAAGCAGAGCCTGGCAGAAGCAGCAGAGCGGCAAAACTGCGGAGACAGGGCTCTCTAGTGGAGGAAGACCTGGAAGACGAGGCGGATATACGGGAAAAGGGACTGGATATGAAAATTGACCAAGAAGTCCACTCAATAGCTGCGAAACTTAATGCGAATCTCGAGGAAAAGCTGCAGAAACAGCAGTATGTGTCCTGTGTCTCACAGGAAAACACCACTAAAGACAGTCTCCGAGTCGAGGACATGCAGTTTATTCGAGTGGAAATGAGCAAGCCCAGTGCATCGCGCAGCCTTTCCGTCCTATCCACTCTCGTATCCAGACTCAAGTTCTTCTCCAAATTCAAGTCCGACGTACGAGAAGAGCTCCTCCGTCTCGGCCTGCACCTGCACATCCCCGCCCAGGAGTACGTCTTTCGCCAAGGAGACTTGGGGAGTCAGGTGTACGTGGTGCTGCACGGGTCGATTAGTGTGTGGAGACATGCGGCGGAGTATGGGTCGGAGCCGTTGATTGTGCACACGCTGTATGAAGGGGATTCATTTGGGGAGTTGAGTCTGTTTCTAGCGGAAAGCACGAAAAAGCTGAGTCGCTCAGCGAGTTGCCAGGCTGCGGAGGATGCAGATCTGTATGCACTGGCGAAGGAGGAGTACTACCGGATAATGGTGAGGGAGGTGGAAATCGGCCTGCAGGCCAAGTTGTCGGTCCTACTAAAGCTGCCGTTTTTCCTGGGAATTCACGAGTTTTCGCTTGTGCCGCTAGCAGCCACCCTGACTCCCAGCAGGTTTAAAATCGGCCAATACATTCTTAGGGCCGGGGAGGTGCCCCAAGGCCTGCATATTGTAGTTTCCGGCCGCTGTACCGTCTATTCCGAGAACTACGTCCTCAAACCCAAGCAAAACACCCGCAAAACTGCCTTAAAACAGGGTTTAAATTGGGCTTTTTCCCCTGAAAAGCCCCAAAACGAACTTTACGACCACATAATCACCCCCGAATCCGCCTTATCCTCGACCAGTCTTTCCAACGACCTCAAATCTTTCTTCAAAGTCGACAATTTGAGCCATTTATTCCGCAATTTCCATATATATCGGGAAAGAGGGTTAAAATCTGCGCTTTCTGAGGGCGGTTTCTTCGCTGGAAGGTGTTTGACTGCTGCTTCGCAGGCGAAAGTGGAGCAGGGCAAGTTTGCGGTCATTGCGGACTCGGCGGAGGTCGTGATTTATGTGATTACTGGGGCGCAGGTGCCGTTGTTGGGGGAAAAAATTGCTGGACAGGTGTTTCACATATTAACGCGAGTGGGAGACGTGGACTGCCCCGCGGAAGTGAGCAGAGCCCAGATCCGCGAAGAATTCGTGAAATGGAGCAAATACAAGGGGAAAGTAGTGGCTCGAGCAGTCAGACAGCAGGCAAAAGTGGCACAAACAATGTGAATTAGGCTAAATTGGGTAGGGGACTTGAGTCAGAAGTGGGTACTTGGACTTGGTGTAGTGGAGAACTAGGCCAGCAGAGAGGGATGTGAGCACTGGAAATAGGGCGAACCAAGGCTCCACGTGAGTCACCAACGCCTGCGAGTAGAAGAGAAGTGCAGGGCCCGCGACCATTCCCAAGCCTTTCGCCAGCGCTGCAGTCGAATCCGCCCAAAACATCGCGTTTCCCCGGATTTCAGGCTTGATACTGCTGCTTATCCTCAAAATCAGGCCTGTAAGGCAGATCCGAGCCCCACAGTCACGGATAATCAGGACGACAAAGGCTGCTGAAAGGGCTATTTCCGAACTACCCAGCCAAGAGACAAATGGAAAAATCGCTCCTCCGACAGCAAATCCCAACAAGCCAGCCAGGGAAATAGTATGAATAGACATGGAACGGGTGCAAGACGCTAGCAGTGTAGTAGCCGCCAACACATTCAGCAGCACGCCCGCTAGCATTATTCCTACACGCTTCTGTCCCTGGCAGTAGTCCTGCAGTCCAAGCCACAACAGCCCTGCAGTCTCCACTGCGCCAAATAAGGCCGCCAGTCCCGCATATAGTCCCAATGCGCCTACATAATCAGCTGTGCACAGACTCCCTGAGGTCTGCATTTGCAGGTCGAAGCTTGCTGCCTGTCCTAGCATTTCCGCACTCTTCGGAGCATGTGGGAAGTCTTCAGATAGGAAGGAAATGTGTGTGCGCTTTCCGTCTCTCCCAGTGCCGTTAGTCTCCTGTCCCGCTTGTGCCTCTTCAATGCAGGTCTGGTCCAGTCCATTTTGCATCTCGATGGAAATGACGTTTTTGAGGATGATAAGTGTGGGCAGAGGCGGGGGATCGTCTTGGAAGCGAGCGAAGTCAGCGGGTGGCTCACTGGAGTTGCTGTCGACTTGAGGCATTTGAGGTCTAGAGTCTCCTACAAATTTCTGAAAGTGGAGACTTTGTCTATGCATTATCTGTTTTTTTGGACTTTCTTGGTCTTCCAAAAAGTCCACTGATAAAACTGAAAAAGCCACCAAAGACACGATTACAACCACTAGGCTGGAAGCCAGGTAGGGCATATCCGTGCTTCTGATGTCCAGAGCTCCTAGAAGCATCCCTAGAGCCAGGACGCTGCCGTGCACTAGCGTAGTCACAGTTGTGGCCATTGGCACTTCGTCAGGGTAGCGAATTACGTGTTTCATTAGTGTGTCTGGGGCGAGGGCGAGGCCGGGCGAGGTCATTCCCAATGTAAATCGTATGGCGGTGGCTATCCACAGGTCCATAACCAGGCCAAACGCTAGGGTTTGGATGACTTGCAGCAGTAAGGCTACTTGGAAGGCCGCCCGCAGTCCGCACCATTTCCCCAGCAGGCGCCAAACCGGCCCCACAAGAGCTCTGCCCACTGTAAAACTGCCCACAAACAGTCCCAGTTCCAAGCCGCAATCAGACGGTTTCTTCATCAGTGTGAGGCTAGCGAAAGAGAGCGAGTAAGGAAGGACGTACTGTCTAGAGCATACTGTGGACGCGACCGACGGCAGCGAAGCAGCGATCTGAAGCAAGCTGAGTCTTCTCCAAGTGTCACTGGTCTCCATTATTATGACAACGTTGGGTAGGGTGAAGGAAATGTAGAGTCGATAGGCAGCTAAGAGAGGGTAAATTGCTTAGAACAGGACTTGGCGCTGACCGCAGCTTTCGGACCAATAGTCCTTTGAAGTTGCCCAAAAGTCGATTTGGACTACTTATTGAGACAAGGAAAGCGGCTCTGCCACTAGGCTGCACAGGATTATTTTAGCCTGTTGAAAGAACCGCCCTAGTCTCTGCTGCATGCAAGAAAATGCACTTATCCTCTCCCAAAAGACCCAATTTAAGTCCGAACCCTGTGCTAGGCCTGTCATATTGGCTTTTAATGTCCAGCGGGTCTGTGTTTGAGTGCGGAGTCTGCTTCACACCCTACAATAACAGCGAGCACAAGCCTTTGTCCCTGCCGTGTGGACACGTATTCTGCGCCGAGTGTCTGCAGAAGCTCTGCCAAAGAGACGAACTGACCTGTCCCCTCGACCTTTCCCGGCACTTCCTCCGCGTGTCCGCCCTGCCCTGCTGCCACGCCATCCTCCTAAACCTGCCCAGTCCCTCCAACTCCTTCCACTGCTCCAAACACCCCTCTAAAAAGCTCAAGTTCCTGTGCAAAGTCCATACTGCCCACCTGTGCACTAGCTGTGTGATTGAACACACGGGAGTAGGCCATGTGGTGGTGGCTTTCAGGGCCAATGTGAGGGAAGTGAGGGCGGATTTGGAGGAGTTGGTAGGGAAGTGGGCACGGAAGGAGAGGGAATTGGTGGGAAAAGCGGGGGAAATAGAGGGAGTTGGGAAGAAAGTGATAAGTCACTATGATACTCAGCTAACTCGGGTTAACCAAGCCTACGAATCAGCGATAAAAGCCCTACATAGCCGGCGAAACGAGCACATTTCCCAGCTAAAACAGCAACTTAGCACCCAAATGCGACATCTCGACAGCACCAAATCCCGACTCCAAGCCGCAATTGACCAAACCGTCCGGCAAACCGAGAAACTGCGCTCTGCTCTGAGCTCTCTGGACTGCTCTGCCTACCAAGACATCAGCAACTTGCTGAAAATGGCCGCCTTGGAGGGCAAAAAACAGGAAGAAGTGCTTATAGAGCCCGTACTTGCGAGTTTTAGGGAGGGGATAAGGGTCACTGATTTGAGTTCGGTGCAGGTGGAGGTAGGGGGGAAACGGCAGGAAGTGGAGGCTCGCAGACCGCATTTGCCTCTGCAGTTGGAGGACTTTCAGACCTCTAGTGTCTATGCTGAGAGTGCAGGCAGTTTCACTTGTCGTCACAAGTCCGACTCCAAAACGGAAATCGAACTACTTGAACTGATCAACAGTAAGTCCCCTCGAGTCAACCCTGCCACAGACGACCGCGGCCGTCCTATAACCCGTCGTCCCGCCTCCAAGGGCAAGCCCGCAGCACGCAAACTCAGTAATTCTGTCTAGGATGTAATTAAATGGCCTGGTGGAGCTGCACAGCCAACAAGTCAGCATCATTGACAGCCACTCAACTCGCCAAACTGGCGAAGCAGAGCAGGTTCACTGCAACTGAGGTCAAGAGCCAATATAAGGAGTTCCAAACCATGACGAAGACCGCGAGTTTGAGTCTGGCGCAGTACTGTGAAAAGGTGGAATTGCTGGGCGTTGAGCCCGACCTGGGCCAGCGTCTCTTCTCAGTGATGAGCAAGTCAGGCGATTCCGTCACTTTCGAAGAGTACCTCTGTTGCATGGACATTATCACGAACGGCACAGAGGACGAACAAGCAGAACTCTCCTTCAAACTCATCTCCAAAGGCAACCCTATTACCTACACTCAGTTCGCTGACATGATGAGAAGCATGAGGAAGCTAGTGAGTATTGGAGACTCGGAGGGAAATGCGAAGCTGATATTTGCGCAATTGGATACTGACCATGGGAAGTCCATAGACTTGCATGAATACAAGCTTGGGTGGAGGACGAACCCGCAGCTGTTTCGGTGGTTTGAACTGCTGACTAGTCGACTCACAGGCAAGCGAGGCGGAGACTCGGGGAAGGACGACTTCCTGAAGAGACTTGTGGATGTGGAGAGGGATGTAAGGGACTGCATGTCACTGCTCGTTGACGCTGAGCAGTGGAAAGACGAAGTGGAAGGCCTGACTCCCGACCTCTCCGACAGCGAAGAAGCCTGCGAAACCTCCCTGGACGAACTCACAGTCCTGCCTGCCTGCGCACTCCTCGGTCAGCACCCAGTCCTCCTTGCCAGCCAAAGAGCTAATGGAGATGAACAGACCGCTACACCTCTGCTTACGACGAAGCTGCAAACTATTCTGTTCAAGTTGCATGAATTGAAAGCGTTGCTGAAGGGGGAAAGGCTGCCTACGGAGGTGCGGAGAGCTCCTTCCACGCTTCCAAGCACCTCCAGCACTGCTATTTCTTGGTGCGATGAAAACTGGAACTTGGCAATTAACGCTCTGCAGGGCATTCACAAGGCCGTCAAAATGACAGCGGAGTCTGACTGCCAGCCCAGCGAAGTCTCAATAGTCGAGCAAAAGCGACGCCACGTGATAATTCCGCTGTCGCTAGGTGCGGAAGCAGGGAAGGTGTACAAGTTCACAGACTACGCCCCAGTGGCGTTGGAACGGGTGCGCCAGCTGTTCGGCCTGTCCTGCAGTGACTACCTGGGCGCACTGGGAGTGGACCGGGTGCTGGAGCACTGGATGGAGGGCAGTTTCCTCTCGCTGGAAGGACTCCGGGTGAATGAGGGCAGAGAGGGCTTTGCGTACTTCTCAGAAGATGGGAAATATGTGTTGAGGACCACTGCAAAAGAAGAGTTTCAGTTGATTCGCAGACGACTAAAGGACTATTTTCAGTACATAACGATCTTTCCGAACTCCTTGTTACCCAGAATATACGGTCTTCACAAGCTCATATACAAGAAAAAAGGCCACTTGACCAAAATGTTCCTCGTTTCCGCCTCCAACTTGCTCTCCAAGGCCTACGAAAAGGCCACAGTTTACTCCATTACAGGGTCGAAACATGTCGAGCCGGACATCGAAGCGCAACTCGAGGACTTCTGCATGAGCCTGGGCGCCGCCCGCAAAAGGCAGTTCCTCTCTATCCTTGAGCAGGACTGCAGGTTCCTCCAGTCTCGCAATCTGACTGGGTACAGACTGAAGGTAGGCGTGCATGCAGTGGAGGGACAGTGGCAGGAAAGGAGTGGGGCAAGGATGCAGTTTGTGCCCTTCGCAGAGATGAATGCAGGCGGCTTGCTTGCAGAGACAGGCGGCAGACTGTACGTGTTAGGACTGGAAGAGGTGTGGAGGGAAGACAAGAGCAGGCCCAAGGGACAGAAGTACGCAGAAAGACTGCTGACTCGAGTAAAGGCCGCAATAGCCTAACCAGCTGTACATTACTAGCTCGGCTCTGAGGGACGGAACCCCTTGAACTCCCGCTTTTCTGTGTTGAGTCTCGGCCTCAATCTCTTGAACTTGAAGGTGGGGAGTTGGGCAATGGAGGCCACAGGAGTGAGCTGTTCCTCACAGTCCGCCTGAGTCACAGGCAGGGAGATTCTGCGCTGTGACTTCACTTGGGCCTTATTTCGGAAGGTGGAAGTTTTTCTGATTTTGCGGCTTTTGAGCGTCCAGTCGTACTTCCAGTCTAAGTCCTCGCCCAGGCGTCGCAGCAGACTGGTGAATTTGCTGCGGAAGTAGGTGTAATTGGGCAAGTCTGAGAAGCCTATGGCTTGACACCCCCGGATAAACTCTTCGAACTCAGGCTCCAACCCCTCGCACAGCTTCTTCACTGGGTAGTTTAGCCGCTTTTCCGTAATTACGGATAGATTTGCCATCGCGTCGCAGTCAAACCACGGCAAAAAGCCCTTCTGTAAGAAGACCAGTACGTATCCCAATGCCTCCAAATCGTCTCTCCTAGAGGCTCGCACGCCCTTCAAACAGGCCAGTGAGCAGAAGAACGGAGTGCCCTGGAAGGAATTCTGCTCACTGTATGCTACATGTCTTCCATTCTTGAGGTAGGAGGAACTCAGGCCCAGGTCAATGAGTCGCACACTGGCACTGTCGGGACTAAGGGCGAGGTTGTCTGGCTTGATGTCTCGGTGCAGGAAGCCGAAGGAGTGCAGTTCTTCCAAGGCGGACAGCATTTGAAGCGCCAGCATTGCGGTGGATTTGACTGAAAACCGCTGCAGTTCCTGCTGCAGAGTGAGTAGCGTCTTCCCAACTCTCTCCATCACAATACTCACTGGAGCCTGCAGGACGCACACCAACTTCGGAACATAGGTGCACCTGGCTAGTTTCCGCATTTTGTCAGCTTCCTCGGTGAGTAAATAAGCCTTGCTGGGGTTGAGAGCGCACTTTATCGCGAGAGGCCGGCCTGTTGGGTCGGATGTAGCGTACACTCGGCTGAAAGTGCCTTTGCCAATTGTGGGACCGAGGGTATATAGTGTGTTTGACATATGGCTTTATTACCACAAAATAACTGCGATTTGCTCTAGGAATTGAGCTGCCACACCTACTTCAACTACCACTCCCAAGAAAAAGTGGCCGCACTTCCTAGTTGGAAGACTCACACATAGGATTAGTCTCCCCTAACACCTAGCATCCCTTCAATGTGTGGTCCATATCTAACTAGGCGGACTTCAACAGCGAGCTGAAAGCTCCCTTCCTAGGCCAAGGAACGCAGGGTAGTTCCTTGACAGTGGCTCGATACGTCACAGCCTCCGACCCCGACTCGTCATTAGTGGACATGAGGCCAATTGACTTGCACGGCAACAGGCAGGTGAGCTGGAGACAGGACACTGCTTTGCCTGGTAGACTGCAGTGCACAGGGGTGTGGCTCAGTGTCACTGTCTGCCGGTGCCTGGATCGATGGCGTCTGGAGTGACTTCTGACCAATGAAGACTTAGAAGGGCTCCAGTCAGGCAGAGCGCTGGCCAAGTCTATGTCCAGACGTCTGGCAGTCTGCTGGAGCAAGTTTCGAAGGTAGTCGTAGCTGGGCTTTTCTTCGAATCTCAGTCCTTGGCAATACTGCAAATACTCCGAAAACACAGGGTGTTCCCCTGCACACAGCTGCTCGAGTGAAACCCGCTCCCTCGCCTTTTCAATTCTACTAACATTGGGCTCCTGCATCCATGGCAGATTCCCTTTTTTGAGATACAGCAACATAAACCCCACTGCCTCCATATCATCCCTTCTGGTGCTTTTCACTCCTTTGAGTGAGTTCAGAGTGCAGAAGTACGGGGCGCCCTGGAACTTCTCAGTCTCTGAGTACTTCACATGCACGCCCTTTGATATGTACTTGGAGCTCAGGCCGAAATCGATAAGGTAGAGACGGGCACTGGAAGGACTGAGAGAGGCAGTGATATTGTCAGGCTTGATGTCTCTATGGACATACCCACAGGTGTGCACTTCCTCCAGTGCAGATATGCACCTTGTCCCTACTAGGCATATAGTCTGCAGGGAAAAACTCCCTAGAGTCTCCCGCAACTTGAAAAGTGTCTTTCCCACTCTTTTCATCACAATATATTGGTGATTTGGAGAAAAGGCTAGCAACCGAGGCACAGCTTTGCAGCGCTTTAAATCTCGCATTACAGCTGCTTCCTTCTTCAATAATTGAGCGCTATGAGGAGTTTCCGCCCACTTCACAGCCACGCCTTTGCCTGTACGGGTGTCAGTAGCAGAGAACACCTTGGTGGAGGTGCCAGTACCCAACACCGCTTCGAGGCGGTAGGGAGTATCAACTAGGCTCGGCTCCATAGATTACTACTATGAATGACGCCAAGTCATTCGAAGTTCACTATGCATTAGTAGCGAGGCTCTAAGTCCATTTCCTTCGTGTCCCACTCCAGTTCTCCCTGCTTCGCAGCCTGCACAGCCAGTGCGTTTCCGTGCACAGCAGTCTTATCATAGGCGGCTTCCAGCAGCTCCAGCAGTAGTCTGGCTTTGTGGGGACTGAGACCTAAGGGAGGGTCCTTAGTTGCCTCCGCCACTGACTGCAGCTTCGCCCTGAGTTTGAAGGGAGAAGCGAAGTCTTCCTCTTTGACGATATCGCTGTGGACCAGAGCTTGAGCGAACTGGCTGTCTTTGTTGACTAGTCGCCAGAGCTGATAGGCGAGTGCTTCACTGACCCCTTTCATACGCTTCGTAGCCTTGCTCAGGGCCTTGGAGCACTGTCTGCAGTCCAGACTGAGTGGGTGGTTGGCTTCTCCACAGCGAGAACACAGCTTTTTGTTGCCAGTGCTGAGGTTGGAGTCCAGCTTCCTGCGCATGGACTCAAGGTTCTTCTGCCGCTCAGTTTGGCGGACAGTGACGCCTTCCTCCTCCTCACCCTTGGACTCGGTGGGCAGGTTCAGTTGGCCGTACTTCTGCCTGAGTTTCTCCAGCGACACTCCACACGCCCTGCAGATATCACTGTTGTACAGGATGGAGTCGCAGTTCAAACAAGTCAAGTCGCCTGCTTGGTCCTCTGGTCTTCTGCCTATCCGGGTCCTGGTCTGCACAGTGTACCTCTCCACATGGTCCACAATTTGCTCATAGATCTGCATACTCAGTTCCTCCGCACACTGAATCCCCACTGCAAGCGCCAACTTCTCCGCGAAGACTGTAGGGTCCTTGTGCTGGTCACCCAGGTCCCAGTCGAAGTGGTCGCGGAGAGTGAAGGTGGGGGTGACTTGCAGGTGCAGAGTGATGGGCACGAGCATGCGTTCGTTGCTGAGTTTCTGGAAGTTGGGAGTGGGTCTGGGGAACTGCAGAGAGCACCGCAGTCGCTGGGAAGTCAGGGAGTCCTCGAGGTACACTTCCGGCTCTAGCATGTTTATATAGCGCCTAGGAAGCAATGGCGGAGACCCACCTGCCTGAGTCAGTGCGAGCCTACAAGTCTGTACGTCCCTGTTTCCTGGCTTTGTCAGTTGCGCCTGCTTTCCCCCCCTAAATGGCTGTTGCTTGGGCTTTCTATCCTTTCCCGATGCATTCCCAGCCTTATAAAAATAGGATGGCCGACGCCAACCTGACCCGTATTCCGCCCTTCTCGTACGTCCACGTCTTCGACAGCAACACGAACCTCACCTATGTCGTTGAAGGTCCGCTCACCTTCGTGAAGAAAGACCACGAGCAGATCGTATTGGGTCCAGAGAAGATGATAAAGATCACGCCCATGAACTACATCATCATCGCCAACCCGGTGATCTGCACTGAAGAGGGCAAGGTCGCGCTCAATGCGTTCGGCATGGCTGCCATCAGGTTCGGTGACAAGGAAATCCGCACCCTCGAGACGCACCCGGAGCAATTCCCTCTGTACCCAGGAGAAGCCTCGGAAGGCGCTCTCAAGAAAATCCCAGTCATTCTGCAGAACGAAGCACTCAAGTTGAGGGCGAACAGATACTACGAGGACAGCGAGGCCAAGCGGCATGCGGGGGATGAATGGCTGCATAGAGGACCTTGTTCCTATGTTCCCAGAATCGAGTGCGAAATCCTCGAAATCGTCAAGCCCATCACCATCAAGTCCAACGTGGCGCTGAGGATCCGAGCGAAGAGAGAAACTGTGGACAAGTACGGCAACAAGAGAAAAGCAGGTGCGGAGTGGCTTGTACGGGAAACTGGGTACTACCTACCAGGCGTGGATGAGGAAGTGATGGGAGATGTGAAGGCCATTGTCCTCACAGAGAAGACAGCTCTGCAGCTGCGCGCTCTGGAGACTCATGAGGATGTGTATGGAAAGACCAGGAAAACAGGCGAAGAGTGGCTGGTCACGCTCAAGGACAGCGACACTCACATTCCTGACGTCACTGAAATAGTGATCAAAAGCCTCGTCCCAATCATCCTCAACAGTCGGCAGTATTGCTACGTACTGAACCCTATGCGAGACAACGTCTGCCAACTGGGCGTTCGAGAGCTGCGCATAGGAGAGAAGAAGTTCTTCCTGCAGCCAGGCGAAGAGCTGGAGTCAGGGAAGATTCATGACGTGTACGTGCTTTCAGACCAGCAAGCTTTGCTGTTGCGGGCAGTGAAGCGCATAGAGCGGGCCAAGGAGGTGCACGAGCCTGGAGAGTGCTGGATGATCTACGGGCCTTGTGACTTCATTCCCACTGTGGAAGTGGAAGTCGTGGAAGTGCGGAAGTCCATTCCTTTGGCTGAGAATGAGGGCATATATGTGCGAGATACACGCACGGGAGAGGTCAAGTCAGTGATCGGACAGGCCTACATGCTCCTGCCTCACGAGCAGCTCTGGGAAATGGAGCTGGAGCCGAGAGTGGAGAAGCTGCTGCAGGCGCAAGCACCGGGCAAGCGGGACAAGTCTCGCGTAGTTGCCTTCCGCGTGCCTCACAACTCGGCTGTGCAGGTGTACGACTACCGCATGCGACAGAGCAGAGTGGTGTTCGGCCCAGACCGCATCATGCTAGGGCCTGACGAGCAGTTCACTGTGCTGAGTCTATCCGGCGAAACTCCTAAGAGAGAAGGAGTGATTCAGTCGCTGTACCTGAACCTGGGTCCCGACTTCATGACAGAGCAAGTGGTGGTGGAGACTTTGGACCACGCGAGACTTGCGCTGACGCTGTCGTATAGTTGGGAGTTCGATGTGAACAGGGAAGACCCTGTGTCTGCCAACAAGCTGTTCAAGGTGAAGGACTTCGTGGGCGACGCTTGCAAGACCCTGGCCAGTCGTATTCGCGGCAATGTGTCGAGTCACTCCTTCGAGTACTTCCACCTGCACTCCGTGGAAATCATCACTGCTGCTGTCTTCGGCAAAAGGAAGGACGACCCGAGGAAGGAAATCCGCTTCACCTCTAACAACCTTGTAGTTCGACAAGTGGACATCCAGACTGTGGAGCCTGTGGATGAAAAGACCAAGGAAAGTCTGCAGAAGTCCGTCACTATGGCTATCGAAATCACCACTGAAGCCAGCAAAGCCAAAGCAGAGCACCAAGCCAAACTTCAAGGCCAGAGTGCTGCCGGCCAACTGAACCTGCAGAAAATTAACGACGAAGTGGAGGCGGAAAGAGCCAAGCAGAACCTCATTGCGCTGAAGGCCAAGAGCTTGGAAGTGCAGCAATCTGGCAAAGCCGTGGCTGAAGCGAGCTCCAGAGCCAAGGCCAGCAAGATCGAGTGGGAGGGGAGAGTGAGTCAGGCAGAACTGGAAGTCGAGGCTTCGAGCATCCAGCATCAAGCGGACGTGCAGATGCAGAAGGACAAGGACCACGCGGAAGAAGAGCACGAACTCGCTCTCATGGAAATCGAGGTGAACAAGTCTCGCGAACTAGCTCGCATTGAAGCAGAGAAGTTCGCCAACACGATGAACGCTGTGGGTAGGTCCACTGTGGTGTCCATGGCAAGGGCTGGGCCAGAGTTCCAGAGCAAGATGCTCAAGGGACTCGGCTTGAAGGGCTTCATGGTCATGAGTGGCAAGAACCCCATCAACCTGTTCAGCACGGCGAGCGGCATGCTGGGCAACCCTGGCGCTTAGATTAACCCAGGCTTATAGAAGGCCTCGTATGGAGAAGTCGTAGACTGAACTGCTAAGCTTAGAGAGCAGTGGCTGTGCGGGTGAGCCGCAGTGTGAGTTTCTTCTGCTGCCTCGCCATCTCTGTGAGTTTGAGTCTCGAGGCCACAGGTAGCCACAGCGCAGATAGTGACTCACTGCCGCTTCTCCTCCCCCGCTCTCTCAGAGTCAGGTAGAAAGTCGCCTTGGGACTGTACATAGTCAATTGCTGCTCGAATCCTCCACTTCCACGTGAAATGTACGAGTCTCTCCCAGTGCCGTTGGACGAGTACCGAATGGTCTTGATAGCTGCAGGGGGCGCAGGGGCTGAGGGCTGTCGCTTGGCTCTGAAGCTAGAAACTGCCAATTCGGGCTTGGGCAAGTTGGAGGCCGCCAATCCTCCGTTGTTATGCCAAATGTACTTGTCCCTGCCGTTGCCGTCAGACTGGTAGAACTGGGACTTGGGGTGAATGGCTGGGTGACTGGTCGTCATATTAGTGATTAGAACTGTAAGCTACACCAATATACTTTACAAATGATAGTAACCACATCACCTGCAGTAAGGCTGTTGGGTAAACACATGAGGTGGGGGAGCCAATACAGTTGACTCACCTTCTCTTGGAGTCCGTAGATATGGATAGCTTACCTGGATGCTCTGGCAACTTCCAAGATCATCGCCTGAAGTGCCTTTACTGCCTATCTACACTGTGCCAGTCACTGCTCTGGCCAGAACCTTGGTGAAGTCCTGGAAGTCCAGCTCCTCTCCTGTCTCTCGTCTGGCCTGTCGCGCCAGTTCTCCCCACAGCTTGCCTCGCTCTTCCTCTGCACTCCTTTCAAACAAGTGCACGAGGCTCTCCAAACTCAACTTCCTTCGTTTCTCCCTGTCCAGACTAGTGAAGGTCTTCAGCAGGCTTTCTTGCGATAACAGCAACTTATCACTGCTAGTCGCTATTAGAAAGTCATTGTAGGAAATCCCTCTCCGACTGTTGCTTTTGTCCATACATGAAAGTAAACGAGTGACTTCAGTCTCTACTTGGTCAAGTGGAATGATGCCTTTCAGGCCTTCACTGAGGTCTGCACTGCCCAGCAGTCCATCGCAGTCCTTATCTAAGGCCGTAAACACGCAGATCAGTAGGGGCATTTCTGACGAAACTCGAGAGAGAAGTGCAACCTTCAAAGCATCTCGCAGTGGTCGCTTGCTGTTGAATGCAGTGAGCCTTGCAAGGCAGCTCCTCGCCCCTTTGGAGGTGAGCAGTAAGGGCGGACGGTTGTTTTCCATCCACACATGTTGCAGACAGTCAGTCACTTTGGGCCGTGCACTCCAGTTCCAAGCCAACATGGAGGACACCAGCGCTTTCACCTCTGGACTGCGAGTCACCCAGCTCGCTTCTCGAAACCCCGGGCACCACGTCGTTGATTTGGTCAGGACAGAGGCGTATTCTGTGGATGAGATGGCGGTTTCTCCAGCTAGCATGCGGTACAGCAGCATTCCGCAGCTCCATACATCACTCTTCACTTCAGCTCTTCCTCCATAGATTTCGGGTGCAGTGTAGGGCACCACACCGCGGCCTTTCGTTCTGAATCCCCGGGACTCTTCAAAGCCAGCGATTTTGAGGTGCAGCACTTCGTCTTTGGGCGCTGACTTGAAGAGCAGCAGATTTGGGTGCAGACACAGGTGAGGCACGCCCTGGGCATGAGTGTAGGCCAGGCCCAGCAGCACTTGGCCCAGCACTCGGCAGGCCAGGGACTCAGTGACGGAAACGCGGTTCGAGAGGAAGTCCAGCACTTCGTTCCCAACCAGAGCCTCTGTGACGACGTAGAAGTTCTTCTTGTCCTCCAGTACCTCCAGACACTTGATCACATGAGGGTGGTCGAGTCCTGTGAGCAGGTCCGTGTCAGCTGCGGCCTGCGCTCTGGCCTTCTCCACTATCATGGGGCCGGGCTTGGGGTAAGTGCGCAGGAAGCAGAGCTGCAGCGAGGGCTGGTACTCCACGAGTGTCATATTACTGCGAGTGTTGGAGGCTTGGGAAGGGAGTGTGTGGTACATTGAAGTCAGTGGCTTCTGCAGAACTTTCAGCTGAGGCCACACCTGTGCTGCTTTCTTCAGTGACGGTTCGTCCAGCTTCACTGGAGAGGACTCTTCCTCATTCACAGTCCTGTCCCGAGTTGTACAAGAGCAGCCCATTAATCACTAAAGCACTTGGTAAGAGCCAGCTATAAGTTCTACTGCGAATTCATGTAGCGAGCAAAGTCAGAGCCTTCAGTAGAATGGCTGAGCCTAGCTATGAGCATCTTTCAGGGATACGGGTCAAATGCTTCGTCTACAGGCAAACGCAGCACTTATCTCAGTTCCCTGCCTGTAACCCTTGCGTCCTTTTCCCTGACGGAACCCGCCAATTAGGTGGGAAGGGGAGAGGAGCAGTGGGTAGCTCGCCCAAAGCAAGAACTCGGAATAGTTCAGCTTTCTTTCGTCAGAAAAGCTAGCCGTGGTAGTGATGGCAGTGAGTGCGGCCTGCGCCTTGGTCTCAGGAAGCAGGCGGTACAGCTGTTTTTGAGACGTAGCCGTACCGCAGGCTCTTTGGCTTTGCGGAAATGCGAATTATAATTGAGGTCTTGTAATGGGCTGCTACTGCGTGTACAGGGATCAACAACTTTACGCCCCAGGCATCAAGGTGCCTCCGCACCAAGACGCGGAAACCACAGCCAACAGCCAAGTTTCTGCACAGAGGCGAAAAGAAGTCGTAATAAAGGCGAAAGAAGCCACTTTCCAACTGCGTACATTTCACGGTGATGCTCAGCTACACGCACTCTACTCACTCACTCCTGTGATGCAGGGCTCGCTCATACTGGCGGAAGGGACAGAGTCTGGGAAAAGGTGCTTAGTGCACGGGGTGAAGCTAAAAAGCGAAAGCAGAGCCTCGGTGGAGAAGCTGAGAGAGCTGGACCACCCCAACCTGCTGAGAGTGGTGGACATGATGAAGGATCACGGAAGTGCGTATGTGGTGTACGAGAACTGCGAGGGCAAGTCAGCTCTGGACTTGGTGAGGAAATCAGGGTCGCAGCCTGACCTCTTGTCGCTGTGCATCGTTAGGCAAGTCCTTGCTGCCCTGCGCCACTGCCACGCCTGCAACTTCTTGCTGCGCAACCTTTCTCTTGCAAGGGTGCTCTTCTTTGACCCACCCTCCCCTTCCTCTGTCCACGTCAAACTCCTGCCCTATGACGACAAATTAGCAGGCACAACTGCACCTGAAGCTATGGAGAGAAAACTCGCTGTGCCGGCTAGTGACATGTATAGTGTCGGACTGATACTAGCACAGCTGCTACTGGGAGAGGCAGACGCACAAACTGCGAAGAACCGCTGTCTGCGCAATAGTTCGAAGGACTGGGAAAGTGTGGACTCCCAAGTGAAGAAGCTGATCTTCGCGCTGCTAGCCCCAGAGAGCACCAAAAGACCTTCCATTGCTGAGTGCTTTCGCCACCCTTGGATTGCTTCCTGGAGCAACCCTCCCAATCCCATAGCCGAAGAAGCCGCTACTCAGGCAGTAAGAAGCTTGGCGTCTTGCAAGGCGATGCCCCGGCTCAAGCAAGCCTTGCTGAAGTTTCTATTCAACCAAATGTACCCAGAGGCAGCGATGAAAGAAGTACAGTTGGCCTTCCGACGGCTGGACCAGGACCTAGATGGGGAAGTGACAGGGCCGGAAATACTGTCACTGTTGCTCAAGAATTACTCCAAGGCTGCAGCCAGAGGCTATTTCTCGGCGATATTGAAGGCCACGGGTATGCCAGCGAGCGGGCATATGTCCTTTTCAGACTTCCTCATCCGTGGGTGCAATAGGTCTCTCTTGGTGGCGCATTTGGCTCTGACTCCTGTGTTTCACATGCTGGACAGGGAACACAGAGGGCGGGTGAGTGTGGAGAGACTGAAAGAAGTCGTGGACATTGAGGAAGACCTGGATCAAGAAGAAGAAAAGGCAGCCTGGGCCAGGGCGGTCGCAGAAATCTCCACTGCGAAGGAAGGTATCAGCTTCAATGACTTCTGCGTGTACCTGCGTGGTAGCTAGTTAATCAGCAGTCCGTCGGGCAAATCATGTCAACAGGCCAACTCTTCAAAGTGGCCATGTCATCGATTGCTGTCCCTGAGCCTTGGACTTACTGGGCAACGTCGGGCTGGGTGTATATCTCCAACATGGATCCTCAAGGCTCCGATATTTTAGGCTTGAGTAGTCCGAATCTTGCAGTATCCACCGACTTCAACTTTAACATACACGGTGCTATCGGGACGGTCTCAACGCCACTTACAAGTGGCTACCCTTCAAATAAGTGATTTCACCTGATCTTAGCAAGCAGAATCGGAATAACTTACGCTGTCCTTGCCTCTCTAGACAACTCCCCTATAGTCACGGTGATGACCACAACAAATGTGGCACTCACCGCATCTTCGCTCTTCTTTATGGCAAGCAATCAGAACAGCTTTACAGTAAGAGACACGTAGGGGCGGGTTCAAGACATGGTGATCAGTATCAACGAGGATATTAGTTATACGGCCGCTCAGTCCTACTACTTGGGTAAATTTTTATGCGCTTCGGGAGGGACAACAGCGTGCGCTACTAATCATCCGTCATGCGGAAGTACGATTTATGCTCCGGCATTCTGTGGTGACTGCAAGGACCCAAGTGTTACTTTGGCTTCAGGCAACGCCTCCTGCTACTGCGCAAATGATCCTGTATCGTTCGGAAACATGGGTGATTCCAGTGTATCTACATACCACGAATCCTGCGGGGCATGTTCTTCCAAGTGTGGGATTTGCGAAGTTGCGAATAACCCCAACACTTGTTATGCGTGCAACATTAGTTATTCTACCAAAAGCTTTGTCGGAGCGATTGGTTCATGGGCAGTGCCATCGTGTCATCCGAGTTGTGCAACTTGCACGGGCTTGGCGGCAAACCAGTGCATCACCTGCAAAGCGACAGAAGAGATAGGTCCA
>Ga0247837_1005202_pt1 | contig 19864 bp, 14 predicted proteins | sample LaCtaG_2_FD_187115 | JGI IMG/M metagenome (GOLD analysis project Ga0247837, IMG submission 187115) | Freshwater microbial communities from meromictic Lake La Cruz, Castile-La Mancha, Spain - LaCruzMarch2015_14.5m | ecosystem: Environmental > Aquatic > Freshwater > Lake | place: Spain: Castile-La...
AGAGCGGGTCGAGGGGTCGCACCGCGAGCCCTGGACCTGGGTCCGGCAGGAGGGGGCGGGCCGCGTCTTCTATACCGCCTGGGGCCATGACGAGCGGACCTGGGGCCACCCCGGCTTCCACAATTTGCTCGAGCGGGGCATCCGCTTCGCGGCCGGCCGCGATCCGGCCGCCGCCGGCCCCTATCGGGACAAGCCCGAAATGACGACCCATCCGGCGGGCCTCGCGGCCTTCGAGTATCAGCCCGCCAAGGTCGCGTTTTATTCGCCTCCCGGCGATGCCGGCGGTCGCAACGAACCGCTGGCGCAGATGCAAAAACCACTCGCGCCGGAGGAGTCGCGGAAGCACGCCCTTGCTCCCGAGGGCTTCCGGATTGATATCCACGCCAGTGAGCCTTTGCTCCAGGGCAAGCCGCTGGCGATGTGCTTCGACGCCGCCGGGGGCTTGTTCGTCGCCGAGAGCGTCGACTACCCGAATGACCTGGTTGAGCCGAAGCCCGCTGACCTGGCTGCTCCCGTGGCGGGCCGCGACCGGATCGTCAAGCTCGCCGACACCGACGGCGACGGCCAGGCCGACCGCCGCGACGTGTTCGCCGAGCCGCTCTCGATCCCCACGAGCATGCTCCACCACGATGGCGGCCTGATCGTGGCCCAGGCGCCGCTGGTGCTGTTTCTCAAGGACCACGACGGCGACGGCCAGGCCGACGAGCGGAAGGTGTTGTTCTCCGGCTGGGGCACGGGCGACACCCATGCCGGCCCGAGCAACCTCACCTGGGGCCTCGACGGCTGGGTCTACGGGATGGTGGGATACTCGGGATTCAGCGGCACGGTTGGTGGCGAGGAGCATCGCTTCGGGGCCGGCTTCTTCCGCTTCCAGCCAGATGGCTCGAAGCTCGAGTTTCTCCGCAGCACCAACAACAACTCCTGGGGCTTCGGCTTCAGCGAGGAGGGGCTCGTGTTCGGCTCGACGGCCAACGGCAACCCCAGCGAGCACATGCCGCTGCCCAACCGGGTCTACGAGCGGGTGCGGGGCTGGAGCGCCACCACACTCCGCGGGATCGCGGGCAGCCCGAAGATGGCGCTGGCCCCGCGGGCGGCCGACCCCACCCAGACCGTGGCGATCCGCCAGGTGGACCACCACGGCAAGTTCACCGCCGCCGCCGGCCACCGGCTCTACACCGCCCGGGCCTATCCCGAGGCCTATTGGAACCGCACCGCGTTTGTCTGCGAGCCGACCGGCCACATCGTGGCTAGCTTCGACCTGTCGCCGAAGGGGGCTGGCTTCACCAGCCGGATGGCCTGGGATCTCATCGCCAGCGACGATGAGTGGACGGCGCCGATCCAAGCCGAGGTGGGCCCCGACGGCCAGGTATGGGTGATCGACTGGTACAACTTCATCGTCCAGCACAATCCCACGCCCGCCGGCTTCGAGACCGGCCGCCGTGGGGCGTATGTCACGCCCCTGCGTGACAAGACCCATGGCCGGATTTGGCGGGTGGTGCACGGCGCGTCGCCGCCCGCGGCCCCGCGGCCGCTCGGCAAGGCCACGCCCGCCGAACTGGTGGCGATGCTCGCCGACCCCAACATGTTCTGGCGGGAGCGAGCCCAGCGAAAGCTCGTCGAGCGGGCTGCCGGCCGGCCCGACGGCGGCCGCGACGTGGTGCCGGCCCTGATCTCGCTCGTGCAGAACCCCACGGTCGATGCGATCGGCCTGAACCCGGCCGTGATCCACGCCCTCTGGACGCTCAAGCAGGTCGGGGCCCTGGACGGCTCCACGGCCGAGCCCCTGGCGGTGGCGGCCGCGTCGGCGGCGCTCGTTCATCCGTCGGCCGGGGTCCGCATGAACGCCATCAAGGTGCTGCCGCGGGACCAGGCGGTGCTCTCCAAGCTCGCCGGCTCCGGGGTGGCCCGCGATCCCGCGCCGCTGGTGCGGCTGGCCGTGCTCGAGGCGCTCTCCGAGTGGCCGGCCGAGGCCGAGGCGGGGCGGATCGTGGTCGATCTGGTCGCCGACCCGCGGACGCTGGCCGATCCCGTGCTCGCCGACGCGGCCACGGCCGCGGCCGCCGTGCAGGCGCCGCATGTCCTGCCCGCGCTCGTCGCGGCGACGGGCCGGCCGACCGGGCCGCAGCTGGCCCTGGTCGAGCGGGTCGCCGAGCATGTCGCCCGCGGGGGCGATGCGGCCACGCTCGCCGCGCTGCTCGAGCGGCTGCCAGCCGCCCCCAAGGAGGTCGCCGCCGCCGCCGTCACGGGCCTGGCCCGCGGCTGGCCGAAGGGCATGCCGGTGGCACTCGGCGAGGCGGCCGATGCCGCCATGGCCAAGCTCGTCGAGACCTTGCCCGCGGCGGCCCAAGGGCAGCTCGTGACCCTCGCCCAGGCGACGGGAAGCCGGGCGCTCGACACCCGGATCGGCGCCATCGCGGCCTCGCTCCTGGGCGGCCTCGATGATCCGGAGGCTTCCGATGCCGAGCGGGCCGCTGCCGCCGAGCGGTTCGTCACGCTCAAGTCGGCCGACCCCGAGGCCGTCAAGGAAGTGCTCGCCCGCGTCGGCGGCCGGGCGAGCCCGGAGCTCGCCGCCGGCCTGTTCGCTGCGATCGGCCGCTCCGAGGCGCCGGGCACGGCCGGCAAGGTGCTCGACGCCCTGCCGAGCCTGACCCCGCAGGTCCGCGAGGCGGCCGTGCGCACGGTGCTCGCCAACCGCGACTGGGCGGCCGAGCTCGTCGGCCGGCTCGAGGGCGGTACCGTCAGCCTCGGCGACCTGCCGGTCGTCGAGCGGGCCAAGCTCACCGAGCATCCCGACCGAAAGGTTCGCGAGCGGGCCAAAAAAATCCTGGCGTCCGGTGGCGGCCTCCCGAGCCCCGACCGCCAGAAGGTGATCGACGAGATCCTGCCGGTGGTCCTGGCCGGTGGCGATACCGTCCGCGGCAAGGCCATCTACAAGGAGCACTGCGGCAAGTGCCACATGCATTCAGGTGAAGGGGGCAAAGTCGGGCCCGAACTCACCGGGATGGCCGTGCATCCGGCCCATGAACTGTTGATCCACATCCTCGACCCCAACCGCTCCGTCGAGGGCAACTACCGGGCCTACACCGTGACCACCGACCAAGGCCGCGTGTTCACGGGGCTGCTGGCAGCCGAGAGCAAGACGGCGATCGAGATCGTTGATGCCGAGGGGAAGCGGCATCCGATCCAGCGGGACGCGATCGACGAGTTCGCCGCCTCGCCCAACTCGCTGATGCCGATCGGGTTTGAGAAGCAGATCAAGCCTGAGGGCTTCGCCGACCTGCTCACCTTCCTCACGGCCCGCGGCAAGTTTGTGCCGCTGAGCCTGGAGAAGGTTGCCACCGCCGTGAGCACCAAGGGCATGTTCTATGATCCGCACTCCATGGCTGAGCGGCTGGTATTCGCCGACTGGGGCCCGAAGCAGTTTCAGGGCGTCCCCTTCACGCTGGTCGATCCGCAGGGAACGGCCGTGCCCAACGTCGTGATGCTCAACGGCCCTAATGGATATCTGCCGCCCAAGATGCCCAACAGCGTGTCGCTCACCCTGGGCTCACAGGTCAAGGCTTTGCACCTGTTGGGATGCGTCGGCGGCTGGTCGTTTCCGGCGAGCAGCAAGGGCTCGACCTCGATGATCGTCCGGCTGGTCTACGCGGACGGGGCGAAAGAGGATCATCCACTCGTCAACGGCGTCCACATGGCCGACTACATCCGCCGGGTGGACGTGCCGGACAGCCAGTTCGCCTTCGATTTGGACGGCCGGCAGGTCCGGTACGTGCGGCTCCAGCCGAAGCGTGCCGAGCCGATCGCCGCGGTCGAGCTCGTCAAGGGCCCGGACGGCACGGCGCCGATCGTCGTGGCGCTCACCGCCGAGATGCCGTAACCCGTGACTGCGTCGCCCTGGCTCGTCGCGCCCTGTTTCGCCTCTGCACCACGGTGGATCGGGCCACCACCGCGTCGCCGCGGCCAGTTCGGCTGTCTTCTGGCGACGGCGGTCGTGGTGTCGGTGATGCCGGCCGCCCCGCTGGCCGCCGAGGCCCCGGGGCCGCCGCACCTGACTGCAGCCCAACGGCTGATCGCCGCCGCACCGGCGGTGCCGCCACCCTCGAGCGAGTTTCGGTTCGACTCGCCGCTAGGCCCCCGTTTCACCGAGCCCAAACAGGATGCCCAGCGTGTCGCGGGACGGACGATCCTGCCCCTCGTCTGGGACGCCTGCCACTCGGGCGCCCCCGCCGTCCGCATCCCGCCTGGCCACTACCGCTTCGGCAAGGAGCGTTGGGACCGAGACGGCGTCATTCCGGCGCTCGAGTTCAAGGGCCTCCAACGGCCCCCGGAGGATCCCTTCACGATCGACGCCACCGGTTCAACATTTTGGTTCGATCTGCCCGACGATCAGGCTCCGACGGCCCACTTCGCGCTAGGTTTCAAGGATTGCCGCAACATCGTGTTCCGCGGTGCGACGCTGGACCGCGGTACCAGGGGCCATGTCGAGGGCCGGATTATCCAACTCGATGCCACCGGAAGACGGATCGAGATCGAGCTCTCGCCGGGCCTGACCGTTCCCGAAGCCTTTAACCACAACCAAGAGCAGAGGATCGTCCCGTTCAAGGCCGACGGCCGGTTCTGCGCGCCCCTCTACGCCCTGCAAGCTGGCGGAGAGCGGCTCGCGTACGAGTCCATCAGCCCGGGCACGCGACCGGGAAGGTACTGGGTCGCCATGCGCGCGCCCGCGCTCTTCGAGACACTGCGTGACCCCGACTGGCGCCGGGCCAACGGCGACCTCGGCGTGCTCGAGCCGGGGGATGGCGTTTCATGCGTCTACGCCGTCTCGTGTGCGATCGAGCTCATCGGCTGCGCGAACGTCACGGTCGACGGCGTGCACGTGTACCTCCCGAAAGGCTGGGCCGCCGAGTGGGGCGGCGACGGGGGGCATCTCTGGAAGAACTGCTACCTCGGCCCTCGACCAGGCACGAGTCAGTGGCAGGGAGGCGAGGGCTTCATGTTTTGCGCCACGCGCCGGGGCACGACGCTCGACAACGTGACGATACGCCACACTGCCGACGACATCGCGAATATCCACGGCTACTGGGGCCATGTGCAGACCATCGCCGGCCAACGCGTGACGTTCGAGCCGCGGCCGGAGTTCCGGCGCACGGTCTGGCGCGACCTCGCCATCGGCGACCGGCTCGTGTTTCATCACAAGACGTCCGGCCGGCGACTCGGTGAGGCGATCGTCACCGCCTCCGACGCCGACGCCGTCATCCTCGACCGGTCTGCCGAGCCCTTCGCCGAGGCGATCGCGGAGTGGCCCGACCATGCTTGCAGGGGCTGGACGATCCAGAACTGCCGGTTCGAGGACGACTACCAGCGACTGCTGATCCAGACCGGCAGCGGGATCGTCCGCAACTGCACCTTCACGAGGCTCGGCAATGCGATCGAGCTCAACAGCGTGATGCCCTATGTCGAAGGGGGCGTGCCCCGCGACATCACGATCGTCGACAACAGCTTCACCGACGTGAATCCCCAGCCCCACGGGGCCGCGATCACCGTCCATGCCCGCTCGTTCGGAGCCGGCCTGCCCCCGTTGGGCCCGATCGTCATCCAGGGCAACACGTTCGTGGGTTCAGGCGGCCCCGCGATCCAACTCGAGGGAGTGGATGGCGGCACCATTGTCGACAACCGCTTCGAGGGCGCCTGGAAGCGGACCGCCGTGGCCCGGCCGCAGGAGCCGAGGCAGCGAGAGGCGGTGTGCCTCGAACGGTGCACGGGCATCCGGGTCGAGCGGAACGTCGTGGTCGACCAGGGGCGGCAGCTTGCTCCCGACTCCAGCCCCGAAACCAGCGGGCTTGGCCGGGACGACCGCGGTGCAGAGTGACCACCCGCGCCCCGAGCGGCTGCCGACATCGCCGCCGCGAACTTCCCCGACATCCGGCAGTCGATCGACGCCCATCGCACCGCCTTCACGGCGCAACTCGACGCGCTGGACCGCTGGCTCCAAACCATTCGCGCAGCCGTCGCGGCTGGCGAGCCGCTTGAGAAGCTGCCGGCTCCACCAACCCCGCCCGGTCATCCCGGCGCCAGCGACTGGGGCGCCATGTACCACGCCATGATCCACCCCCTGGCCCGCTTCCCCATCAAGGGCTTCCTCTGGTACCAGGGAGAATCGAACGGCGGCGAGGGAGACTCCTACCGCCACAAGATGCAGGCGTTGGTGGGGGGCTGGCGGAAGGCCTGGGGCCGAGAAGACCTGCCCTTCTACTTCGTGCAGCTGGCGAGCTTCCAGAACCCGACCGACGACCCGGCCGGCGGGGACGGCTGGGCCCGCCTACGAGAGGCGCAGCGTAAGGCCCTCGCCATCCCAAAGACCGGCCTGGCGGTGATCATCGACACCGTGCCGCTCGATGCCCGCGGCGACATCCACCCCCGCAACAAGTTCGACGTCGGGGCCCGTCTGGCCCGCTGGGCGCTGCACCACGACTACGGCAAGCGCGACGTCGTCCCCTCGGGGCCGCTGTTCAATTCGGTCGCCTTCGAGGGAGGCAAGGCACGGGTCGGGTTCGACCACGTCGGCGGCGGGCTGATGGTGGGCCACAAGCAGGGCCGGGCTCCGGCCGTGGAGCAGCCGGGCGCCAAACTCAAGCGGTTCGCGCTGGCCGGTGCAGACAAGAAGTGGCACTGGGCCGAGGCCGTGGTCGAAGCTGACGCGGTCGTGGTCTCGTCGCCGGCGGTGCCCACGCCCGTCGCCGTCCGCTACGCCTTCTCGATGAACCCCGACGGCGCGAACCTCTACAACCGCGCCGGCCTGCCGGCCGCGCCGTTTCAGACCGCCGACTGTTGCGGCCCACGGCGGCTCAACGCCGCCCGACAAGGCTCCCGGCGTGGGCCGCGATCACGCCCTCCTCGTCGGTCGGAATCACCCAGGCGGCCACGCGGCTCGCTCCCACGCTGATCCGGGGGCCGTGCGCGGCGTTGGCGGCGGCGTCGAGTTCGAGACCGAGCCAGGCGAGCTTGTGGGTGATCCGGGCGCGGATTTCTGGGGCGTGCGCGCCGATCCCGGCGGTAAACACGACCGCATCGAGGCCACCGAGCGCCGTTGCCAGCGACGCGATCTCGCGGGCGGCCCGCTCGCAGAACAGCTCCACCGCCTGCTCCGCCCGCGGGTCGGCCGACTCAAGCAACACCCGCATGTCGCCACTGATTTCTGACACGCCAAGCAGCCCCGACTCGCGCGTGAGCATGGTTTCGACCGCGGCGGCCGAGAGCCCCGCGCGGAGCACGAGATGCAGCACGGCGCCGGGATCGATGCTCCCGCACCGCGTCGCCATCACGAGCCCGTCCAGCGGCGTAAAGCCCATCGTGGTGGCGATGCTCACGCCGTCACGGATCGCACACAGGCTCGCGCCGGCCCCCAGATGGGCGACGACCGCCCGGGCGGGCATGCTGCCGGTGACCTCCGGCAGCCGCGCCACGACCGACTCGTACGACAGGCCGTGAAAGCCGTAGCGGCGGATGCCGGCCTCGTGCCACTGCCGCGGGATCGCCAGCCGCGTAGCTACGGGCGGGCAGGTGTGATGGAAGGCGGTGTCGAAGCAGGCCACCTGGACGGCCTCGGGGAGGGCCCGGGCAGCCGCGCGGATGCCGGCCACGTTCTGCGGCTGGTGCAAGGGCGCCAAGGCCGCCAGGGCGACGAGCTCCCCGAGGACTTCCGGCGTCACAACCACGGGCCGCTCGAACCGGCCGCCGCCGTGAACCACCCGATGGCCCACCGCCGCGACCCGACCCCCACCGAGCGTCGCTGCCCGGTCGAGAACGACCGCCAGCGCCGCGTCCCAGGGAGCCGCAGCCGCGGCCGGCCGCGGTAGGTCCTCGATTCGCTCCGTGCCCCCGGCGAGCGTCGTGATCCGCATCCGATCGTCTTGGATGTCGCAGTGGACACCGGCCACGCAGGCGGGCCGCTCACTGGTCGCGGCGTAGAGCCCGCACTTGACGCTGCTCGACCCGGCGTTGACCACCAACACCCGACTGTCGCCGCCGCTGTCGCACATAACCTGACTCAGAGTTACAAACCTCCCCCACGGGCTCCGGGCCGGGCCGCCCGGCTCGGAGTGGCGAAGATCACCGCCACAGCGCAGGACAGCACTCGCGAGGCGAGCGAATCGGCCCGGCTCGAGAGGATCACCGGCACTCTGGCCCCGAGTACGATCCCGCCGGCGGTCGCCCCAGAAAAGTGCCCAAACTGCTTGGCGAGGATGTTGCCGCTCTCCAGGTCGGGAGCCACGAGGATGTCAGCCCGACCGGCTACCTCCGAAGTGATACCCTTGGTGCGGGCGGCCTCCAGGCTGACCGCGTTGTCGAAGGCAAGCGGGCCATCGAGCAGGCCGCCGGTGATCTGCCCCCGCTCAGCCATCTTGCACAAGGCCGCCGCATCGAGGGTGGAGCGGAGCTTGGAGGTCACCGTTTCGACTGCCGAAAGAATCGCCACCCGCGGCCGAGCGACTCCCAAGGCCACGGCAAGGTCGATCGCATTCTGGACGATGTCGGCCTTTTCCTCGAGGCTGGGGTCGATGTTGACCGCGCCGTCGGTGACAAATAGCAGCCGGTCGTAGCCCGGCACCTGGAGCACAAATACGTGGCTGATCCGCCGGGCGGTCCGCAGGCCCGTGTTGCGGTTCACCACCTCGGCCAGCAGCTCGTCGGTATGCAGGCTGCCCTTGAGGATGGCGTTGGCCTCGGCCCGGCGAACGAGCTCCACCGCCCGGGCAGCCGCCGCGTGGCTATGGGGTACGTCAGCGATCGGTACGCCGGCCAGGTCGAGCCCGACCGCAGCCGCCAAGCGGCGGATTTTTTCCTCCGGGCCGATCAGGATCGGCGCGATCAGCCCCCGGTCGCGGGCGGCGAGTGCTCCGGCCAGCGACGGCTCGTCGCAGGGGTGGACCACGGCGGTGACGAGTGTCGGCAGGCCCGCGGCACGAGCGAGCACGTCGGTGGCCGCAGCGGTGGGATTGAGGCTCGCCACGCCAGGTTACCCCTCAAAAGGTTCGGCAACCGAGCGACAAGAGCAGGTTGGCCCAGGGCTGGGTGTCGGCCGTCTGGATCGTGAGCACGTGGTCGGCCGAGGCGACGGCCGCGTAAAAATCCCACTTCACGATCGGCTTGAGCTCCACGCCCGAGCCCGCCGCGGCCAGGATCCGGCGGTACTCAGCCCAGACCGGCGGATCGCCGGGGGTCGCCGCCGCGTAGGCATCCTCGCGGTCGACACCCATCGTGTGCACCTCGTCGATCCGCACCGCGCCGAGCACGGCGGCAAACACCTGGGCCACCGTCGGCACGCCCGGCACAAGCTGGAGCGAAACGAGTTCGGCCCGAGGACCCCGCTTGTCGGCTGCCGGGTAGTTGCCATCGGCGATCAGGACCTTCGAGTGGTGGCCGGCCTGCGCAAGCACCCGGAGGATCTCAGGATGGAGGAGCGGTCCGTTGAGCATCGGCTAGACGTCCAGGTTCTTGACGTCGAGGGCGTGCTTCTCGATGTACTCCCGGCGGGGCTCGACCTTCTCCCCCATCAGGACCCGAAACAAGTCGTCGGCCGCCGCCGCGTCGGTCATCGTTACCCGCAGCAGCGTGCGGTTGGCTGGATCGAGGGTGGTCTCACGGAGCTCTTCGGCGTTCATCTCACCGAGCCCCTTGAAGCGGGTGATCGAAAGCCCCTTCTCCCCTGCCCGCCGGACCGCCGTGATCAGGCCGCGCAAATCCTCCAGGCCGATTTCATTGTCGCCGCGGCGGAGCGTGTAGCGGGCCTCTTCGCGGCCGGTGCGATCTTGAGGCATCAGCGCCTCAATCCCAAAGCCCATCGCCTCGAGTGATTGAAGGGCGGAGTTGATGCTCCGCACCTCGTGGAGGTCGACCACGACCAGCTGCGGGCCAGCCCCGACGCCCCCTGCCGGCTCGCCGCCATGCTTGTTCTCGTCGGCCCGGCCCACTTCGAGCTCACCACCGGCCGACTGCTGCTTGCCCCTCATGAAGGCCTCAAGCGCATCGCGGCTGGTGAACCAGTGTTCTTCGGCGCCGTAGTAGACGTGGTACATCGGCAGCTTGCCGGTGGCCGGGTCACGGCGGCCCGCATGGTCACGCAGGCTCACGCCCCGTCGCTCGAGCGCCACCAACGCGTCTTCGAGGCCGGAGAGCGTGCGACAGAGCTTGTGCATCTCGTCACCTGAAATCTCCCGGCCGTCGCCCGGCTGAAACACCCCCTCGCCGAGCCCCTGATCGAGGAGCTGGTTCTTCATCTCTTCCTCGGTCTGCACGTAGTACGTCTGTTTCTTGGTGCGCACGCGGAACAAGGGCGGCTGGGCCACGTAGACGTGTCCCTCGGCCACGAGCCGGTACATCTGCCGGTAGAAAAACGTGAGCAACAGCGTCCGAATGTGTGACCCGTCGACGTCGGCGTCGGTCATGATCACGATCTTGTTGTAGCGCCGCTTGGTGAGGTCGGCCTCCGGGCCGATGCCAGCCCCAATCGCCGAGATCACACTCCGGACCTCCTCGTTGGCAAGCACCTTGTCTTCCCGGCTTTTGTAGGCGTTGATGATCTTGCCCCGCAGCGGCAAGATCGCCTGATACTCGCGGAGCCGACCCCCTTCGGCACTACCGCCGGCACTGTCACCCTCGACGAGATACAGTTCGCACTTTTCCACCTCGCGGCTGGTGCAGTCGCGGAGTTTGCCGGGCAGGCCGCCGCCGGACAGGGCCCCCTTCCGCTCCCGCAGCAACTGGCGGGCCTTCTTGGCCGCCTCGCGGGCCTCGGCGGCAAGTTCTCCCTTCTTGACGATCTCCTTGGCACTTTTGGGGTTTTCCTCCAGATATTTGGCGAGGTAGTCGCCCACGGCCGAGTTGATGATTCCCTCGACTTCACCGTTGCCGAGCTTCGTTTTGGTCTGCCCTTCGAACTGCGGCTCGGGCACGCGGACGCTGATCACGGTGGTCAGCCCCTCGCGGAGATCCTCACCGGTGGGCACCAGATCCTTGTACATCCCGGTTTTCTTGCCGTAGGCGTTGATGGCGCGGGTCAGCGCCGCCCGGAAGCCGGAGACGTGGGTGCCCCCTTCAGTGGTCGAGATATTGTTGACGTAGCTGTGCAGGCTCTCGGTGTATTCCTTCGTGTACTGCAGCGCGATGTCCCAGCAGACTCCCTCGGCCTCCCCCTTAATCACGATCACATCGGAATGAACCGGGTCGCTCGCCTTGTTGAGGTGCTCGACAAACTCCTCCACCCCGCGCTGATAGCAGAAGTTTTCCGCATTGCCGCTGGCTGCGTCGGCGAACAAAATCCGCACGCCCGAGTTGAGGAAGGCCAACTCCCGCAGCCGGCGGGCCAGGACGTCCCAGGAAAACTTCGTCTGCGGGAAGATCTGCGGGTCGGGCTTGAAGGTGGTCTTGGTGCCCGTGCGGGCAGTGGTGCCCATCTTGCGCACCGGCCCGGTCGGCTCGCCCCGCTGATACTCCTGCTGCCAGACGTGGCCCTCGCGGCAGACCTCCACCTCGCACCATTCCGAGAGGAAGTTGACCACCGTCACGCCCACGCCGTGGAGGCCGCCGGTTGTCTGGTAGGCCCCCTTCTCGAACTTGCCGCCGAACTTGAGCACGGTCATCACGCCCTCGAGCGTGGAGACCTCCCGATCCATCTCGGCGGAAAGCTGCGGATGGATATCGACCGGAATCCCTCGGCCGTCGTCCTCGACCGTCACGCTGCCGTCGACGTTGACCGTCGCACTCACCTGCCGGGCATACTCCGCCATGCACTCGTCGATCGAGTTGTCGACCACCTCGTAGACGAGATGATGGAGCCCGCGGGAGGTGTTGTCGCCGATGTACATCCCGAACCGCTCGCGGACATGGTCGCGGTCGGAGAGATGCTTGAGGTCGGCCGAGGTGTAGCCAGGCTGCCGGGATTCTTCGTCGCTCATGGCGATCCTCCGCGTCGGGGTGGTCGATGGTGCATCAAGAGGCGACCCGGCCGCTCAGGGGCCGGCCGGCGCGTCGGCCAGGCGGCAACGGATGTCGGTGATCGCGGCGGCCGGCAGCGCGGCTTTGAGCTGCTCGAGCACGGCGCGCTTGTAAAATGAGAACTCCTGGCTGACAGCCGAATGACTCACCAACACCTCGAGCACGCCTCGCCGGACACGCCCTGGCCGGCAGTGGCCGGCCAGCGGCTCGGGCACCGCCGCATTCCAGGCCGCGGTCAATGACTCGGAGGCCTGCTCGCGGTCGTAGCCGGTCCGGGCCAGCAACCGCGACACGATCCGGCCGATCGCCTGCGGACCGGTTGGCTGCCCTCGCGCACCGGGCCGTCGTGGGTCGTCGATCGCCATCACGCGTATCCCCTTCTGCAACCGTCCCACGCATCAGTCGGCCGCCAGTGGCATGATCACGTACCCGTAGCCGTCGTCGGTTCGGCAGACACACGCGCTCTGGGGATCGGCAATCTCCAGCGAGACAGCCGTGCCGCCGTCGAGGACACGCAGGAAATCGGACATGAACCGGGGGTCGAGTTTGATCCGGACCGCCGCCCTCGAATAGTCGATCGGGAGTTCGACCCGACTCTCCCCGCTTTCGGCCGACCGGCCCGAAAGCACGAGTTGTCCGGGCTCAAATGAGAAATCGACTCCCTTGGACTGCTCGCTGGTCACGATCGCAGCCTGCCGCACGGCCGCCAGGAGCGGGCCGGCAACCAGCTGCACACGGGCCGCATCGGGCCGCTCGGGAAACACGTCTCGCCAGCGCGGAAAGCGGCCTTCGACCAGCCGCGCCGAGATCGTCGTGCCGGCGGTGGTCACCAAAATCTCGTTGCCCCGGACGGCGATCTTGACGGTCGCATCTGGCCCCCCGAGACACCGCTCCACCAGCTGCATCGCCCGCGCTGGAATGATCGGCTGAGCTTCGCCAGCCGCGTCACTTTGAACCTGGCAGGGGCCTTCCATTTTGGCCAGTCTGCGACCGTCGGTGCCCACCGCGATCACCCCGGTCGCTGAGAGCTCCAGGAGCACACCCCCCAGCGCGTAGCGGCTCGACTCGTTGTCGGTGGCGAACACCGTCCGCCGCACGAGCTCATGGACCAGCGGGGTCGACAGCTCGAAGCACGGTCCATCGGGGAAACCGGCCACCACCGGAAACTCGAGCGGATCCTCGACCGGCAGGCGGAACTCGCTGCGGGGCGCCTTGACGACCACCGCGGTGCCATCGGTCTCGATCTCAAACACCGTCCCGGCGGCGGCCTCGCGGAGGATCGCCACCAGCCGGCTGCTGGGCAGAAGCACCGCGCCGGCGGAGAGCGTCTCGACACCCTCGACTGCCGCCCTGATACCGACCTCGAGATCCGTCGCCGAAACCACCGCTCCCCCCTGGTCGGCCTCGAACTTGACGTTGGTGAGCACCGGCTTGGGTGACCGCGACGGCACGACCGCGGCGGCGGTCTGAACGGCCGCCAAAAGCGACTCCTTGGGCGAACGAATCTTCATACGCAAGACCGGTTCCAGGGCCACGTTCCGGTGCCGAAACGGCGGGAGCGGAAGGACCGTCACTGTACCCGAAAACCATCCGGTTCGAAACGGGCCAGGCCTGGTGTCCGGTCTGGAGCTGATTGTTATTTTTCTTAAGGTTTTAAGAGAGAGTAGGGATCAGAAGGAGGACCCTGTCCGGCCGGCCGGCCGCCGCAGACACGCGTCTAATAGAGTGACTGTGAGCGGCGGCAGTTGGGACCGAGGAAGACACCACACCATGCGATCGGGAGTCACGATCGGCTCATGAAACCATGGGGTTAAGCCATGCAGTGGTGCGTGACGACCCAATCCGCGAGCCTGTCAAAACAGTGTTGAGTGTTCGTCGGCTGCCGGGCCAGACGCCGGTGCCGATAATGTCAATCGGGTGCTGGCCGGATGGTGGCTGGCTGATCAGAGGCCGGCATCTGCAGGGTGGTTCAGCGGTTGCCGCTGTGTCGCTGGGGCGTGCGGTAAATTGTCACGGTTTCCGCCGGCCGCCAGCCGGTCGGTGACTCAACAGGTTTCCGACAGGCAGCCCTCGCCTGCCCGGAGCGAATCGGTTACCGCGTTGGTTGACCACCCCAGCGGCAAAACAGCGCCTCGAGTCTGGCCAGGGCGTGCGCGATGTCTGCCGCCGTTGTGATCCGTGCCAGGCTCAGGCGAATCGCACCGCCGCGGAACCGCTCCGGTAGTCCCAGCGCCATCAGGATCGCAGGAGGTTCGGCCGAGCCGCTGGCGCAGGCCGTGCCGGTGGCCAAGCACACGCCGGCCAAGTCGGCGGCCATCGCGATGGCTTGCCGGTCTAGATCGGCCAGCGCCACGAGCGTGACATGCGGGGCCCGCAAAGCGTCCGCCCCGACCACGACCGCATCGATGCCGGCTGCGCGTGCCGCGGCGACGATCCCGCGTTCGAGCTGATCCCGCAGAGCGGTCACCCGGACCACCGCTGCCGACCGGTCGGCGGCAGCCAGTTGCACGGCGCGGGCGAAGCCCACCGCCAGATGCACCGCCTCGGTGCCCCCACGCAGCCCGAGTTCCTGGGGGCCGGGAGCGACCGGGGAGAGCACGACACCGCCTTTGACCGCGAGCCCGCCAATCCCGCGCGGTCCGCCAAACTTATGGGGGGCCAGAGCCATCGTGGCCCACGGTCCGGTGGCGAAGGCAAGCTCGTCCCAGGCTGCCCCCTGGGTGGCATCGGCGTGAATCAGCCAGCCCGCGGCAGCCAGTTTCGCCATGCGCTCAGGGTGTTCGCGAATCCCCGTCTGCCCGCACACGGTCGTCGCGGTCAAGATCCGCAGCCTGGGCGACGCGGGGAGCGACTGGAGGGATGCGACATCGACCATGCCCGTGGCGACCAGTGGCAACTCGACGACCTGCCAGCCTGAGTCAGAGAGTTCGGCGGCCGCGGAGCGGAGGCTCGAGTGATCGCGGGCCGAGATCGCAACGGTGCCGCCAACCCGCCCCGAGCTGGCGAGTTGGGCGAGGCCCGAGACACCCAGCCGGTTGGCCTCGGTCGCCCCGCTGGTCAACACCAGCCTGTCGCGCACCACACCGGCCCCCCGCCCCCCGAGGGTCTCGAGAATCTGCTCCCGGGCGTCTTCGAGGATGCGCTTCGCGGCCCTGCCCGCCGCGTGAGGGCTCGAGGGATTGGCATACGCTGCCGCCGCCGCGGCTTCCATGGCGGCCGCGACCTCGGGGTCAAGCGGCGTGGCCGCCGCATGGTCCAGGTAAACGAGCTCGGGCGGCGATCGCGAAGCTGGCATGGCCGGTCTGGGCTGGGCCTGAGCGGGCGAACCGGTCCGCTAACCCCGAGTGGCCCCGGGGTCGGCCAGGAACGCAGCGATCCGGTCGAGGCCACACACGAGCTGCTCATCGGCGGCGGCGAAGCTCATCCGCACGTGGCCCTCGGCCCCAAAGGCGCTGCCGGCCACGAGCGCCACCTGCTGCCGCTCGAGGAGCGCTTCGCACCACTGGGCGCTGGTCGTGATCCCGGCCGAGCGGGCCGCGGCCAACGGCGCGCGGATGTCGAAGAAGGCATAGAAGGCGCCGCCCACGTCGGGCAGGCGGACGCCCGGTAGCGATCGCAGCCGGGCGGCGACCAGGTCACGCCGCTTCTGGAAGACGTCCCGCATTGTCGCCACGCAGTCTTGCGGGCCGGTCAGGGCGGCCAGCGCCGCATGCTGGCTGATGCTCGAGGGGTTGCTCGTCTCCTGGCTCTGGAGATTGCCGATCGCCTTCGAGAGCGGCTCCGGGGCGATCGTCCAGCCGATCCGCCAGCCGGTCATGGAGTAGGTCTTGCTGACACCGGCCACGACGACGGTGCGCTGCTCGAGGTCTGGCCGGAGCGTCGGGAAGGAGGGACTGCTCCGTCCATCGAACACCAACTGGTCGTAGATCTCGTCGGCCACCACGGCCAGGTCGGCCTCGATCGCCACGTCGGCCAGGGCTGCGAGCTCCTCGGGCCGGTAAACCACGCCGGTGGGATTGCTCGGCGAGCAGACCAGGAGCATCCGGGTTTTGGGCGTGAGGGCCGCCCGGAGGGCTTCGGGCCGGAGCTTGAAGTCGTCGTCGATGCTCGTCTCCACGAGCACCGGCCGGGCTCCGGTGAGCTTCACGAGTTCGGCGTAGCTGACCCAGAAGGGGGCCGGCACGACCACCTCGTCGCCCTCAGCCAGCAGCGCGGTGAACACATTATGGAGGGCATGCTTGGCTCCGCTCGAGACCACGACCTGGGCGGGAGTCACGACCAGGCCAGTGCGACGCGTGTAGTCTTCAGCCACGGCCTTGCGGAGGGCGGGAATACCGGCAGCCGGAGTGTATTTCGTAAACCCGGCGGCAATCGCCGCCTGCCCGGCTCGGCAGATGTGCTCGGGCGTGGGGAAGTCGGGTTCACCGACCGAGAGGTCGATCACGTCGCGGCCGGCGGCCTTTAAGGCCCCGGCCCGGGCAGCCATGGCCAGGGTGGCGGACGGTTCCAGGGCCGCCATGCGGCCGGCCAGTTTCAACCTCGCGGGCTCCATAGCAAAGTTCTGCGAAAGAAGGCTGAAGAAGAAGTTGGGCGAACAAGGTTGGGGAAAAAGTCTGGCGAGCCCGTCGCGCGGGAAAGAATGAAGAGGCTGTTGGGAACCAGGACAAGGTGGACCGCGTGCGGCAACCGCGCCCCGGCTGCCTTAACCCGGCCAAATCGTGGCCTGATCTTACCACCGCACGGCCGCTTTTACAGCCGCCCACAGCCGGCCTCCAGGAGTTGGGTGGGCCACACCATCTGCGGCAAGATCTGCGGCGAGATCTGCAGCACCATGCGCGGCCAGGTCCTCGACGACCCAGGCGCGATTGGTGGAGCGGGCGCGACCCGCTGGCGAATCGGCTGCCTGTGGTTCGCGCCGTACGTGAACAGCCCGCTGGGTGTCGGTGAGCAGGACATCGTCATCCAGATGGCGATGCTTCATGACTGGATCGCGAGTCGCGCTCCGGCGCCAGTCAGGAAAAAATCTGATTTTTTCCCTTGACAGTTTTTGTGGCCATCCTCGACAACTCTTGTCATCGACAACGTGCGAGCTGAGTGATCACGCTCGTGTGACGTCGAAACGTCGCCTGCTCCCTTCCCATGACCATCCGGGGGATCAGGCGTGAGATGCGTGTCAGGATGTTCATGGCAAGGAGCCAGTTCCATGGCCAAGAAGAAGAAGAAGGCTGCCAAGAAGGTCGCCAAGAAGAAGAAGGGCCACGGCTGAGCCTTCCGTGCCGGGAAGCCCTCCGGGGTGACTTCGGCACGGACGCTCTCGCCACGGGACCCCGTTCGCGGGAGCCCGTCGGGTCGGTGAAACGACCCATCCCTTCGCTTCGGCCTTCTTCCGGCGACCGGCCTTCGGGCTGATCGACGGGGTGGGGTCGGGGCGTCTACGCTCAGACGAGAAAGGCCGGCCCGGGCCCTTGGGCGCCCGGGCCGGCCTGATTTCGTTTCCGTCCGGCGAGACGGCCTGGGCGACCCCGAGCATGCGTCACCCCTGGCGCACGCGGCGTGCCGCGAGGATACGCTCGGAGCAGATGTCGAACCCCCCTTCCCCATCGAATCCCGCCGCCGGCTTTCTGTTCTGCGCTTGCCAGGGGGGCGCCGAGGCGGCGCTCAAGGCGCGGATGGCCGAGGTGCTCCCGGCCTCCAAGCCGGCCGCCTGGCGGCGCGGGATTGTGAGCTTCAAGCTCCCGCCTGCGGATGGTTTGTCTCCCGCTCCCGAGCTTCCGGCCAACCTGCTCGAGCGACTCGTCTTCGCCCGCACGGTGGCACACTCGCTGGGTCAGGTCGCCGGCGCTGATCCGGCGGCGCTCACCACGGCCGTGATCGAGCTTGCCGGCGGCACGGGTTTCGCGGATGTCCACGTCTGGCCGCGGCAGTTCGAGCCCGGGCCGCGCGGGGCCGAGGACGTCGCCGCGGCGGCTCTGGCGCGGCAGATGGTGCTGGCCGCCTGCGGCCTCGGCGGCGACCTCGATCCGGCGGCCCGCGCCGGCGACCGGGTGCTCGACGTGGTGCTCGACACGGTGGATCGCTGGTGGGTGGGTTGGCACACCGCGTCGGAACCGGCGACCCGCTGGCCGGGCGGCATCTATCCGCCGGCTACCGGGCCACTTCCCGAGACAGTGGTCTCGCGGGCCTGGCTCAAGCTCGGCGAGGCGGTCGCGACCTTCGGCATCGAGTGGGGGCTAGGGGCGCGGGTGGTCGAGCTGGGTTGCGCGCCCGGCGGCGCCTGCCAGCGACTCCTGGAGGCGGGGCTCGACGTGGTGGGTGTCGATCCGGCGCTGGTCGATCCGGCGCTCGCCGCCCAGCCACGGTTCACCCAGTGGCGGATGCGGGCCCGCGAGGTGCCGCTGCGGCGATTCGCCGACGTCGAATGGCTGGTGGCCGACATGAACATCGATCCCACCAGCACGCTGGAGAGCCTGAAACGCGTCGCCACCGCCGCGACCCCGAAGCTCAAGGGGATCGTCGCCACCTTCAAGATTCCCGACTGGTCGCGGGTGGCCGAGCTGCCCGCTTGGCTGGCCGCGTTTCGTGACTGGGGCTTTGAGCCGCGGGCCAGGCAGCTCTCGAGCGGCGGCCGGGAAGTCTGTGTGGTGGCGAGGCGGACCAGGCCCGCGCCGGGCGGGCCGGCGGCGTTCAAAGCTCCCCGCGCCAGACCTCGGCCGGCGGAGTGAGGCTGCCCGACGCGACGAGCCGCCTGCCCGCGGGCGTGTCGACGATCAGCCGGCCGTCGGAGGCGATGCCGCGGCAGGTACCCACCAGCTCGGTGTCACCCACATACACGGTGACGGCCTGGTGCGTCAGCGCACACAGCGGCCGGTAGCGAGCGCCGAGCCCGGCTGGGTCACGGGCAACGTCGGCCAAGAGCGCGAGCAGGCGGGGCACCAACGCCTCGAGCAGTCGCTGCCGGGGCAGCGATCGGCCGGCGAGGTCGGGCACGGTCGCGACGCGGGAGGCGATGGCGGCCGGTGCGTCGGCCGCCGAGCCGGTCGTGTTGACTCCGATCCCGAAGATCGCCCGGCCCCCCGCCGCGGCCTCGACCAGGATGCCGGCGAGCTTGCGGCCGGCGACCTCGACGTCGTTGGGCCAGCGAACCAGTGGCTTGATCTCAGGCTCCAGCTCGCGAATCGACTCGGCCACGGCGACCCCGCAGGCCAGCGACCAGGCTGGCGGCGGCTGGCTCGAACCGCCGTCGACCGCCACGACGATGCTGACTGCAAGACTGCCGGGCGGCTGCCACCAGCGTGCGCCCCGCTGGCCGCGGCCGGCCAGTTGCCGATCGGCACCGACCGCGCAGGGCAGCCTCCAGGCGGGGTCGGCGGCGACCTCGCGGGCGCGATCCATGGTCGAGGTCGTCTCTGCGAGCCACTCGCACCCGGCCAGGAGCCCGGGCCCGACGAGGGCGACGGGGTCGAGCGGGTCGAATAGGTTCGCGGAGTGTGACTGGTGAGGAGGCAAGCTGGGCGACTCGAGCGGACTGGGGTCGGGCAGCGCCGCAAAGCGGCGGGCTGAGCGTCCCGAGCGCCTCGTTGGTCTTCGTTGACCACGGCCACAGTCAACTCCGCCGAACTGGGTTTTACCGCTTGCTTCGCTGCTTTGCCGCGCGGTACTTCCTGCCGGCTCCGGGGGCGTTTTCCGGGGCGGTCGTGGCGCTGGCGTGCCGCGACAGGTTTTTCGTTCATCGGCGGGCCTGCGCGGCCTGCAGGTTAGGCATGCGGCATGGCCTCATCGCTGCGGATCATCGGAGTCATGGTCGCGTGCGCCGCCCTGCCGGCGGTTGCCCGGGGTCAGACCTCGTCGCTGCCGCCGCCGGCCGCCTCGT
>Ga0247837_1005209_pt1 | contig 19837 bp, 15 predicted proteins | sample LaCtaG_2_FD_187115 | JGI IMG/M metagenome (GOLD analysis project Ga0247837, IMG submission 187115) | Freshwater microbial communities from meromictic Lake La Cruz, Castile-La Mancha, Spain - LaCruzMarch2015_14.5m | ecosystem: Environmental > Aquatic > Freshwater > Lake | place: Spain: Castile-La...
CCACCGTCACCTCGGCCTGGGCGTCCTTCCCGACGGTCACCGCCTGCACGCGAAAATCGCGGCACACGGTCGTGATCCCGGTGAGCTTCTCGATCGCCAGGAAGATGCCGTCGATCGGGCCGTCGCCGGCCGTCACGGTCACCGACGCGGGCGTGCCGCTCTGGAGCACGTGGAGTTCGACCGTCGGGGCGATGCCGCTCGCGCTCGAGAGCACGTAGCGGTCGAATGTGAACTGCTCGGGCAGTTCGGCGAACTGCGATTCGCAGAGGGCCGCGATGTCGCCGTCGTAGATCTCCTTCTTGCGGTCGGCGAGCACCTTGAACCGCTCGAACAGGCTCTGGAGCTGCTCTGGCGTGAGCACGTAGCCGAGCGCCTTGGCACGGTCGGCGAGCGCCGCCCGGCCGCTGTGCTTGCCGAGCACGAGGTCGGTGCGTTCGAGGCCGACGTCTTCCGGACGCATGATCTCGTAGGTGCGCCGCTCCTTGAGCATCCCGTCTTGGTGGATGCCGGCCTCGTGGGCAAACGCGTTGCGGCCCACGATCGCCTTGTTGCGCGGCACCTGGATGCCGGTGATGTTGGCGACGAGCCGGCTCGTGGGCACGAGCCGCTGGCTCACGATCCGGGTGTCGCAGGCGTAGTGGTCGCGCCGCGTCCGCAGCGCCATCACGACCTCCTCGAGCGAGCAGTTGCCCGCCCGCTCGCCGATCCCGTTGATCGTGCACTCCACCTGACCGGCCCCGGCCTCCACGGCCGCCAGGCTGTTGGCCACCGCCAAGCCGAGGTCGTCGTGGCAGTGGACGCTGATCACCGCGCGGTCGATGTTGGGCACGCGATCCTTGAGGCTCTTGATCACGTGGTGCATCTGCATGGGCGTGGCGTAGCCGACGGTGTCGGGAATGTTGACCGTCGTCGCACCGGCGTCGATCACGGCCTCGACGACCCGGCAGAGGAAGTCGATCTCGGTGCGAGCAGCGTCCTCGGGCGAAAATTCGACGTCGCCGCAGACGGCGCGGGCCCGCTTCACGCCGGCCACCGCCCTGGCCACGATCTCGTCTTCGGTCATCCGCAGTTTGAACTCGCGGTGGATGGCGCTCGTGGCGAGGAACACGTGAATCCGCGCCGCCTCCGCGTGCGCGAGCGCCTCCCAGGCCCTGTCGATGTCGGCGTCGTTGCAGCGGGCCAGCCCGCACACGATCGCCCCGCGCACGGCCTTGGCGATCTCCCGCACGCTCTCGAAGTCGCCCGGCGAGGCGATCGGAAACCCGGCCTCGATCACGTCGACGCCGAGCTGCACCAGCGCCTGTGCCACCTCCATCTTCTCGGTGAGGTTCATGCTCGCGCCCGGCGACTGTTCGCCGTCACGAAGCGTCGTGTCGAAAATCCGGATGGAGCGGGGCGTTGGCATGGGTTCGGCCTGGTCGAGCGGTGCCGTGGAGGAAAGTATCGTACCGCCAGCGTTCCCCTTCGACACCTGTGCTGCCCTCGCCGCCGGCTTTCGCCGTGCGGTAGACTTGGGAGTGGTTGTTCCCATGTCGACATCTCCCGCACCGCTTCATGTCGCCGTCCCCCGCGCAGCAGTGGGTCCGCGTTCGGCCCGCTGGCTGCGCAGTCTGACCGGCGTCGCATTCCTTGCCGCCGGGGCCCTCGCATGGTGGTGGCTTTCCACCCACCATTTCTACGTCGGCGATCAGCAGGCCCACGAGCCGCGGCCGGCGGCCGAGTCGGGCGGCGGGCCCGCCTCCGATGCCATCGTCACGCTGCAGGCCGGCAATGCCGCTGCGGCCGAGATCACGCTCGCCCCGGTCGAGGTGCGGAAGATCCGCGAGCACCTCACGGTGCCCGGCCGGATCGACTACGACGCCCGCTATCGGCTCGACTATGCCTCGCCCGTCGACGGCATCGTGTCGCGGGTGTTCGTGCAGGTGCGGCAGAAGGTCCGCAAGGCCGATTCGTTGGCCGAGGTCTCGAGCCCCGACGTGGGCATGGCCCGCGACGAGGTCCGCAAGCGGGAGGCCGACCGCGAGATCGAACACAAGGCCGCCGAGTGGGCGATCACGATCTTCGACAACGTCGGCGCGCTGCTCGAAGTGTTGCCCACGCATCCGCCGCTCGAAACCATCGAGCAGCAGTTCAAGGGACGGGTGCTCGGCGGCTACCGCGAGAAGATCATCGGAGCCTACTCGCGGCTGCTGTTCGTGGAAAAGGTGAGCGCGAGCACGAGACAGCTCGGCGAAGGGGGCGTGCTCTCCGGCCGCATCATCGAGGAGCGCATGAGCAATCTCGAAGTCGCCCAGGCGAGCTTCACCGCCGCCTGCGAGGAAGCGCGGTTTCTCACGCGGCAGGATCGCGATCGGGCGATCGCGGCGCTCGCCCAGGCCGAACGGCTCGTGCAAATCTCGAAGGAGCATCTGCGCACGCTCGTGGGCAGCAAGCTCGATGCCGACGTGGGCGGCAAGGGCGCCGCCGATGGAGTCGTGGACGTGGAAGGGGAGAAGAGCGAGCCCGGGGCGCTCAGCACGCTCGTGCTGCGAACCCCCTTCGACGGGCTGGTGGAAGACGTGTTCGTGGCCCGCGGCGAGCGGGTGCAGGCGGGCGACCGGCTGTTCGTCGTGGCCGATACGGGCACGCTCTGGGTTCGCGCCCAGATCCACGAACGGCAGTGGACGATGGTCGAGGTGGAGGAGGGGCAGGAGGTGAAGGTCAACGTGCCCGGGTCGGCCGAGCACAACACCACCGCCCGCATCAATCACGTGGGGGCGACGGTGGAAGCTGAGTCGCGGAGCGTGCCGCTCGTGGCCGAACTCAAGAATGACGACGCCCATTACAAGCCTGGCATGTTCGTGTGGGTCGATCTTCCCCAGGGGCAGTCGCGCGACGTGCCGACCGTGCCGGCCGCCGCCGTGATGCGACACGAAGGGCAGGCGTTCGTGTTCGTGCCCGAGGGAGAGGGCCGCTACCGCCGCGTGGGCATCGAGACCGGCGCCGAGGCTGACGACCGTCTGGAGGTGAAGGGCGGGCTCGAGGTGGGCCAGCAGGTGGTGGCCAAGGGCGCGTTCACCCTCAAGAGCGAGCTGTTGCTCGAGGACGAGGGCTGATGCGGCGCCGTTCGACCGCCTGCCCGTGGAAGGGAGCTCGTTGGTGCTGACCGGCGTCATCGAATGGTCGCTCGCCAATCGGGCGCTCGTGATCGCGATGTTCGTGCTCATGGCGCTCGGCGGCATGTATGCGGCCACGCAGATCCCGGTCGACGCCGTGCCAGATCTCGTCAATATCCAGGTGCAGGTGGTCACGGAGGCGGGCACGCTGCCGCCGCTGGAGGTCGAGCGGCTGATCACCTACCCCGTGGAGTTGGCCGTGAGCGGCCTGCCCGACGTGGAGGAGATTCGCAGCATCTCGCGGCTGGGCATTTCGCTCGTCACGATCGTGTTTCGAGAGGGCACCGACATTCTTCGCGCCCGCCAGCTCGTGGCTGAGCGGCTGCCCACCGCCAAGGCCGCCATGGCCCAGGCCGACGCCGATCCGCAGCTCGGCACACTCTCCACGGCGCTCGGTGAGATCCTTCAGTTCGAGGTCAAGGGGGCCGGCCAGAGCCTCATGGACCTGCGGAGCATCCTCGAATGGGACATCGCGCCGGTGATGCGCACCGTGCCGGGCGTCACCGACATCAATTCGCACGGTGGCTTCGCCAAGAGCTACGAGGTGCAGATCGACCCCGACCGGATGTCGTCTCACGGCATCTCGCTCGCCGAGGTGCTCGAGGCGCTCCAGCGCAACAACGCCAGCACCGGCGGCGGCTACATCGTCAAGAACGGCGAGCAGCGGTTCATTCGCGGCGAATCATTGCTGCAGTCGATCAATGACATCGAGAAAGTGATCGTGCGCAGCCCGGCCGGTGGCGTGCCGGTGCTCATCCGCAACATCGGCAGCGTGGCGGTCGCGCCGCTCGTGCGTCAGGGGGTCGCCAGCCGCGACGGCCGCGGTGAGATCGTGACGGGCATGGTGATGATGATCCGTGGTGAGAACAGCCGCCGCGTCGTCACCGCGGCCAAGGAGAAGCTCGAGGAAGTCCGCCGCACGCTGCCCCCGGGCGTCGATCTCGAGATTCTCTACGACCGTGCCGATCTCATCGCCCGCACGCTCGACACCGTGCTCCACAACCTCGCCGAGGGCGGCCTGTTTGTGATCGGTGTGCTCCTCGTGCTCTTGGGCAACATCCGCGCCGGGCTGATCGTGTCGCTGGCCATTCCGCTCTCGATGCTCTTTGCGGCGAATGTGATGTGGGCCGTGGGCATCCCGGCGAGCCTCATGAGCCTCGGGGCGATCGATTTCGGGCTCGTTGTCGACAGTTCGGTGATCATGGTGGAAAACTGCGTGCGGCGGCTCGGGCTCGCCCAGCCCACCGATTCGAAGGTCGAGATCGTCCGCGATGCGGCGGTCGAGGTGCGCGGGCCGACGATGTTCGGCGAGCTCATCATCGCGGTCGTGTATCTGCCGATCCTGTTCCTCGAGGGGACGGAAGGGAAGCTCTTCCGGCCGATGGCCCTCACGGTGCTGTTCGCGCTCGCCGGCTCGCTCGTGATCTCGCTCACGCTGATGCCGGTGCTCGCGACGTGGCTGGCCCGCGAAGAGGAGCACGAGCCGCTCATCATGCGGCTCTTCCATCGGGCTTATCGCCCGCTCGCGCGGGCGGCCGTCTATCACCCCGTGGCGATTTCGCTGGTGGCCGCGGGCCTCGTGGCGGCGACCGTGCCTGTCGGCCTGCGGCTGGGGGCGGAGTTCATGCCGCGGCTCGACGAGGGCGACATCCTCATCGAGGTCAATCGCCTGCCGACTGCCACGCTCGAAGACTCCGTGCCGCTCACCTCGCGGATCGAGAAGGTGCTCGGCGAGTTTCCCGAAGTGCGCACGGTGTTCTCGAAGACGGGCCGCCCTGAGATCGCCAACGACATCATGGGCGTGCAGCAGACAGACGTGTGGGTGATGCTCGAGCCGCGGAGCCGGTGGCCGGCCGATGTCTCGCGAGACGCACTCGTGGAGCGGATGTCGGCGGCCCTGTCCACCGCCGTGCCGGGGGCCAACTTCGGCTTCAGCCAGCCGATCGAGATGCGGGTCGACGAGCTCGTGGCCGGCGTGAAGGCCGACGTGGCCGTGCTCATCTACGGCGACGACCTCAACACGCTCGGCGACCTCGGCAAGCAGATCGAGGGCGTGCTCCGCGACATCCCCGGCTCGGCCGATGTTCGTGCCGACTGGCAGGCCAACGTGCCCACGCTGCGGATCAATTCGCGGCAGGACCAGCTCGCTCGGCACGGCATCGATGGCATCGACGTGATCCAGACGGTGTCGGCGATGGGCGGCATCCAGGCGGGGGTCGTCTATGAGGGGCGGCCACGGTTTCCCTTGATGCTCAAGTTTCCCGCGATGTGGCGGGAAGACGAAGATCTCGTGCCGCAGATCCCCGTCGGGTCCGTCGGCGGCCGGCCCGTGCCGCTCGGCGAACTGGCCGACATCCGCATCGACGAGAGCCCGCCCTCGATCGAGCACGAAAGCTCACGCCGCCGCACGTTCGTCTCGGCGAACGTGCGTGGCCGTGACGTGGCGAGCTTCGTGGGCGATGCGCAGCGCCGGATCGCCGAGCAGGTGAAGCTGCCCACGGGCTACACGATCGGCTGGGGAGGTGATTTCGAGAATCTGCTTTCGGCGAGCCGGCGGCTGCTCCTGATCACGCCGGCGGTGCTCGGCCTGATCGCGCTGTTGCTCTACACGAGCTTCGGGTCGTTCCGCCTGGCGGCCCTCATCTTTTGCGCCGTGCCGGTGGCGGCGTCGGGCGGCATCGCGGCGCTGGCCCTGCGCGGGATGCCGTTTTCGATCGCCGCGGGCGTGGGCTTCGTGGCGCTCTTTGGCGTGGCGGTGCTCAACGGTCTCGTCTGGGTGTCGGGGGCGGAGCACGCGCGGCAGGGGGGGCTCTCGGCCCGCGAAGCGGCGGTTGCGACGGCCGACGTACGGATCCGGCCGGTGCTCATGACGGCCCTCGTGGCGAGCCTCGGGTTCCTGCCGATGGCGCTGGCCACGAGTTCCGGGGCGGAGATCCAGCGGCCTTTGGCGACGGTCGTGATCGGCGGTATCGTCACGTCGACGCTGCTCACGGCGTTCGTGGTGCCGGCGATCTATCCCTGGTTCGCTCCCCGATCCCAGACCACATCCCTTCAGCCCGCTGAGACCGCCTTGTCATGACGCTCCGTGACTTTCAGACGCAGATTCGCGAAATGTACCACGACAAAGACGCGGCCCGCGGCGTCGAGGGCACCTTCATGTGGCTCACCGAGGAGATCGGCGAACTGGCGACGGCCCTGCGCACGCATGCTTCCGGGGCGGCCAGCCCGGCGACGAAGCAAGAGCTCGCGCTCGAGTTTGCCGACGTGCTCGCCTGGCTGGCGACGATCGCGAACGTGGTCGATGTCGATCTCGAAGCAGCCGTTGCGGCGAAGTATGGCACCGGGTGCCCGGGCTGCGGCCAGCGGGCCTGCACGTGCCCCGACGCGGAGAAGCCCTGATGGGCGGGGCTGGCCGCGTACTCGTGGTCGGTGTGGTGCTCGCTGGGGCGGTGGCTGGGCGGGCCGCTCCGCTCGACGTGGAGGTGGGCCTCAGCGGTGTGCATCGCACCGCTGCGTGGACGCCGATCGTCGTAACGTTGCCTGACGGACTGCAGGCCGCCGGCCCGTGGCATGTGTGGGTGGAGGATCCAGACGGCCAGTGGGTGCGGTCGCCTGCAGCGGCGGTCACGGCCGGAGACGGTGCAGCGGGCGCGCGACTGCGGTTTCGGGCCAGGTTTGGCCGGCCTGGCGGCGGCGTGCAGGTGGAAGGGCCGGCCGACGGTGGCGGAGTTGGCCGCACGTTCGTCGCGGTGCCACCGGCGCTCGCGGCCGACGAACAGGTGCTCCTTGTGATCGGGGAGTTCGACGCCGCGGAGCGGGCGGCGCGGCTCATGGCCCGCGAAGATGGTGCCCAGCCACGGGTGATCAGCGTGGCCGATCCGCTCGATCTCGCCGGTGAAGCCGGCGGCATGACGGCCCGTGACCTCGATGCGATCGATCGCGTGGTGGTGTGCGGCACCGCGCTCGCGACGGAGCCCGGCGATCTCGCTCGCGACGTGCTCGAATCGATCGACGGCTGGGTGCGCGGCGGCGGCAGCCTCGTGTTCATCGCCGGCGAGTCGGCGGCCCGCGTGGCCACGCCGGAGTCGACGCCGGCCCGTTGGCTGCCCGGCCCGCTCGGCACGCCGGGCCGGATCGAGCGGCTCGTCCCCTTGCGACGATCGGCGGCGCTCGAGACGTTTGGCCGCGCGGGCCGGCCGCTCGACAAGGCGGCGCTCGCCGGGCTGCAGGTGCCGCTGCTCGCCGACGCCGACCGTCTCGACGGCACGGTGGTGGCTTTCGAAGGCCGAAAAGCTTCCGACCTACCGCTCGTCGTGCGCAGCGTCCACGGATTCGGCACGATCACATGGCTGGGCGTCGACATCGATCGGCTGGCGTTTCGCTCGTGGCCGGGCACCGACACGCTGCTCGTCGAGTTGCTTGAACAGCACGAGCGGACGGCCGCCGGGGGCAGGGCAGGGGAGTCTGCCCGTGGCGGGTTCGACCTCGCGGGGCAATTGCGCACGGCGATCGACAGGTTTCCCCGGGTCGCATCGGTGCCGTTCGAGCTTGTCGCCGGCCTCGGGCTGCTCTATGTCGCCTGCCTCTATCCACTCGACTGGTGGCTCACGGCCCGCGGCGGGCGGCCAACGCTTGCGTGGATCTCGCTGCCCGTGATCGTCGCCTTGTTCAGCGGCCTGGCGTGGGGCACCGGGCAGCGGTGGAAGGGGGGCGAGTGGCAGGCGTCGGCGGCCGGCATCGTGGACGTCGATGGAGTGAGCGGGGCCATGCGCGGCCGCGGCTGGTCGGGCACGTGGTCGCCTGCCAATGATGCGCTCGATGTCGCGGCGGCCCCCGCCGATGCGCTGGCTGCCGAGGGGCGCGAGCTCGCGGTGTCGTGGTGTGCCGCCGCCGGTCGGGGGCTTGGCGGCACCGATGCCCCGACATCGCACCCGGCACTCGGTGCGCGCGACTATCGCTATGCGGAAAGCCTGGCGGGGCTTGCGGGCGTGCCGATCGCGGCCGATTCGAGCCGGCTCTTCGAGGCCGAGTGGACGGCCCGGGCCGCCACTGCCGACGGGCCCGTGCCGATCGCGTCGACGCTCGTGCGCGACGCCCAGGCGGCGTTACGGGGCGCGGTCGAGAGCCGCCTGCCATTCGCACTCGAGCGGTGCGTGCTCGTGCATGCGGGTTGGCTTTACGACGTCGGCCGGCTCGAGGCAGGCGGCCGCTTCGAGCCCGCTGCGGGCCGTGGGCCGCGGTCGCTGGCCGGCGCACTCACCCGCCGTGCAGCCGCCAAAGACCGCGACGTCTCCGAGCGATGGGATACGGCCTCGACAGACGTCGATCGCATCCTCGAGATCGCCGGCCTGTATCGGGCCGCTGGGGGCAGTTCCTACACGTCGCTCGATGCGGGGCGGCTCGCCCGGCTCGATCTGTCGCCCGTGCTCGACACCGGCCGGGCGGTGCTCATCGGCCGTGGGCCGGCGGGCACCACGTGGCGGGTGCAGGCGGGCCCGGGGCAGGATGCCTCGCCACTCACACCCGCTGCCGACCAGACCGCGATCTGGCGGTTCGTCCTTCCGTTGGAGCCTCGGCAGCCATGATCGAAACGGTCGACCTCACCAAGAAATACGGCGACTTCTTCGCGCTCGAATCGCTCGATCTCAAGCTCGAGCAGGGCGACCTGTTCGGGTTCATCGGGCCCAACGGCGCGGGGAAGACGACGACGATCCGCATCCTCTCGACGCTGCTCGCACCGACCTGGGGCGAGGCCTACGTGTGCGGGCACTCGATCTACACGCATCCGCGTGAGATCCGCCGCGCGATCGGCTACATGCCCGACATCTTCGGCGTCTACGACGACATGCGGGTGATCGAGTATCTGGAGTTCTTCGCCGCTGCCTATCGGATTCATGGGGCCGAGCGGCGCAAGGTCGCCGAGCGATCCCTCGAGCTCGTCGATCTCACCGTGAAGCGGGACGAACTAGTCACGAGCCTCTCCCGCGGCATGACGCAGCGGCTCGGCCTGGCCCGCGTCTTGCTCCACGACCCTCAGGTGCTCTTACTCGACGAGCCGGCGAGTGGCCTCGACCCGCGGGCCCGGATCGAGATGCGCGGGCTGCTCAAGCGGCTGCAGGGGCTCGGTAAGACGATCCTCGTGTCGAGCCACATCCTTCCCGAGCTTGCCGACATCTGTAATCGCGTGGGCATCATCGAATACGGCCGGCTGCTCGCCTGCGGCAACGTGCAGGATCTGCTCGCGCAGGTGCGGGGCCGGCCGGTATTCCGGATCGCGGTGGCAGGGCCGCCGGAGGCCGCCGCGCGGCTGCTCGAAAAGGCTCCTGAAGCCGGCGGCGTCACGGTGCGCGACGGCGAGATTCTCGTCACGCTCGCCGACGGCGTCCCCGACGCCTCGCCGCTTGCCGCGCGGCTCGTGGCCGAGGGCTACAAGCTGCTCTCGATGCGCGAGTCGGAGGTGAATCTCGAAACGGCCTTCCTCGAGCTCACAAAGGGCAAGCTCGGCAAGGAGTAGGGCAGGCTTCAGCCTGTCGAGAGCCATGACAGGCTAAAGCCTGTCTTACTCTGGACGATCAAGACGGTTTACCCGCGTTGCGGATAAACTTTCATGAGATCTTCCTGGAGGCATGAGCGATGAGCGTGCGGTGGAGTTGCCTGTGTGTCCTGAGCATGTGGACGTCGAACGTGCTTGCCCAGCCGGCGGAGGTGATCGCGCCGCCGGCGGCCGCGCGGGCCGACGAGGCGCCGAAGCTCGATACGCCCGAGGCGCAGCTCGGCTACGCCCTGGGCTTGAGGATCGGCTCGCGGATCGCCGCCGACTTTCGCGCCCAGAAGGCGCCGCTCGACGAGGCGGTGCTCGCCCGCGGGCTCGCCGACGCCGTGCTCGGCGTGAAACCCCGGCTCGACGAGAAGACGATCGCCTCGGCCCTCGAGCGGTTCGAGAAGCGGATGCAGGAACGCGAGCGGGAGTTCGCCGCCCGGATGGCCGAGGCCGCGAAGGCGAACCAGGCGAAGGCTGCGGAGTTCATGAAGACCAACGCCGCGAAGCCCGGCGTGAAGTCGCTGCCGAGCGGCCTGCAATACGAAGTCGTGAAGACGGGATCGGGACCGAAGCCCACGGCCGACGACACCGTCTCCACCCACTATCGAGGCACGCACCTCGACGGCAGCGAGTTCGACGCCACCGATTCCGCCGGCGAGCCGGCGACGTTTCCGCTGCGGGGCGTGGTGCCGGGCTGGCAGGAGGCGCTGCCCTTGATGAACGTCGGCTCGAAGTGGCGGCTCTATGTGCCGCCCGAACTCGGCTACGGCGAAGAGGGTTCGCCCCCGGTGATCGAGCCCAATGAAGTGCTCGTGTTCGAGATCGAGCTCGTGAAGATTCTGCCTCCCGGGAAGTGACGCCGATGTGGCAGGCCGCCCGCTCGTGGCTCGTGATGCTCGCGGCCGGATTGGCCGTCGAAGCCGCGGCGCAGGCTCCGGCCGGGCCGCGGTCGAAGCCCGATCCCTTCGAAGCCGCCCGCGAACGGATGGTGCGCGACGACATCGCGCTCGGCGGCGTCACCGACGAGCGGGTGCTCGCTGCCATGCGGGCGACGCCGCGGCACGAATTCCTGCCCGGGCCGCAGCGGAGCCTCGCCTACTTCGACATGGCACTGCCGATCGGCGAGGCGCAGACGATCTCCGGGCCATTCGTCGTGGCCTACATGACCGAGAAGCTCGAGCCCAAAGCCACCGACAAGGTGCTCGAGATCGGCACCGGCAGCGGCTATCAGGCGGCCGTGCTCAGCCCGCTCGTGCGCGCCGTGTATTCGATCGAGATCCACGAGAAGCTCGGGGAGAAGGCGGCGAAGACGCTCGAGCGGCTTGGCTATCAGAACATCGTCACCAAGATCGGCGACGGTTTTCGCGGCTGGCCCGAGCACGCACCCTTCGACAAGATCATCGTTACGTGTTCGCCGGAAGACGTGCCCCGGCCGCTCGTCGAGCAGCTCGCCGAAGGCGGCCGGATGGTGATCCCCGTGGGCGAGCGATACGACCAGACGCTCGTGCTATTTACGAAGCGCGAGGGGAGGCTTGAACGCGAGGCCCTTGTGCCGAGCCTGTTCGTGCCGATGACGGGCACGGCGGAGCAGGGGAGGCGCGTCCTGCCCGACGGCTCGCGGCCAGCGATCGACAACAGCGGCTTCGAGACGCTCTTGCCCGATTCGAGCGTGCCCACGGCGTGGTACTACCCGCGGCAGATGGAGATCGTCGAGGCCGACGACGCACCGGAAGGCCACCGTTACCTGCGGCTCGAGAATGCCGATCCGGGGCGGCCCGCGCAGGTTTTTCAGGGCTTTCCCGTCGATGGCCGCGAGATCGGTCGGCTGGCTTTGAAAGCCCGCCTGCGGGCGGAGGCCGTGCGGCCGGGGGTCGTGCCCGAGGAATTGCCGGCGCTCGTGGTGAAGTTTTTCGATGACAGCCGCGGCCGGTCGGCCCGGGGGGTGGTGGGGCCGTGGACCGGCACGTTTCCGTGGAAAGACGCGTCGGGCACAGTGCCCGTTCCCACATGGGCGCGGGAGGCCATCTTGCAGGTCGGCATGCTCGGAGCCACGGGGCGAATCGAGGTCGACGCTGTCTCTGTGGCAGGTATTCCGCGGTAAATCCGCTGGAAATCGAGGGTGTTCCCGGCCAGAGGGGGATCCTCGAGACGGCGGCTGTAAAGTTTCCGCAGACCGCGTTTTCTTCTTGCTTTACCCAGACTTCCAACTATTCTTTGGCTTCGCAGGTGCCGCGGCTTTCCCGAAACCGGTTCGGATTGAGCTGCCCGTCGCGATAACCAATTATTGGAGAACGACTGAGATGGTGGCGAAGCGTTGCTGGTCGGGGATCGTGGGAGCTCTCACTCTGGTGGCGGTTGTCGCAGCGGCTTGCGACGTGCACGCCGGCTGGAACCATCGGTATCGCGCCGCCTATGGCTCGTCCGGCGGCAGCTCGGGTGGGTCGTCGGGCGGAAGCTCGGGCGGCTCTTCCGGTGGCAGCTCGGGCGGTTCGTCGGGCGGTTACGCCTCGGCCGGCTCCTCCGGTGGCAGCTACGGCAGCTACGGGTCGTATGGTTCCCACGGCAGCCACGGCTCGCACCACGCCCAGCGCCGCGCGATGCGTGCCTACCGGCACTCGAGCCACGGTTCGTCGGGCGGCAGCTCAGGCGGCTCATCCGGCGGCTCGTACTCTTCTGGCGGCTCGTATGGCGGCTCCTCGGGCGGCGGTTCGTCCGGCGGTGGCTCCTACGGCTCGTACGGCGGCTATTCGTCGGCTGCGTATTCGAGCGGCTACTCCTCGATCTCGGGCATGTCGAGCAGCATGCCGGTGGAGTCGTATCGCGTGATCGACGCCGCTCCGAGCGGCCGGGGCGAAGTGATCTCCACGCCGACTCCCGCAGCCAACGATTCGACGGCGATTCCGGCTGATGCGGCGTTGCTCGTGGTGAAACTCCCCGCCGATGCCAAGATCTTCGTCAACGGCTCCAAGACCGCCGCCACCGGCGATCTCCGCCGTTACGTCTCGCGGGGCCTCGAGAGCGGCAAGCATTATGAATATGTGGTGCGGATGGTCGTCGACCGCGACGGCACCGAGCAGGAGGAGACGAAGGTTGTCTCTCTCGCCGCGGGCGAGCGGAAGACGGTCGACTTCGGTGGCACGGCGACGGCTGAGAAGGCCGCCAAGCCCGCCCCGAAGACGAGCCTCACGCTCCATGTGCCGGCCGACGCGAAGGTGTTCCTCGCCGGCAACGAGACGGCGTCGAAGGGCGAGACCCGCCTCTTCGAGACGACGACACTCGCCGACGGCCAGGCCTGGAAGAACTACGAAGTGCGGGTCACGCACGTCGTCGACGGCAACGAGCAGTCGATCGTGAAGACGATCGAACTGGCTGCCGGCGCGAGCATCGAGCTCGCGCTCGATCCGGCCGCGAGCCGGACGGCCGCCGTCGACGCCACTGCGTCGATCCGCTGATCGCATAGGCCGCGGACGCCCAAGACCGAGGCCCATGACCCCCGCGCGACAGCCGTCGCGCGGGGGTTTTTTTGCGCGATGGTAGAGTTGGGGGCAAGCCACCCATGCCGCCCGTCGCTCTGAAACCCGCCCTGAAACCGTGGAGCCCTGCCGCACGCCTCGCGGCCTCGGCACCGATCGCCATCTATCTGGCGGCGGTGATCTTGCCCCCGCTCGCCGGGCCGCCTCCGGCGAGTGAGTTGGCCAATCGCCTGCTCCAGCCATTCCGGCCGCTCGTGGGCGCCCTCTCCCTCGGCCATGGCTATCGGTTCTTCGCGCCCGATCCCGGCCCCGGCCACTCGATCCGCTGGACGATCGAGCGGGCCGATGGCTCCGGGCTCTCCGGCAGTCTTCCAGACTGTGATGCCGACCGCCCGCGGCTGCTCTATCACCGCCGCTTCATGATCGCGGAGAAGATCGCCCCGCTCGTGCCGCCGGCCGATGCCCCCGCCGAGGTGCGCCGCGACGCCCGGGCCGCCTGGCTGCCGCTCGTGAAGGGCGTGGCCGGGCAACTGCTCGAGCGGCACGACGGTGCGCGGGTGACGCTCGAGCTGGTCGAGCACTATCTGGCGGCGCCCGAAGAGTTGGTCGCGGTGGAAGAGGGCAGGGCAGGGGAGCGGAGCCCACGTGGTGGCGCGCAGGCCCCCGACATGGCCGACATCGTCACACCGCTCGGCAGCTTCGCGCTCGCGGAGGGGCCGCAGCCATGAGCACGACGTCGCATCCTGTGCCTGCGGTCGCCTCGCGCGGCTGGTGTGCCGAATGGCTCGCCGGCTGGAACACCTTCTGGTTCACGCCGGCCGATCCGCTCCCGCTTGCCGTGGTGCGCATCTGCACAGGCGCGCTCCTCGCGTGGTCGGCGTTCGTGTGGCTGCTCGATGCCCAGGCCTTCTTCGGGGCCGACGCCTGGCTGCGGCCCGCCGACGTGTGGCGTATGAACGACCAACCCTGGCAGTGGAGCTGGTACTTCGCGGCGCCAGAAATGTCGCGGCCACTCGCGCTCCTCACGCTCGGCGCCGCGGTCTGCCTGGCCGTCGGACTGTTCACGCCGCTGGCGGCGGTCGTGTCGCTCGCAGGGCTCGTGAGCGCGGCCAACCGCGCCCCGCTCACCACGTTTGGCTTCGACGACACGCTCGGGATGCTGCTCGTGCCACTCGTGGTCGGCCCGGCCGGCGCGGTGCTCTCGCTCGATGCGCTCCTCGGCCGCCGCGCCCCGCAGCCGAGCGTGCGGGCGAACATCGCCCTCCGTCTCCTGCAGGTGCATCTGTGCGTCGTCTATCTGTTCTCGGGCTGTGGCAAGCTGCTCGGCGCGAGCTGGTGGGAGGGCACCGCGCTCTGGGGCGCGATCGCCAACGTGCAATACCGCACACTCGACCTCACCGGGCTCGCGCGGCATCCACTCGTCGTCAACGCTCTCACGCTCGCCACCCTCTTCTGGGAGGTGGGCTATGCGGCCCTCGTTTGGCCGCGGCTCACGCGGCCGCTGGTTCTCGCGATGGCGGCGCCGGTCCACTTGGGAATCGGCCTCGCGATGGGCATGATGGAGTTCGGCCTGGCGATGCTCACCGCGAACCTCGCGTTCGTCGGCGCCGACACGTTTCGGGCCATCCTCGCTCCCTTCACGAATCGTTCCTCCCGTTCCCTCGAACCTTCCGAAAGACTCGCATGATCGACACGCTGGCAGTCGTCGGCGCCACCGGCGCCGTGGGCCGAATCATCGTCACGATGCTCCTCGAGCGGCAGTTCCCAGCGAAGCGCATCAAGCTGCTCGCCTCGGCCCGCTCGGCCGGCAAGCCGTTCGAGGTCGCGGGGCGGTCGCTCGCCGTCGAGGAACTGACACCCGAGTCGTTTGCCGACGTCGACATCGCAATCGGCAGCACGCCCGATGAAGTGGCGGCGGAATTCGTGCCGTGGGCGGTGGAGCGGGGCACGGTCGTCGTGGATGAAAGCGCGTTTTACCGCATGGACCCCGACGTGCCGCTCGTGATCCCGGAGGTGAACCCCGAGGCGCTTGCAGCCCACAAGGGCATCATCGCGAGCCCCAACTGCTCGACCACGCAGATGGTGATGGTGATGAAGCCACTGCACGACGCCGCCCGCGTGAAGCGGGTGATCGTGAGCACCTACCAGGCCGTGAGCGGCGCGGGGCTGTCGGCCACGAAAGAGCTGGAGCAGGGGAGTGCCGCCTGGCTCGCGGGCCACGCGCCGAAGCCCGCCATCTTTCCGCATCCGATCGCAGCCAACCTGATTCCGCAGATCGGCTCGCCGCGGCCCAACGGCTTCACGAGCGAGGAGATGAAGATGGTGCTCGAGACGCGAAAGATCCTTGGCGATGAGTCGATCGCGGTGCATGCCACCTGTGTGCGCGTGCCCGTGGCCAATGGCCACAGCGAGTCGATCCTCATCGAAACGGAGAAGAAGCTCTCCGCCGACGAGGCCCGCAGGCTGCTCGCCGGCTTCCCCGGGATCGTGGTAACCGACGACCTCGGCGCGAAGCGGTATCCGATGCCGCGCGACGCCAGCGGCCGCGACGAGGTGTTCGTGGGGCGGATCCGCGAAGACATTTCCTGCCCGAATGGCATCGCGCTGTGGTGCGTGTCGGACAATCTGCGGAAGGGCGCCGCCACCAACGCCGTGCAGATCGCCGAGCATCTCGCGAGGCACTGGACGGGACGTCCCGGTGGCGCGAAGGCTGGCGGCCGGCCCGTGCAGGCATGACGCGCTCGATCTGCCTGCGGCTGGCCTACGAGGGCACGCGGTTTTCGGGCTGGCAGTTCCAGCCGGGGCAGATGACTGTGCAGGGCTCGCTCGCGGAGGCTATTCATGCGATCAGCGGCGAGGAGATCATGCCGCGGGGCACGAGCCGCACCGATTCGGGCGTGCACGCGCTCGATCAGGTCGTGTGCTTCACGAGCGCGAAGGACCTCACGGCCGGCGTCTGGGTGCGGGCGCTGAACGCGAAGCTGCCGCCCGACATCACCGTGCTCGACGGCCGCGAGGTGGCCCCCGGCTGCGACCCCACGCGGATGGCGGTGAAGAAGCGCTATCGCTACCGGATCCACGACGCCCCGTGGCGGCCGGTGCTCGACAGGCACCTCGTATGGCGCTGGAAATCCAGGCTCGACGCTGCAGGCATGCAGGCCGCGGCGGAGGTGCTCGTGGGAGAGCACGACTTCACGAGCTTTGAAACCACCCCCTCCACACGCCTCTCGAAAGTGCGCACAATCCACGCGCTCGAGATCTTCCGGCCGCTGCTCCCCGACGACGCCCCCGGCGCCGAGGTGTGGATCGAGGTCGAAGGCAACGGTTTCCTTTACAACATGGTGCGGATCATCACGGGTTCGCTCGTGATGGTCGGCAGCGGCCGACGGACGCGCGACTGGCTGGCGGGCGCGCTCGCCGCCCGCAGCCGACCGGCGGCCGGGCCGACCGCGCCTCCGGAAGGCCTCGTGCTCCTGCAAACGACCCTCAGCCCCGATGTTTCATGGCAAAACTTCCCGACCGACTCGGCCCACTGAAGCTCGAAGCCCAACTCGGCCTGGGCCGCCACTGCCAGATCTGGGAGGCGGTGGATACCGGCTCGCGAGCCCGCGTGGCCGTGAAGCTGATCGTGCCGGAGAAGGCCCGCGACGCGGGGCAGCGGCAGCTACTCGAGCACGAGCTCAAGGTGGCGAAGTCGGTCTCGCACCCCACGATCATCCGCATCGACCGGCTCTCCGACGAGGGCGGCCTCCCGCACCTCGTGATGGAACTCTTTCCGCATCCGAACCTCAAGAAGCAGATCGCGGCTGGCGTCGAGGCCCTCATGCCGCGGCTGCAGCGGATCGTCACGGAGACCGCGCTGGCCCTCGATCATCTTCATGGCCACGGCTGGGTGCATCGCGACGTGAAGCCCGACAACATCCTGGCGGCGGCCGACGGCCAGGTGAAGCTCATCGATCTCGCGATTGCCAAGCGCAAGCCGGGCCTGCTCGGGCGGCTCGTGGGCGACAAGGGGCCGGTGCAGGGGTCGCCGAGCTACATGAGCCCGGAGCAGATCCGCGGCGAGCCGCTCGACGCCCGGGCCGACATCTATTCGCTCGGCTGCGTGCTCTTCGAACTGCTCGCCGGCAAGCCGCCGTTTGCGTCGCCCAACGCCAACGATCTGCTCAACAAGCACGTCTCAGCCACGCCGCCGGCCATCGAGTCGTTGAACCCCAACGCCACCACGAGCGTCTCGAAACTGATCCGGCAAATGCTCGCCAAGAAGCCGGCCGACCGGCCCGCGAGCATGCAAGAGGTACTCACACAGTTGCGGTCGATCCGGTTTCTGGAACGGGCCGTGGGGTGAGGCATCCTCTCGGCTCACGCCTCGGGCTTCTGGACGCGAGGCATCCTCTCGGCTCACGCCTCGGGCTTCTCGGGTACGGATCATGCGAATTTGGAGGAAGCCCGAGGCGTGAGCCGAAGGGAATTCGGGTCAGCGACTTGGTTCGCATTGACTCGTGGGCTGCCCGGTGAGGAAAATCCTTTTCTTTAAGACCGCCCCGTCAGGTGCCTTGCATGTCGCGCGGACTCCATCGCCTCGCCCTCGAAAAGCCGATCTACGAGCTCGAAGATCGGATCGCCGCGCTGGAGGCGGCCCCGCTCGGCGCCCAGCAGCAGGACGAGCTCAAGCGGCTGAAGCGCGAGGTCGTGGAGCTCACGACGCGCATCTTCGGCAGCCTCGATCCCTGGCAGACCGTGGAGGTGGCCCGCCATCCCGACCGGCCGAAGTCGAGCGACTATCTCTCACTCGTGTTCGACGAATTCGTGGAGCTCCACGGCGACCGGGCTTTCGGCGACGATCCGGCGATGCTCACGGGCTTCGCCAAGCTCGACCGCCACAAGGTGCTCGTGATCGGACACCAAAAAGGAAAAACGCTCGCCGAGCGGCAGGCCTGCCACTTCGGCTGTGCGCACCCTGAGGGCTACCGCAAGGCGATGGGCAAGATGCGGCTGGCGGCGAAGTATGGCCTGCCGGTGATCTGTATGATCGACACACCGGGCGCGTATCCGGGCGTGGGGGCCGAGGAGCGCGGCCAGGCGCAGGTGATCGCCGAGAGCATGTTTCTGATGGCGCAGCTGCCGGTGCCGGTGGTGTGCGTGGTGATCGGGGAGGGGGGCTCGGGCGGCGCACTCGGCATCGGCGTGGGCGACCGCGTGGCGATCCTCGAGCACGCCTACTACAGCGTGATCAGCCCCGAAGGCTGTGCCGGCATTCTCTGGAAGAGCGCCGAGCACAAGGCGAAGGCGGCGCACGCGCTGCGGATGCGGTCGGGCGACCTCAAGGAGTTCGGGATCGTCGACGCCGTGATCGAGGAGCCGCCGGGCGGAGCGCACCGCGACCCACGGCAGATGGCCACGAAGCTCAAGACGTTTCTTTTGCGCACGCTGCGCGAACTCGTGGTCCAGCCGGCCGACGCGCTCGTGGCCGCCCGGTACGACAAATTCCGCCGCATGGGCGTGTTCCTCGAGGCCGAAACGGCTGGCTGACCGCCCGCTGTTCCCTTTGGAGCGGCAGAGTGGCACTCTGCCGAATGAGATGCTGCCCTGCGACTATCGCGTCCGGCTCATGCAGCCGGCAGACTACGCCCGGATCGGCGAGATCTGCCGGGTCGTCTATCCCCACGACACGCCCTACACGCCCGCGGAACTGGCCGAGCACCACGCGGTGTTTCCGCAGGGGCAGTTCGTCGCCGAGCACGTGCCGACGGGCGAGCCCGTGGGCGTGCATTTCACGCTGCGGCTGCGGATGGCGGATTACCACGTCGACGATTCGTGGGATGTGCTCACCGCCCGAGGCACGTTCGGGGATCATGATCCGAACGGCCCCACGCTCTACGGCGCCGACGTCTTCGTGAGCCCCGAGCACCAGCATCACGGCCTGGCCCACGGGCTCACCGACGCGACCCGCGGGCTCGTGGTGGAAGAGCTCCTCTGGCGCATGGTCGGAGCCAGCCGGCTGCCGGGGTATGGCGCCGTCGCCGGCGCGGTGCCTGCCGACGACTACGTGCGGGCGGTCATGGCGGGCGAGCGCACCGATCCCGTGCTCTCGGCACACTTGAAAGACGGCTGGAGCGTGGTGCGGCCGATCCACGGCTACCTCCAGCACGACCCAGAGAGCGCGAACTGGGCCGCCGTGATCCAGTGGGTCAACCCCGCGTGCCCGCCGCCACCGGAGATGGCGCTCCGCTGACGTCCGGCGGCAGACGTGCTCACCGTCAGGCGTCGGCCACTCGCTTGACGATGTCGATGTTCCAGGCGATCACGATCCGGTCTTCGTCGCTCTGGTTCGGCCGCACCCAGTGCATGAGCGACGAAGGGAAGATCACGATCTGCCCCGGCTCGGGCCGCAGTGCGAACGACGACGAAAACATGGGGCCGCCGAACCGCTCCGCCTGGGGCGTCAAATTCCGCTGGTCGAGAAACTCGATGACACCCGTCGAGTTGGTCGTCGCCGTCGGCTGGGCGAGGTAGAAGCAGCCCGAAAGGTCATAGCCGTTGTGGCGGTGCGGGGCGTTGTAGTGGCCGCGGCCATTCACGTTGGCCCAGCCGGTCAGTCGCCCGGTGTAGGCCGACCCATCGAATTGCACGCCGCATGCCTTCAGGTAGTCGAGCGAGCAGTTGAC
>Ga0247837_1005213_pt1 | contig 19829 bp, 20 predicted proteins | sample LaCtaG_2_FD_187115 | JGI IMG/M metagenome (GOLD analysis project Ga0247837, IMG submission 187115) | Freshwater microbial communities from meromictic Lake La Cruz, Castile-La Mancha, Spain - LaCruzMarch2015_14.5m | ecosystem: Environmental > Aquatic > Freshwater > Lake | place: Spain: Castile-La...
CTGCTCGAACCCATCGGGAACATCCCGCCCGCGGAAGCCGAAGCAATCTTCTACGCAACTCTGGAAACTGAAGCCATGGCCGCGTAACTAATGTCAATCAGCCTCCGGCAAACCCGGCGCGGTTCAGAAACCGTGGGGTGAGTCCGTCCGGGGATAGGGGAGGTCCGGCGGTCAACGGATTTGTGCAACAGAGCCAGGACTACTGGAAAGCGGCCAGAAGTAGCCGCAAGGTTGCCGCAACCCGATCCGATCTCAAGCCTGAGATCGGGATAGGCGCGCCGCGCCTGCCTAACAGGCTGCTGAAAAAGTGCTGAAGCGCCTCGACCAGGCACCAGGAACCGGGAAATCCGTCCAGAAACGACACGTAGAACTCGGATTTCTGGCGTTTTTGGGTCGAAACCGGAACGGTTTCCGCCAAAGGGCAGGCTCAAAATCCTTCTTCAGCAGCCTGCTAATGCGATCACTGGAGACATCGACCCTGGTGACGTCTCAGCCGTCCTTCGCAACGGCCGCCGCGATGCTGCCATTGCCGCATCCCAAGTCAAACAAGCGATTTCCCCCGCCGCCCAGACGCGCCGGCTCTTTGCGCAAGGCCGGTAGAAGATAGTTGTACGAAGAATTTAGCCCCGAATCGGCATAGCCGTATCCGTCGATTGCCGAATTTCTTTCATGTCGATAGCTTCCTGAGAATGCGGGCAGGGTTGCCGGCAACTACATGGCCGGAATTCACGTTCTTCACCACCACCGCTCGCGCCCCGACGATGGCACCGTCCCCTACGGTGACGCCGGGACCCACGAAGGCATCGGCGGCGATCCAGGCGTCGGCCCCGATCACGATCGGCGGCTTGATCAGCGGGCGCGCTGGATGGGTCAGATCGTGGGAGCCCGCGCAGAGATGGGCGTGTTGCGACACCGTCGCGCGCGGGCCCAGCGTGATGTGCCCCAGCGCATAGAGTATTGCATGATCACCCACCGCGCAGCCGTCACCCAGCACTAGGTTCCAAGGAATAGTGATGCGTGTGGTGGGGTATACATGCACCCCCTGCCCCACCCCCGCGCCGAAGGCCCGCAAAAGTACCCGCCGCCAGCCCCAAAACGGGCGCGGCGACAGCCGGAACAGCGGCATCGCCAGCGCCCAAAGCACTCGGCCCGCCTGTTCGCGCCGGCTCCATTTCCGCGCTGCGCGGTTCGCGATCACGTCGATGCGGGGGGCGGTCATGCCGTCACCACAAAATCGGGCCGGTCGCCCTGCCCAAGGCACCAAGCGTAGACCTGCGCCATTTGCGACGCGACGCCGGCCCAGCCGAAATCGCGGGTCATCCACGCGCGGCCGCGGGCGCCCATGGCGGCTCGCTCTGCATCGGGCAGCGCGAGGGCGGTGCCAAGGGCGGCGGCCATCGGCTCAGGGCCGTGATCCGTCCACCATCCGCAGCGTTCCGTCTCCAACCCCTGCCATGGCGCTCCCTTCGTGCAGATGACGGGGATGCCCGCGGCAAGTGCCTCGGCCACGACCATGCCAAAATTCTCGTTCAGCGTCGGCAGAACGAACAGGCCCGCAGCGCGGTAGGCGTCCTGCTTGGCGGCGCCGAACAGCGGGCCGTCGAAATCCACCCGCGGCGCGCGCAGCTCTTGAATCTGCGCCTCCAGCGCCTCCCGACAGCCGATCTCGGAGGGTCCCACGATGCGCAGCCGCCAGTCGGGGTGGCGCGCGGCCACCCGCGCCCAGGCGGCGACAAGTCGGTCGATGCCCTTTTTCGGATGCAGCCGACCCAAATGGAGCACCGTGCGCGCGCCCGGTGCTGCGACCGAGTCGGGAATGTCGATGCCGTTGGGGATCACAGCTATCGGCGCCGCAAGACCTGCGCGGCGGATATCCTCGACCTCGGACTGGGCTGTGGCGTGAAAACAGGCCACTGCCTCCAGCGCCCGGCGCTGCGCCAAGGCCCAGACGACGCGCTTGCGGGTGGCCGAAAAGGCCAGCGCCTCAGGCCCCAGCATCCCCCGGGGCGACACCACCAACGGCACGCCGTGGCGCCGTGCGGCGCGGGCGGGCAGGATGTTTGGCATAAGCCACAGCCCGTGGCCATGCAGTACCGCCCCTTGCGCCGCCGCCTCGTCCACCGCCCGTGCCAGCCCGCACGACAACCACAGCCGGTTCGCCACCGGCACTCGCGCGCAGTCCTGGGCAAAGACCTCTAGCCCCGGCCCCGGTGCACGCTGGCCTACAGCTAGGACGCCGCTGTCCAGACCCTGACGTCGCAGCGCCGCTGACAGCGACGTGACCGAATAGCTGGGCCCGGCCGCCTCGTCATCGACCGAGGCCACGATCTGGCGCAGCATGGGCAGGGTCAAAGCGGTCACGCGCGCGCTCTTGCGGCCCGGAACATCCTTGCATGGGCAGCGGCGACTTGGTCGGGAGCGTAGATATCGCGGAACCGGGCCAGTGCGGCCAGCGCCAGTTCGTTGCGGTGTGCGGCATCCTCCGCAAGGCGCCTCAGTGCACGTGCCAGCCCCGCTGGATCGGGGCCCACCGGCAGACCGGCGCGGCCCCCATCCGAGATGTCGAACTGCTGCGGCCCTGCGGCCATAACGCAGGCGCAGCCGGCGGCCATGGCCTCGATATAGACCAGGCCAAAGGTTTCTCGGCGGCTCGGTACCGCCAGCACCTGCGTCTGCTCCAAGAGCTTCAGCACACCGGCATGGGGCAGAGTCACGTGCCGCGTGATGCGCGGATCGTCTGGCAGCGGCACGTCGCCGTCGAGAAAGCGCGACACGATCGTCAGCTTCAGCGGCACGTCGACAAGGAGCGGGTCCCGCAGAGCAGACAGCAGCGCGGGGAGGCCCTTGCGTCGCGCCTGGTGGCCGACAAAGGCGATATGCAGGGCGTCGGTCCGGGCATGCTTAGCGCGCACCGCATCTTCGTCGGCGGCGGCCAGATCGGCCATGAAGAATGGCACCACGTGCAGCCGATCCGCGGCGATGCCCAGCCGCACGAACAGCCTTCGCTGCGCCTCGGTTGACACCTGCACGGCGGCGCAGCGCTCGGCCACGGCGCTCTTGGCGGCGATGTCGCGGGCAAATGCGTCGGGATCCTCGGTCTCAGCTGGGGCGTGGATGTAGTCGAACATCACCACCGGCCCCAGCCCGTCGCCCCGTGGCACGTGAGAATTGGAGTAAAACACGTCCCAGCCGAGGCGCCCGCGCCCGGCGTGCAATGCGCGTTCCTGAAGCGGAGTCAGGAACCCCGCGCCGGAGCCGGGCGGCAGGCGCAGCCGGTGGCGCAGGGCACGGTCGAGAAAGCGCAGTGTCTCGACCGCGTCGCTAAGGCGGCTTTCGGGAAAGCGGATATTGATCGGTGAATATCGGCCCAGTGCTGCCAGCCGCGACATGTAGGCGAGGTCGGTATTTCCCCGGCCCAGCCCAATCGGGGCAAGGTTCAGGCTCAGCACCGTTAGGGCGCTGCCCTGCGCGTCCCGGTCCCCTGGTGCCAGGGAACGGGTCATGCCTGCGGCCCCTTGCCGACCCGAACCCGCACCAGCAGCTGCCGGGCGCGTGCCAGCAATGCCACACGCTCGGGCCCGGTCATTGCGGTGAAGGCGATCCAGAGACCGAGGGCTGGCAGTGCCACGGCAGCCACCACGGCGCGCTGCAGCGCGGTTTCGTCGATTTGCATGTCGAGGATTAGCGCCGCAAACAGAATCAGGGTGGCCGCCAGAAGCGGGCCCATCCAGGGGCGCAGCGGTGTGCCGCCGGTCTGCATGCCCAGCACGGTCAGCCGCAGGACGACGGTGGCCGTACCGGCGGCCGTCTGAGCCGCGAAGAATCCCACTAGCCCCAGCGACGGCACCAGCACGAGTGCCAGCGACACCATCACGGCACCCTGCAAGGCACCGGTGAGCAACAGCGGTAGGGTGCGTCCGCCGACCAGGATTCCGGCCATCAGCGAGGTGCCGATGAGGGATGGCAGGAAGCCTGCTATCCCCAGCTGGCCGACCTGTGCCGCCTGCGGATAGCCGGACCCGAAGACCACTAGTACCGCCAGCGGCCAGACTGCCGCCAGCCCCGCTCCGATCACCAGCGCAAAGGTCCACAGCCAGCGCATGTGGTCGAAGGCAGACGCCCTGCCTGACCCTGCCACGCGCCCCTCGCGCGCTGCAAAAAGCGAGATAACCGGCCCCGCAATGGACTGCGGCACCAGCTCCACAACGCCCATCAGGGTCATGACGATGCGCAGGTCGGCCAGATCCTCTAAGCCGCCGAACCGGCTGACCGCGCCCTGTGCGACGAAGACGGCCGGGATCAGCAACGCGCCCTCCCCGTAGAAGGGCAGGCCGACCCTGAAGATCTCTTTCGTGTGCGCCCAAGTCAGCCGCCACCGCAACCGAATGCCAGCGCCTCGCAGCGCCCGAAGTAGGCCAAAAACGAATACCGGCACGCCTGCTAGCGACGTGCCGACGAACCCCCAGACTGCACCCATGACCCCGAACAACAGTGCGCCGAGGATCGTCGCCGGCACCGTGGTGATGCCAATGGCTGTCGCCCACCAAGCGTATTCGACAAACCGGCCTAGGCCGGCGAAACCGACATAGGCGGCTCTGGACAGATATTGCGCCACGAAAAAAACCGCCGCGGCGGTGACATAGGTGGTAAGTTCAGGGGCGCCAAAGAGGTCGCGAGCAATCGTTTCGGCCAGCGCGACCATCACAAGTCCGCCCACGGTCGCGATGGTGCAGACCAGCAGGATACCGCCGCCAATCAAAGTCCCGGCCCCTTCGGCAGTAGCGTCCCCTTCCCGCCGCCCTAGAGCCACATGCAGCCCCTGCAGCGCCCCGAAACGGAAAAGACCCACGAAAGTCTGGCCGGTCGTCTGGACGAAGGCGTAGGCGGCGAGATCCGCAGGGGACAGAAGCCGAGCAACGCTGGCGATCCCGATCAACCCCATCAACCGCCGCAACACACTATAGATCAACATCGCCACGATGCTGACTATCGTCGATGCCTTGCCCGCGGTCATGCGGCGATCTCCGGCGGTACATAGCCGAAGGCCTCGACGACCATGCGATCCCTCTCGAGCACTAGCGCGACGGTCTCGGCATCGTAGTAGCCGGTATGCTGGTGCCGCTTGGACTGGTTTCTATGGACCGGCGCCGTGTCGGTGCCGATAGGGGGCGGTGGAAGCGATAGCATATTGAACAGCCGCTCCAAATCCGCCTCTACCTGCTCGGTGCGCAGGACATGGTCGACGATGCCGCACCTACGGTAGAAATCTAGCGCGTCGGCGGGGCTGCGGATGCTGCGGGATTCGACCTTCCAAGCCTGCCAGTCGGTAAACAGTCTTAGTACCCGAAATGTCATGAAGCCCACGTGCTCCCGCATCGGCAGAATTGGGTAGGCGTCCGGAAGATGGCCGCAACCGGGCAGGGTCAACACTTTGCGCAGCCAGCGGCGGAAACGCTCCGGATCTTCGGCCGTGGCGTACAAGTCGCGCCATGCGGCGGGGTCGCGATCGTGGTCCAGCCACAAGCTCGTCATGGCCGCGCCTGGGGACATTCGCCCTGCCGCCACTACCCGCAGGGTCCGGTTAAGGATGCTGGCGCGGGACGCCGTCAGGCGACCCTGCACCTCGCCCCGCCCCATGCAGCCGTAGGACCAAAGAGACACATACCAGTCCCAAGGATCGCGGATCGCAGCAGCGACGGTGCGGCCGCCCTTTCCCGCGGTCAGCGGGGCGTGGCCGTCGCGCACCTCGCCAGGCATGGCCTGAACCAGCCGGTCCACCACGAAGGTTCCCGCTGCTTTCTGCAGGTGCAGAAAAACGAAGTTGTCGTTCACGAACATTGTAATAGGTATCCTTTCACGTGGCTGCGGCCCGGACCGCAAGTCGCACGTCTAGTCCTTTTGCTTGTCCGTCCTGGTACCTCAGATAGCCTCCCGGCGTCTGCCGCAGCCGGTCGTATAAGGCCGCGTTGGCCGCGAGATGGCGGCCCAGATACAGTCCCTCGGGCAACCGGTAGGCAATCTTCGGCCCGTATCGGTTGATGGGCTTCATCATCGTTGCCCAAGATGGCACCAGCGACCGGCGCGCCGAGAAAGGTTGGCTGCGGGTAAATGCAAGCGCCTTGCGCAACTGACGGTCTGACGCCGAGAGCGACCGCAGCCCGATCGCGGCAAGCAGCCGCTCGCGGCCCAGCGTCAGCTGAACAGCAAGCCGACTGTAAGACATGTTGACCCGTGGCGCAGCGGCGAAGTCGCGCACAAGCGTAGCGTGGGTCTCGTCGGAGATGTCCCACAATGCAGTCAGAAACTGCAGCTCCCCGATTGCCTCGAAAGGAACTAGTATGACGGATGCGAAACGTTCGATGTAGAGTGACACCATTCGCCCCAGATCGAATGCGTCCACGTCGATCGCGTCCAGCTCTCCTGGGCGGATAAACCGGCGCACGGCGAAGTATTCGTCAGCAGACAGGAAGAAATCCTCTGGGGTGCGTATCTTGGCTACGTGTAGCATTTGTTGATAGAGGCTGCGTAGATACGTGGCGGGTTCGCGTACGGTGATTAGGATCGTGACTTCGTGCCCGAATATGCGTAGCAATCGGTTGGCGGACTCCTCCCACAGCGCTGGGTCCCATTCCAAAAGCGTCTCGTTCGAAATTAGCATCCGCTGCTGCGCCGCCGCCAGTTGCGGCAACTGTGCTTCGTCGAAGTAGCCGTTCAGCGCCGCATCGACCCCTGAGTGCAGCGGCTGTGGATTGTATGCGTCAATCAGGCCCAGCTGCGCTAGACGGGGAAAGACATGAAGTTGCAACGACGACGTAGCCGTCTTGCCCATGCCGACATGCAGAACCCTCAAGACCGGGCGGCCCTTCTGCTCGGGCGCAGGAGGATCAATTGCGCGGCAAACGCCACCACGATCATGCGCAGATTGCCCGTCAGGATCGGCCCGAAGGAGGTGTTGATAGACACTAAGCTGGAGGCGACGCTCAGGAACACGATTACCCCGCCGGCGCCCGAACGCGCCAGCCCGTCGAACAGCAGCGATCCCATCGCGCCCCACAGCGCGAAGCCGAAACACACCATGAGCACGCCTCCGGCCATGTAGAGATAGGCGATCGGTCCCATGCCAACCGAAGTGGTCGCCTCATCAGACTTGCGCAGAACGGTCACGTTAAACCATACCCCGGTCGAATAGGAGCCCTTGTTCCGCCAGATCAGGCGCGGAACAAAGGCCAGCACCGGTGCCAACAGGATGCTGTCCTGAAGATCCTGCCGAACGTCTGGCTGCAGATAGCCGCGCTGCACGAAATCGATGCCGACCGCGCTCATCCCCGACACGTCGAATCGCAATGCGATCTGCTCGCCGAGGGAAGTGTCCGTATTGCCCTCGAACTGCTCGCGCAGGCGGACGGCCGTGGCGACCGTCTCGACCGCCTCGATCAGGCCACGCGGCCGGTTTTCCCCCAGATAGCCGAGATAGCTGCGCAGTGGTTGAACCACCGAATAGGACAGCACCAAGGCCGCCACCGCCATCAGGAAGAACGTTCTGGGTATGCGTCGTGTGACTAGGAAGTAGGCCAAGCCGGCGACTATAAACGGCATCACTATTTGGGACTTGAAGGCCGCCAACGCCCCAGCCAGGACATGAAAGGCCACGAGCAGGGTGCAAAACGCGCCGAACCAGAACGATGACTTCCCGGCCGCCCGCCCTTCGAAGTACCGCATCAGGATCAGGAAATAGGACAGCGTTCCTGCGGCAACAAGAATGCGAAGATACTGGATGACGTCAATGTGGTGCAGCTTGGCCTCGGCATCGCTCCCGACGCCGTAAACGCCCAGGTTCATCGCCAAGCCCACCAGCCCAACGAAGGCGAATTGCAAAATCACTGCCAGCGACATGGCCGGCCGGAGCTCGCGCCGCAGCGCGCGCCAACCCTGTGCCGCGCGCCGCAGCCGACGCGCAAGCGGCTGGGTTAGCTCGTACGCGCGCATCATGCTGAACGCGGCCAACGCCGCCAGCAAGATGGTGTCGGCCAGGGCGCCGTCCGGATCGTGAAGCCAAGTGTGGTAGTAAGAAATTGCAGTAGTGTCGAAGGCCGACAGGGTGATCAGGCATAGATAGGCCAGCGTGAAATGACCGAACAAAGCGAGGAAGGCCGGCGTGAGCAGGCCCATGACATCTGTGCGCCGCAGGAAACGCATCGCCTCGAATGCGAGATACCCAGCCAGCGCCGCCGCCGCCAGATGCGCGCGGATGTAGGGTGTGACGCCGGAGGCCACCGCCAACAGGTTGATAGCGGCAATTCCAGCGAACAGCACCAAAGTCCAGCGTTGCAAGGAGCGGCGCAGCGACAGGTCGCGGGCGGCGGACGAATCGATGGTGACCATGGGTCAGCTTCCGGGCGGTGTCCAGGCGGGGACCGGTTCGGGATATCCTTCCATCCCTCCGGCCACGGTGTCCAGGATCTGCCGCAGGCGGACCGCATAGGTGTGATCGCGCGCCGCGCGTTCATGACCCGCCCGCGCGATCGCGGCGCGTTCCTCGGGGGCAGCCAAGTAGCGGTCGACCTTGCCGCGCAGGTCCGCGATGCTTGTAAAGATCTCGACCTCGGTACCGATCTCGAACAGTTGCGAAAGGCCAGGGCGCCAATCCACGATCTGGAAGGCGCCAGCACCGCAGGCCTCGAATGTTCGAACGTTGGTGCCCCAGATTTCGGACGGATTGAGTGTGTTCAATACGATCTTCGCTCCGCGAAAGGCGCGCACCTTGTCTGCATGGGCGACGAAGCGGTTCTGTATCTGCGGCGCCAAATCGCCCGCGCGCAGCCAAGGCGGCGCAGGCATACCCCAGATCTTGAGGTCGTGGTCGGCTAGTTGCTGAAAAAGTGCGATACGATAGGAATACAGACTGCCGGCGATGCAGATGTCGGCGGCCCAAGCCGGATCACCGGGCTGTTCGGCCATGGACGGATCGAGCGATTGCGGGCTATAGCATTCGGGCATGTAGAAGACCCGCTTGCCTAGCTTCGAACTGATCATGTGCACCAGATAGGGGTCCTTGAAGAACAGCATGTCGTAGGCGGCGTTTAGGAACATGTGGCGCTTGAAGCTCCATACCGGGTCCGGATACCACAGGATCATCGGCGCGCGCGTTTGCGCCTTGATCACCTCGGCATCCGCCGGCGTCAGGTAGTCGTGGGTGGAGAACACCAGATCCACGTCGCCCGGCCCCCCCAGCAACCGGCGCATCGGCTCGCCGTAAAGGTCGTGACCGGTCATCATGCGCGCGTTCTGCACCGCGGTGGTCGCGGCGCTGTGGACCCGGTTGAAGTAGTAGCGCAGCCGTCCGCCGAACTGTCCGCCCGGCGCTGGATCAAAGCGCAGCACGTGATGGCCCAGGCGAGTTAGTTCTTCGGCGATGAAAAGCGCGAAGCCCTCTTCATAGAACCGCCCGATGACCAGGATCCTCACGATGCGGACGGTGCCAAGGGTCCGTCCCAACGGGCCAGCATCGCCGCCTCGCGCGAGAACAAGTTGGGCCGCCAGCGCAGGCCCGCGCGGTCAATTGCGGACCACAGCGACCTCGCCGGACCGATCCAGCGCAACGGCCCCAGCGGTACCGACCCCCGGGCGCGCCTGTCGAGCAGCGTCAGGCCCTGGATCGGAGTCACTAGTTCGGCGGGCGCCGTGTCGTAGGTGAAGAAGCGCATGTGCGTGCGGTCGAGAATGCCGTGTTCGGTATAGACGAAGCTGCCGCGCAAGAATTTCATCCGCGTGCGCCACTCCAATACGTTGGGCACCGCGATCACCACGTGCCCGCCGGGCTGCAGCCGTGTGAGGCAACGCCGCAGAACGGCCAAGGGATCGATCAGATGCTCGAGCACATGCGAAAACAGCAGCAGGTCGAAGGGCGCCCCCCAAGCCTCCAGTGCCTCATCACTCAGCCCGCGGTCGAGATCGACCACATGGATCGCATCCATGTGTGATCGCGCGATTCCGACCTCGTCCTCGCTGTGCGTCAGGCCGACGATTTGTACGCCGGGATGGCTCGCTCGAAGATGACGGGCATTGTCGCCGCCGCCGCATCCCACATCGAGAATGCGTCCAACCCCGTCTGGCACCAGCGACAGAACGACGTCGTTGCCTGCGTTGACATAGGGGGCCGCAAAGCGGGTGTTCATGTCGTAGTCGTTCAAGGGTCCGTCGCTTCCTGTCATGACCGCAGAGTGGTCGTCGTACAAACGCCGCATCGGCACGGCGGCTTATATCGGCTCGTAGCCGTATCGTTCTAGCCCCGACAAGTCAGTCGTCGCGCGGATTAGGGCGGCGCTGTCGCCATCAATCTCGTCCAGCCAGCGCCGGTTGTCGTAGTAGTCGCGGTAGTTCTCGCGTGTCTTCGCCCCGTCCTTGGTCGATGTCTCGAGTGGGCAGAACGACCCCGACGGCGCCACATTGGCGAAGACGGCGCCTTGGTCGGTCGCGAAATCCTCATGACGTACTATGCACTAGGACATTCCCGCCGCGTCCAACCGCGCCTGCAGACCGGCGAAGGCCGTCATCTTGGCGTTGTAGATCTGCATCGCCGACATTTCTGCGCGCTCCAGCCGCTCGCGGCCGACCGTCCGCCAGCGCCGGTTCAGGAAGGCCGACAGGCTGGGCGAGGATTCGCCGTGCACATGGTAGGGTCGGCGGAACAGGCCAAGCACCCAGGACGCCGGGTGACGCACGCAAAAGATCACTGAATGCCCTGACAGGCTTTCGATGTCGTCGAAATTCGTCGCCGTGTGCTTCCAGGATAGAAGCGCGGGCTGCCCGCGGAAGATGGCATCCACGAGGTGTTCCCGAAGATGGGGAGCCACGCGAAATTTTTGAGAGGCACGAAGCGGAAGCCTCCAAACAACTCAATTCGCCCGGCATCGACGGCGCGACCCGGCTTGCAGAATTTTCCTGGGCCAGCTTCTTTAGCGCGTTTGTCGAGGTGTTGCGCTCTCCGAATATCTTGATGACGGCGGTCATGCGGCCCAACCGTCTGGGTCGGTGCCGCGCGCCAGGATCGCGTCGATGTCGTGTGGATGGCGGTCGTGGCGCCGGAAATGACGACCCTCCTGCAGCAACTGCCTGTCCCGCGCGTCTGGGACCCAGCCCCGTGCATTGACCTCGTTGCGCAGTGCAAGCCGCACGGCTTCGACAGGCCCGAATTGCCGCCGCAGCGTTCCCGCGAGCGCAGTGCGCCACGCCGTGCGACGATGCTGCGCCGCCCAAAGAGATCCGAAGCGCCGCAGCGCCGGGTCGGGCCGGTCCAGCAGGTAGCGAACCGTGGCCGCGAGTCGGTTCAGCCCTCGCCGCGCGCCCTGAGTGCGGGTGTCCTGCCCCGCGTGTTCGGTATGTACTACTGCGCCCGCCGGCAGCAGCACCACGTCGCCCTTCCCCGCCGCCAGCGTGGCAAAGACCAAGTCGGCAGATATTCCGCTCGACCAGACCGCCGGGTCGCGGGTCAGCGCATCGGCGCGCAGCATCATCTGGCTGGGCGAACCCAGAATCCAGCAGGAACGGATGGCAAGGTTGAGGTAGGCCTCGCCGCTCAACCTCCAGGGCCGCGTGACCTTGTGGTTGTAACGTTCGACGCCAGTCGTTTCGTTCTGCACCAACGGGTTTGACCACACCACACTCACTTCCGGCTCTGCCGCTGCGGCATAGGCGGCCAGCCCGCCGGGTAGCAGGCGGTCGTCGGCCTGAATGAATTTGATCCACGGCTTCGTGGCGTGCTGTAGCGCGGCCAGATGGTTTTCCCACAGGCCTAGATTGGTGGCGTTCGCGTAGACCCGCAGGCGTGGGTCGTCATAACCCGCCAGCAGCTCGATCGTACCATCGCCGCTACAGTCGTCGGTGACGACGATCTCGCCCGCGCCCGAGGCCAGCGCTGATTCGACCGCGCGGCCCACCTTGTCGCGGTAGCGGTAGGTCGGGATCAGGATCGAGATTTCTGCTTCTGAAATCGGCATGTGTTTTTGGTTGCCCTGAAGATATGCGGCCCAGATGGAAAGGTAATTCGTCTCATTTCCGCAGCGGTGCGATGGCCGCAGCCAACGAGTCTGCATAGGCAGGTCGGCCAAACATGGCGCGGGTGCGGGCGGCAAGTTCCGCGCGGTCGGGCGGCGGGGCCAAGAGGGCGGCGCGCAGCGCGGCGGGAAACGCCTCCTCGGACACGGCGCGGCCCAAGTCACCGTCTTGGAGCGCGCAGCCCGCCCCTCCCGCGTCCAGCCCCAAGGCCGGGGTGCCGCAGGCCATCGCCTCGACGAAGGCAATTCCGAAGCCTTCGCCATGAGACGGCATCACATAGAGGTCCGATGCGCGGTACAGATCAGGGAGATCTTCGTCTGCCACAAAACCCAGAAACCGAACGATGTCTCCCGCACCGGTGTCGTTGGCCAGTGCCTCGAGTCTCGCGCGATCTTCGCCAGTACCCGCGATGATGTATGTGAGCTGTGGAAAATCGTCTGACAGGCTCTTGAGGAGCGGGATAACCCGATCATGCCCCTTGTGACGCTGCCTTGGATCCAGCCGACTAACAGTAGACAAGACTATTGCGCTCGATGCGACATTGAACCTCTTGCGGGCAAGAACGCGGTCTCCGGGTCTGAATCGGTCATCGAACGTGTTGAAGATCACCTTGCATCGTTTCGGGTCGGCGAAGGTTACCTCGACCACCTTGGCAGCCGTATAATTGCTGACACACAGGATCAAGTCTGACGCAGCGATGGCGCGCCGCGTCGACATCGGCAATGGCCCCCAGACCTCCAAACCGTGGACGTGTGTTATCAGGCGCGCTCCGGTCAATCGCGCGACTAATGCAGCAAGTGGCGCCATGAAGGCATGGCCGCAATAGACAATTCCAGGCTTCAGTTTGAGCGCAAGATGAATTGCCTGAAGGGAAAATTTCAGGCGTGATCCCACTGCCGGAAATTGCTGAATTCCACTCGGCAACCGGGTCACCTGCTCGGCTTGCAGTCTTGGCAAAACGTGGATGCTTCCAATGCCGGGAGTATCCGACAGGGCTGCCATCAGATCTCGCGTGGATTGAGCGATACCTCCCCGCCCACCGAACGCTTCTGCCGCGAAGGCAAGGACATTAACAGGCTGCGGCAATTGCTTTCTCAAGGATCGTTTGATCAACGTGTCCGGCTGCGCTAAAATTGCCGTTTGAGGGTCGTTGCGGTGCAGTCAGATGGCTTTGAGCAGCGATATTCCGGCTCGGGGACCTCCGTCACGGCGGCATGATCTATTTTGGGCAGTCTCGTCCTTCTGCCATCTCATGCGATCAGCCTTCGTCGGACGAGGAACCGGTTGCCAAGTGCAAAATGCGTGAAAATCTGTGCACGGTTCTTGGCCAGTCCGAGATAACTGGTCTACACGCCATAGAACTGCCGCTTGATCACCCGGAACGGGTGCTCGACCTTGGCCCGCAATTTGGAAACGAGGCGGTTGATCCGGCCCTCGAGCGGATGCAACTCGCCGCCGACCGGGGCCTTGCGCATGACGCCCCAAAACTAAGCTACTCCCCGATCGTTGGACAGATTCCGGGGTGACTTAAGCGACGTTCTGCACCTGCTGATCGGTTTGGGTTGCGTTGAAGTAGACCACGGCGGGCGGTTGACCGCCATGGGCGGCATGGGGCCGCTGGTGGCTGTAGAAGGTGATCCAGCGTCCGACGCCAGCCCGGGCCTGTGACCCGGTTTCCTAGGCGTGCAGGTAGACGCATTCATACTTCAGGGACCGCCAGATGCGTTCGATGAAGATGTTGTCCAGACAGCGGCCTTTCCCGTCCATCCAGATCCGGGTGCCGACCCGCTTCAGCCGGTCGGTCCATGCGAAGGACGTGAACTGAGAGCCTTGATCGGTATTCATAATGTCAGGTGGGCCGAACTTGTGGGTCGCCTCGCTCAGCACCTCGACGCAGAAGTCGGCTTCCAGCGTGTTGGAGATGCTCCAGGCCAGCACCTTTCGGGTGAACCAGTCCACGATGGCGACGAGATACAAGAAGCCTTTGCGCATCGGCAAATAGGTGAAGTCAGCGCACCAGACCTGATTGGTCCTGTCGATCCGCAGCCCGCCCAGCAGATAGGGGTAGGTCTTGTGCCCCTTCGCGGGCTTGCTGGTGTCGGGTTTCTGGTAGATCGGCTTCAATCGCATCAGCCGCCGAATGCGTTTCTTGTTCACGCCATGGCCCTCGTTTTGCAAGTGCCACGCCATCTGCCGCACGCCGTAGAACGGGATCTCCAGAAACTGCTTGTCGATCAACAGCATCAGGTCGAGGTTCATCGCCGCCTCGCCCTGCGGCGCGTAGTTGAACGACGATCGCGGGATCGACAGCAGGCGGCCCTGCGCCCCGACCGACAGCTGGGGGTGGTTCCTTTCGATCATGCTAGGCCTCACTTCCCTGTCCAGGGCTTGAGCTTTCGTGACTAAAAACCGTTGGCCACAGCCAGCTCTCCAATCTTAGCATCCAGTTCACGAACCGTTTCTTCGCCAACCTCTGCCGCCACAGAGGCCTTGCCACCGCGTTCGAAGATGACCGCCGCACCCTCCAGAAGTGAGCGCTTTCAATGACGGATCATCGTCGGATGCACGCCATATTCCGTAGCCAGTTACAAAACCGTGCTCTCTCTTCACGGCCTCCAGCGCCAAACGGGCCTTGAATGCGGCGTCATGGTTCCTGCGTTTCGACATCTCCTGATCTCCTCGTGCTTGGAGACCAGCAGACTTCAGATCGTACTCTCCGTCATGGTCCGATTCTCGGGGGGTAGCTTAACTTCATCCCGCTCGGACATTTCTTGGTTACCAAGGGTCGCCATTGCTACCGCACCAGACCTGACTCGCCGTCAGCCTTCTTGGATCCGAAGTCGATTCGCACGTTGATGATTGAACAGTTACGCTGAATTGTGACAGCTGTCCATGTGTGTTTTGCAGTTGCAGCATACTTGCATGCTCTTCGATTTTATCGGTTAATCAAGGCCCTGAGGTCTGGGTGGCCAGTGAACTGGGTGAGCGAGCAAGAAGCGTTAGGTTCGACAAGCGTCGATTTTTGAGGGTTCTGCAATGGCGATTGTTTACGTTTCGTTGCCTGACGCCATGAAGGACTGGGGCGAGGCCCAGAGTCGTGACGGGCGATACAGCAATTCGACCGACTACGTGAGAGACCTGATCCGGCGCGACAAAGTCCGGCAGCGCGCCATCGCCGAGTTGCAGGAACTGGTCGATTAGGCTGTGTCGAGCGGCCCGGCCAAGCGGTGCGATGCCGAGACATTTCTTGCCTGGAAGCGGGACCAGAATGCCGCTGCTGTCAACGGCGGAGCAAAAATCGGCCACGTGGCGGCGTAAAACCAGGCCAGTGGCGGGCGCGAGGGGCTCAGTTGCACAAATCTGGTGAGAGGCAGAGCTCCCCTTTCCCCGGACAGACCTATCCTGCGACCTCTGTGATGGGTGTGCCGAGCGCGGTGAAGCCGTTCAGGACGGCGATCATCGGCAACATCTTCGGCATCGCTGCCTACGCGGCCGCCGCGGGCGATCCGCTCGAACTGGCCACCATCGGCGTTTATCAGTTGCCGAAAGGCACCGCTGCGGTTCTGACGGTCGGCGCCCGCGTGGCGTGGGACAACACGGCCAAGAATATCAACGTGCCGGGTACTGGACGCTTCCCCGTGGGCATTGCGACCGAGGCCGCCGGGAACGGCATCACCAGCGTCGCTGTGCGGCTGGATGGAGTGGCAACCGTGGCGGGATAGATATGGAATAAGAGTCTGATAGGATTGGATTTTTCGAAGGCGCTATGGCTTGGTGAAGTGAGGGCGGCGCGATGTAGAGGGCAGGATGAGCGACGACAAAGATAACGACAGGGCTGTGGGTGCGCTGATGGCGGCCAAAGCCGAGTTCGATTCAATTCTGAATTCGCTCGGCGCTCTGTCCGAAGATCATTTCGGGGTTCTGCCGGACGAAGTGAATTGGGGTCATGTCGGATCAGTATCTGAGGCAATTCGCCTGCTTCGCGAGGCCAGGCAACGGCTGCAAACTGATCAGCCCTCTGCTGTGTCGAAATAATCGGTATCAATCTTCTTCAGTTCGAGAAGCCGATAGCCTCGCACTGCCACGCCATACTTCACCAACAACCGGGTCAATTCCTCGCCGTCGATCAGGATCAGACGCTTTGGGCTGCGCTGCGCATATTGCTTTGCGGACGGCGCGAAATGGCTTGTCGTAACAAAGACACCCTTAGTGGCACCACGTTCGTCCAAGGCACCCGCAAACTCGCGATGCTTCTCCACACCAATCGCGGTTCCCGTGGCGTATCTCTTGGCTTGGAGATGGATGATGTCGAGGCCAAATACGTCCTCGTTGATGACCCCGTCGATCCCACCGTCACTGGTACGCCCAAGGCGCTCCCCCGATCCGTTTGCCCCATAGCCCATTCCCAACATCAGATCGACGATCAGCTTCTCGAATGCAGTTGGATGCATTACCAGGATGCGCTCGAGGAGTTCATCACGCAGAGCACCATTCAAATCCTCGAACGCGGCCTCAACCCGTTCCTCTGGCGTTCCCGATGCCAGTTCTTTTGTCGGCTCCACATCGACCGGATGTTCCCCATTTGCCTTTGTCCGGAAATCGTCAAAGCCCTCGAACTGCGAAAGGAACGCGATGTCGATCCGCTCTGGTGGACGGCTTAGAACCGCCTTCCCCTTCGGCGTGATCACGAAGCAGCCGCGCCGGGGACGCTCTACTAGACCTGATTTGACCAAATAGGTGACCGACCAGTGCACCCGGTTTGCGATTTTAGCCTGCCTGCCGCTGGGGAGCAGTTCTTCCCGCTCAACATCAGTCAGATTGAATTGGTTCGCTACCTGGTCAACGGCGGCAGCCACCTTGATCTCACCAGCGTCAGCAAGGCGAAGGACAGGTAGCATCAGTGTCTGGAAGTCAGGAATCGGCATATGACCACTCGAAGCAACAATGTTGCTGAGCAGTATGGCAGCGCGATGCCGCGCGCACTAGCCCTGCAACGAGCGAACATCACGCGAACATCTTGCCATTCCCATGTCGCATGGGTGTTGCACGGAAGAATCGGGACTGGACGTAAGGGTTTGGAATCTTTGGGGAATATGTTGTGCTGTGTTGCAACGCAAAAAGCGCCCTGCGGGGCGCTCTGCTTCAGCCTAAGCCTTTGATATACCGTTAGAAAGTGTGGTTGCGGGGACAGGATTTGAACCTGTGACCTTCAGGTTATGAGCCAGATAACCCACAACATCTAGTGCCTTGATTGTTGACACCAAATCCGGCTTACTCTCCCAGAGCACTGTATATGCAACCTTATTCGGCGCGACCAGATGTAAACCAGCGCCAGAGGACGACAAAAACTGCCATATGATGTGTTGACACAGTGTTGACACGGGGAGGGTCGGAATGTCGGAGAAACTGAGTGAGGCAACCGCACGCAAGGCCCTGCCACCGCTGCGCGGGCAGACCATGTTGTGGGATGGCGATGTGAAGGGATTTGCCCTGCGCATCACGCCTGGCGGGGCCAAATCCTTCATTCTGGACTACCGCGCCGAAGGGCGGCAGCGGCGGATCACCATCGGCGCGTGGCCCGACTGGACGGTGGCCGCCGCGCGCGAGACCGCCAAGGCGATGAAGCGCGAGGTCGATCTGGGCACCGACCCGATGGGCGAGCGGCAGGCGCAGCGCGAGGCCCCGACCGTGCAGGAGTTGTGGGAGCGCTATGCCAGCGAACACCTGCCCAAGAAGGCCGAACGCAGTCAGGCCGACGAGCGCATGATGTGGGACAAGATCATCCTGCCGCGCTTCGGCAAGATGAAGGTGGCGCTGATCACGCATGACGATGTCGATGCGCTGCACCGCGACATCACCGATATCCGGGGCACTCCGGTGCGCGCCAACCGCACCGTCGAGGTGTTGCGCAAGGCGTTCAACCTGTCGATCCGCTGGAAATGGCGCGAGGACAATCCCGCCTCGGGCGTGCGGCGCAACGAAGAGGAAAAGCGCAATCGCTTCCTGAACAAGGTCGAGATCGCCGCTCTGGCGCAGGCGCTGAACGACCATTCCGAACCGATGTCCGCGAACGCCATCAAGCTGTTGATGCTGACCGGCGCGCGGCGGGGCGAGGTCTTGGGCGCGACATGGGAGATGTTCGACCTTGAGAATGGCGTCTGGACCAAGCCTTCCGCCCACACCAAGCAGCGCAAACTGCACCGTGTGCCGCTGTCCGGCCCCGCCATCCGGCTACTGCTCGAGATGCGGGAGGTCGCGCGCCTCAAGGCCGAGGCGACGGGCGAGCGGCCCAGCCCCTTCGTGTTCCCCGGCCCGACCGGCAAGCCGCTGACCGAGATCAAGCGCACATGGGTCACGGTCTGCCGCAAGGCCGGGCTCGGCGCGGAGGTTCCGCTGCTGGACGCCAAAGGCAAGCCGATCCTTGACCGCAAGGGCAACGCCAAGACCGAGTTCCAGCCCAATGTCCGGATCCACGATATCCGCCATTCCTTCGCGAGCATCCTTGTGTCAGCGGGCGCATCGCTGCCCTTGATTGGCCAGATGCTTGGCCATACGCAGGTGCAAACCACCCAGCGATATGCCCACCTGTTCGACGATCCGCTGCGCAAGGCCGCCGAAACGGTGGGCGCCTTCATGCTGCAGCCGTCGCCCGATCAGGTCGCCACCACGGAGGCCGAGCGCCCATGACAGCACAGGATGATGATCTTCCCCCGGATGCAGCCGCGTCACAGCACCTTGCCATCGCCTACCGGGTCCATGCCGACCCGGACCTGATGGCCGCCTATCATCGCAAGAAGAAGCAGGTGGAGGATGAAGGCCGCTGGGAATATGTCGGCAGCGTCCGCAACCCGGATTACTATGTGCTGAGCGAGTTCGACAGCCACGGCCAGCGGCTGCTTGCAGAACAGAAGCAGATCCTCATGCAGATCGAGGGCGATCTGATGTCCAAGCTGCGGCGCGGGGTTCTGACGATCTGGGCGCGCGAAGGTTCGCCCCTCGCGCCTTGGCGCACGATCCCGGCATCGGCATGGCGCACGCTGAAGCTGGACGATGTGATCAAGGGTACGGCCAAGGGACCGGGTGTGGAGTTGTTCGACATCCGAATGGGCGTGCCGGTCAAGGTGCAGGCACCGACTGTCGCCATCGCGCCGCCAGAGGATGACCTGATCCCCAAGGGCACGCCCGGGCGACCCAACAAAGGGATCGACATCATCAAGGTCGAGTTCGAACGCCGCGTGGCCGCGAAGGAACTTGCAACAAGCCTGGCGGCCGAGTCCCGCGCCCTCGCAGACTGGTATCACCGCACCTATCCCCGGCGCGAATGTCCGACGCCCAAGACCATCGAGAACAATATCCGCCTCGATTACAACGCGGCCAAGACCGGGTCGGCCTGACCCCCCGAAATTATCGTTTCGGGGTCATTTTCGGGGCGCTTTTTCGGGGGTTTGGCTTTCGTCATTTCTCGTTCATCGGCGGCGCATTGCGTCGTTTGCATGAAGGAGACGTCGATGAACATGCCAATGTCACCCCATGGCCACGGGACAGCAACGCCCGTCGCCGAAATCCCGGATTTCCTCGAAGGCTTCATTTCCGAGGAGGAATATGCCGCCCGGCGCGGGGTCAGCTTGCGCACCTGCCAGCGTGATCGCCAGTTGCGCCAGGCCCCGCCGTACGTGTTGATCGGGCGGCAGGTCTATTACCGCACGGAGGCCATTCGCGACTGGCTGATCGCCCGCGAACAGGCCGCCGAGCGCAGGCCGAGCGCCCCGCGCACC
>Ga0247837_1005217_pt1 | contig 19817 bp, 13 predicted proteins | sample LaCtaG_2_FD_187115 | JGI IMG/M metagenome (GOLD analysis project Ga0247837, IMG submission 187115) | Freshwater microbial communities from meromictic Lake La Cruz, Castile-La Mancha, Spain - LaCruzMarch2015_14.5m | ecosystem: Environmental > Aquatic > Freshwater > Lake | place: Spain: Castile-La...
CCCGCGACGGCGCGCTGATCCGCATTACGGTTACCGACCCTCCGTCGCTTTCGCGCAATTTTCAGGTCGCAGCCTCACGGGCAGGAAATTCATTGGCGCCATGGTCGATATTGGAAAGTTCCTCGAACCAGGGCTATTGCCATGACGCGTCTTCGTCTGCTTGCCACAACTGCCTCGACCATTCTGGCGATGACAGCGCTCATCGCGCCGACAGCTTCGGCGCAGACCACGACGACGACCACGATAGCACCTGCGCCTGAACCGGCCGCTCCTTCTGGTCCCGTCCAGGCCCAATGGGGTACCATCGACCCCTTCTGGGGTACCATCGACCCTTTCTGGGGTACCATCGACCCTTTCTGGGGTACCATCGACCCCTTCTCGGGTACCATCGATGCCTTCTGGGGTACCATCGACCCCTTCCAGGGCGGTGTCACCCCGCTCTGGGGTACAATCGACGCCTTCTGGGGCAATATCGACGCCTTCGGTCCGGACGATCCTGCCCGCCTTGAGCTGCAGAGCAACTTCAACGAGCTGGTTACGCGCTCAGCCGCGTTCTGGGGCGACGCCGTTTCGCAAAAGACGGGCCAGTCGTTCTGGGATGGATTTGCCGCCGGCGTCTTCGCCAAGCATGGCATCAACATCAACGATCCGTCGACCTTCAATGGCTTCTCGGGCCTCGAGCGCACGCGCTTCTTCTTCGACTGGTATGATGGCCTGATGGCGTTCTCGGGCCGGGATCATGCCGACTGGTGGATGAAGTCCACCAACTGGTCCCCGAGCCTGACAGCCACGCTTGCGGGACCGACGTCGGTCACCATCGGCCTTATCGATTTCACAGGCTCTGATGCGGACATCGCCGCCAACATCTCACGCAAGTCGATGGAGGCGACAAAGTGGAGCGGCTCCGCCAATCCAGCGTTGGGCCATGGCAGCGCTGTTGCGAGCCTCCTTGTGGCTCAGCATGACGGTAGCGGCATCATGGGCATCAACCCCGGAGCTGATCTCGCAGTCTTCAATCCGTTCGATGCTACCGGTACAGCTTCATGGGCTGATATCGAGAATGGCCTCGTAAGCGTCCTCAAGCAGAAGGCGAGCGTGGTCAACCTCTCGCTCGGCGTGCCGGAATGGACGCTCTCGCCGGAATGGAGGAGCGTATACAGCAACAAAAGAGTCTCACACGGGCTCGGCGGTACGATCTTTGTGCATGCCGCTGGCAATAGTGGGCTTACCCAGACCCAGGATATCGAATGGGACTTCAACAGCGACCCAACTTTCCTGGTTGTCGGTTCTGTCGGCCCCTCAGGCCAGATCTCGGGTTTCTCCAATACCCCCGGCCAGGCCTGCCTTCTCGATAATGGAAGCTGCCTGGAGGCCAACCGCCTCATGAACAGGTTCCTTGTCGCTCCGGGCGAATGGATCCTTGTCGATAACGGTCAAGGCGGCGTGGCGCGTAAGTCCGGCACGTCTTTCGCCGCGCCAATGGTGACCGGCGCCATCTCGCTGCTCCAGCACCGCTGGGGCTGGCTCAAGCAGAAACCGCGCGAGACGGCTGATATCATCCTGCAGTCAGCAACCGATCTGGGCGCCCCTGGTGTCGATCCGGTCTATGGCCGCGGGCTGCTCAACATCGCTGCTTCGCAGGCGCCGCTCAACTATTCAAAACTCTACCAGCAGGTGCAGGGTGCAAAGAACGGCCAAGTCACCAAATCATCGATAACGCTGGCCAACCCGGGCACGGCAGGCATCCTGTTCTCGACGTCTGGCTCCACGATCACCGCGTTCGAGGACATCGGCACAACCTACCGCGACTTCAAGGTTCCGCTCAGCGCGATCCTGCAGCCGGTCGCGACGCAACTGGCGACGTCCACCTCGACGCTGACAACAGCCGTGGCCACCACCACGCCAACGAAAAAGCTGGGTTTTGCCGATGCAAGTGTCGCCAATCCGCTTGGCTGGGACCTCCGCATGACCATTGCAGAGCTTCCCCCGAGCGAGCAGGGCCAGCGCGACCGCCTGCCTTTCGCCCCGCAGTTCTCGGTCACATCGCTGTCCGGCGTAACCATGAACTTTGGCGATGGGCTCGGCGCCCAGGCGCTCAGCGGTAACGCAGGCGCTGCAGCGAGCCGCTTCGAGACTCAAACCGGCGGCGTCAACCCTGTGCTGGGCCTTGCCTCCGGCGGCAGCTACGCCAACCTCGACGTTCCGGTTCTCGGATCGGCGCGCCTCTCGTTCGGCGCAACGTCGCGCCGCGTCGAGAACCAGATGTTTGACCCGGCCTCTGGCGAGGAAATGCGTCTGAACGACAAGGTCGCGCCCTACCAGGCTTCGGCTGCACACATGCGGCTGACCCAGCCGGTCGGCGAGCAGCTCTCACTGAGCGCCGGATACACCTACCTGCAGGAATCGGACGGGCTGCTTGGCGTCCAGTCAACCAACCCGCTGGCTTTCGCGGCTGGTTCGAGGACCGACGCTGCAACCCTCGGCCTGACATGGGAGCTCTCGGACCGGGTGACATTCAGCGGCTCAGCTACCCTGGGTCGTACACGCGGCCAGTCAGCCGGCGAGCAGATGCTGGCCGTTCATGGCGATGGCATCATCACCAGCGCCTTTGAAGCTGCGTTCGATATCGAGGATGTATTTGGCAGCGGCGATCGGGCCCGTTTTGCCCTCGTGCAGCCGATGCATGTTGAACATGGCGGCCTCGACCTGACCAACTATGAAGTTGTTGATCGCGAGACCGGAGAACTCGGATCGGTAACCAGCTTCAACGCGGTTGACGGGCTGGCGCGCAAGCTGGCGCTCGATGTGTCCTATGGAACGCCCGTGTTTGGCGGTGAGGGCGAAGTGGCCGGCTTCGTCAGGGCCGAGGCTGCGACCGCCTCCGGCCTGCGCGGGGATGTCGTCCACATGCTCGGGGGCCGCTTCTCGCTGGGCTTCTAGGTCCAGCCGGCCAGGCGGTAACGTGATCAGGCAAGCGCCGCCCGGGCAACCGGGCGGCGCTTTTTCATGCCGGGGCAGTGCGATCGATCCGACATGGTCAGACCAGGGCATGACAGTGATGTCTCTTGATCCATTGTCAGTCTGACATCGCACGCGGAGCGATGGCCCATCTTGCGGACGCTGGGCGGCCATCACCCCATGCGTCTTGCAGCAATCCTACTCCCATCCCTGACAGTCGCCTCCGGCACGGCTCAGGAGCTGATGGCTCGCCCCTTCGCCGTCAGCTTTATGGGCGCCCGCTAGCACCGCACCCGCGATAAGCCTCCCGATCCGTCAAAAAATCCTGAGGCAGGTGTTCGCGCCGTCGATCGTTCGCCGTGGCCGATTCACCATTCAGTTCGCGTGAATTGCCGTGAAAGCAGTTGCCGGCGTGCCCGCGACGGCGCGCTGATCCGCATTACGGTTACCGACCCTCCGTCGCTTTCGCGCAATTTTCAGGTCGCAGCCTCACGGGCAGGAAATTCATTGGCGCCATGGTGGATGTTGGAGAGTTCCTCGATCCAGGGCCATTGCCATGACGCGTCTTCGTCTGCTTGCCACAACTGCCTCGACCATTCTGGCGATGACAGCGCTCATCGCGCCGACAGCTTCGGCGCAGTCCACGACCACGACTGCACCTGCATCGACCGCTCCTTCTGGTCCCGTCCAGGCCCAATGGGGTACCATCGACCCCTTCTGGGGTACCATCGACCCTTTCTGGGGTACCATCGACCCCTTCTGGGGTACCATCGACCCCTTCTGGGGTACCATCGACCCCTTCCAGGGCGGTGTCACCCCGCTCTGGGGTACAATCGACGCCTTCTGGGGCGACCCAGACTTCAAAGGCGGCGTGGCCCCGATGTGGGGCAAAATCGATACGCTATGGACCGGTATCGACGCCTCCGCACCTAACTCCAAGAGCCGTCGTGACCTCCAGAGCAACTTCAACGCCCTGGTTACGAACTCAGCTGCGTTCTGGGGCGGCGCCGTTTCGCAAAAGACGGGCCAGTCGTTCTGGAATGGATTTGCCGCCAGAGTTTTCGCCAAGCATGGCATCAACATCAACGATCCGTCGACCTTCAATGGCTTCACGGGCATCGAGCGCACGCGCTTCTTCTTCGACTGGTATGATGGCCTGATGGCGTTCTCGGGCCGGGATCGTGCCGACTGGTGGATGAACACCACCAACTGGTCCCCGAGCCTGGCAGCCAAGCTTGCGGGACCGACGTCGGTCAGGATCGGCCTTATCGATTTCACAGCCTCTGATGCGGACGTCGCCGCCAACCTCTCACTCAAGTCGACGCAGGCGACCATATGGAGTGGCTACGACAATCCGATGGGGGGCCATGGCAACGCTGTTGCGAACCTCCTTGTGGCTCCGCATGACGGTCGCGGCATCATGGGCATGAACCCCTCGGCTAATATCGCAGTCTTCAATCCGTTCGATGCCACCGGTACAGCTTCATGGGCTGATATCGAGAATGGCCTCGTAAGCGTCCTCAAGCAGAAGGCGAGCGTGGTCAACCTCTCGCTCGGCGTGGAGGGCTGGACGCTCGCGCCGAGATGGAGGTCCGTATACAACAGCCCTATAGTCTCAAACAAACTCGGTGGTGCGGTCTTTGTGCATGCCGCTGGCAATAGCGGGCTTACCCAGACCCGGGATATCGAATGGGACTTCAACAGCGACCCAACTTTCCTGGTTGTCGGTTCTGTCGGCCCCTCAGGCCAGATCTCGGGTTTCTCCAATACGCCCGGCCAGGCCTGCCTTCTCAATAATGGAAGCTGCCTGGAGGCCAACCGCCTCATGAACAGGTTCCTTGTCGCTCCGGGCGAGTGGATCCTGGTCGATGACGGTAAAGGCGGGCTCGATCGCCGGTCCGGCACGTCTTTCGCCGCGCCAATGGTGACCGGCGCCATCTCTCTGCTCCAGCAGCGCTGGGGCTGGTTGAAGCAGAAACCGCGCGAGACCGCTAACATCATCCTGCGCTCGGCAACCGATCTGGGCGCCCCTGGTGTCGATCCGGTCTATGGCCGCGGGCTACTCAACATCGCTGCTTCGCAGAGGCCGCTCAACTATGCAAACCTCTACCAAAAAGTGACAAAAAACGGCCAGGTCACCAAATCACCCATAACGCTGGCCAACCCGGGCGCGACAGGCATCCTGTTCTCGACATCTGCCTCCGCGATCACGGCGTTCGAGGACATCGGCACAACCTACCGCGACTTCAAGGTTCCGCTCAGCGCGATCCTGCAGCCGTCAGCAACAACATCAACGACGTCCACCTCGACGCTGACAACAGCCGTGGCCACCACCACGCCAACGAAAAAGCTGGGTTTTGCCGATGCAAGTGTCGCCAATCCGCTTGGCTGGGACCTCCGCATGACCATTGCAGAGCTTCCCCCGAGCGAGCAGGGCCAGCGCGACCGCCTGCCTTTCGCCCCGCAGTTCTCGGTCACATCGCTGTCCGGCGTAACCATGAACTTTGGCGATGGGCTCGGCGCCCAGGCGCTCAGCGGTAACGCAGGCGCTGCAGCGAGCCGCTTCGAGACTCAAACCGGCGGCGTCAACCCTGTGCTGGGCCTTGCCTCCGGCGGCAGCTACGCCAACCTCGACGTTCCGGTTCTCGGATCGGCGCGCCTCTCGTTCGGCGCAACGTCGCGCCGCGTCGAGAACCAGATGTTTGACCCGGCCTCTGGCGAGGAAATGCGTCTGAACGACAAGGTCGCGCCCTACCAGGCTTCGGCTGCACACATGCGGCTGACCCAGCCGGTCGGCGAGCAGCTCTCACTGAGCGCCGGATACACCTACCTGCAGGAATCGGACGGGCTGCTTGGCGTCCAGTCAACCAACCCGCTGGCTTTCGCGGCTGGTTCGAGGACCGACGCTGCAACCCTCGGCCTGACATGGGAGCTCTCGGACCGGGTGACATTCAGCGGCTCAGCTACCCTGGGTCGTACACGCGGCCAGTCAGCCGGCGAGCAGATGCTGGCCGTTCATGGCGATGGCATCATCACCAGCGCCTTTGAAGCTGCGTTCGATATCGAGGATGTATTTGGCAGCGGCGATCGGGCCCGTTTTGCCCTCGTGCAGCCGATGCATGTTGAACATGGCGGCCTCGACCTGACCAACTATGAAGTTGTTGATCGCGAGACCGGAGAACTCGGATCGGTAACCAGCTTCAACGCGGTTGACGGGCTGGCGCGCAAGCTGGCGCTCGATGTGTCCTATGGAACGCCCGTGTTTGGCGGTGAGGGCGAAGTGGCCGGCTTCGTCAGGGCCGAGGCTGCGACCGCCTCCGGCCTGCGCGGGGATGTCGTCCACATGCTCGGGGGCCGCTTCTCGCTGGGCTTCTAGGTCCAGCCGGCCAGGCGGTAACGTGATCAGGCAAGCGCCGCCCGGGCAACCGGGCGGCGCTTTTTCATGCCGGGAAGCCCGCCGCGTTATGCAGATAGTAGTAAGCTTGGCGTACAAACGGGCTTACGGGTCCGGAACCATCTCATGCGTCTTGCAGCAATCCTACTCCTTTCCCTGACAGTCGCCTCTGGCGTCGCGTTTGCTCAGACCCCGCCCGCGCCTGTAACGCCCGAGCCCTCGCAGTTCGAGCTGACGGTCAAGGAGGCGAAGTCGAAGATGATGGCCGATCCGGCCGCCGCTTACGATCTCGCGCTCGCAGCAGGAAAACTCGCCAAAACAGATGGCGCGCTCGGTGCTGCCCAGGCTGCAGAGGCCGCTACGGCCCTCTGGTTGCAGGGCGAGGCCCTGAAGCGGCTCAATCGGGGAGCTGAGGCTTTGCCGATACTCGAAGCCGGCCTTGCGATCGCGCGCGAACAAGCGAGCGACAAGAAGATCTATGGTGACCTGATGGTCGCCCGCGCAGGTGCTGCCCGCACCGCCGGCGACTATGCGCTGGCCCTGACCCACTACCGCGGCGCACAGGAACTTTTCGCCGCACTGAAGGAAGATCGCAGCCAGGCGATTGCCCTGCAAGCGGTCGCTGATATCTACATCGATGCCGGTGACTACCCCAAGGCGCTGGGCTTCTACCAGCGCGCCGGCGCGATATTCGCGGGAGACGCGTCGGTCAACCTTTCCCGTCTCAACAATGTCGCACAAGCTTATCACATGATGGGTAGGCTCGATGAAGCCGAAGCAGGCTTCCGGCAAGCGCTGGCCATCGCGGTAGAGATGAAGAGCCCGCTCCTGCGGAGCCGTATTCTCGCCAACCTCGCCTCCGTGCAGCTTGATGCTGGCCGGCGCGATGAGGCCGATGGCACGGTTCGCGAAGGCCTGGCGCTGTCCGCCAATGGCGAACCGCTTGGTTGGGAGAAATTTCTCTGGGGTGTGCGCGCGAAGGTGGCCTTCGCACGCGGCGAGACGGCTCGCGCCGCCGAGCTGATCGGTCGTACCTTTCAAGGACAGGACGTCACGCAAACGCCAATGCCCTTCCGTGAATTTCATGACAGCGCCCAGCAGATCTATTCTGCGCTCGGCCAGAGCGAACTAGCCCTGAGCCACTTGAAAGCGTTCAAGCGGCTCGACGACGATGCCCGAGACGTTTCGGCGGCCGCCAACACAGCCCTCATGGGCGCCCAGTTCGATTTCGCCGGCCAGGAACTCAGCATAGCCAGACTGCAGACCGAAACACTGGAAAAGCAGATTGCGCTCGGACAGGCGCAGGCACGTCAAACAACCACAATCCTGTCTGCACTGCTGGCTTTCGGCGTGATCATGCTGGCCGCCGGCATCGTCCACTACAACGCGATGCGCAGGAGCCGGAACACGATCCAGAAGGCCAACGCTGAACTCGGTGAAACCAACGCAGCCCTCGGCAAGGCGCTCAGGGCGAAGTCGGAATTCCTTGCCACCACGAGCCATGAAATCCGTACGCCGCTGAACGGCATTCTCGGGATGACGCAGCTGCTGATGCATCGCAAGGATCTCGACGCTGACGTTCGCGAACGGGTTGAGCTCGTTCATGTCTCAGGCGAGGCAATGAAGGCGATCGTCGACGACATTCTCGATATCGCCAAGCTCGAAAGTGGCCCGGTTGCAACAGAGATCGTAGAGTTCGATCTGCAAAGGACACTCGCCAGCATCAGCCAGGTCTGGCGCGACAGCGCAGAAAAGAAGGGTCTTGCAACAGACTGCCATATCGAGCCGGATCTGGGTTACATCGCAGGCGACGAGCGCCGCATCCGCCAGATTGTCTCCAACCTGCTGTCGAATGCAGTGAAGTTCACCGATGCAGGGGAAGTGCGCATGAAGGCGCGCATCGAGCGTGGCGCCGATAAGGCTATGCTGGTCGTTGAAATCACCGACACGGGCTGTGGCATCCCGGCTGACCAGCTCGAAGCCGTGTTCGAACCGTTCCACCAGGTAGATGGCGGGACAACCCGCAGGCATGGCGGGACGGGGCTTGGCCTCTCGATCTGCCGGCAGCTCGCGCGTGCACTGGCCGGCGATGTAACCGTGAGCAGCACGCCGGGGACAGGATCAATGTTCACGCTTTGCCTGCCGGTCTCGGAAACGGCCGTCGCCGCGGGTCAGTTCCGTGGCGGCGAAACTGCCAACACCGTCCTGGTGATCGACGGCAATCCTTTGCGGCAGAGCATGCTCCAAGCCCTTCTGGAAGGCGTCGGAAGGCAGGTCGTGATGGTCGATGATCTTGCGACCGGATTACAGGCGACACGTAACGGGCCGCTTGAAGCCGTACTCATATTCTCTGAGAACCTTGGCGAGGGCATAGGTGACGCGTTGACCAACAGCATGGCGCTGCGCGAGGCTGCCGGCGGGGCGCGCCTTGTAGTTTGCCTCGAACCTGAGTCGATGATCGAGCAACCGATGCTTCGCCTCTCGGGCTTCGATGAAATTGTCGCCGGACCGTTTGATCCCCTGGCGACGCTCGCCGCGTTGGCACCATCCACGTGTCCGCCCACGGAAGCAGCGCCAGTCTATGGTTCGGAATCTAACGCGGCATAGTCCCGACAGGGACCTCGCTGTCATGGGGTAGGAAAGCAGATGCGTGTCCTCTTTGTCGATGACGACGCGATGAACCGGCGGGTCGTACGCGACATGATGCAACTCGCGGGCGTGGCGCTGGAAGAGGCGCCCGATGGCGAGAGCGGCCTCAAGATGGTCGAAGCCGGAGAGTATGCTGTGATCCTGATGGATCTCAGGATGCCGGGCATGGATGGCCTTACCGCGATCAGGCATATTCGCGCACGCGGCGATGCAAAGGCCCAACTGCCGATCATTGTCGTCACGGCTGATACCTCACTGGATATCCGTGAGACCTGCCTCGCGGGCGGCGCTGACGATGTGATGATGAAGCCGGTAGCGATGAAAGCGTTGTTCAAGGCGATGGGTGAGGCGATCGCCGCGCACGCCAAACGCTAGGCGAACGTCGCTTAAGCAGGCTTTCGCAAAGCTGCTGGTTGATGACACCCCCCAACCTGCCTCGTCAGAGAGATTGGACAGATGCTGCGTGACAGTTCGCAGTTCATCGACAATCAGCCAACGCCCTACCCGGCGACAGGTCTCGGCGGCAGGCCCGAACCTGCTCGTCCAGCAGCCCACAGCCTCCTAGCCGACGCCGAAGCCGCGTTGAGCTGGAAGTTCCTCGACATCGCGCAGGCTCAGCGTGAAGCCGAAGCAGAGCCAGACCGCGTGCTGACTGACGGTTGCCGGCAAGCGGCGCCTTTCGTGCGATATTCGGGTCATTGGAATCTCCTGAAGGCCAATGAACACGGCCTGCCTGGAGACGGGTTGGCGTCGGTCTGACAGAACCATCTGGGCCATGTCCGGTACGCGACATCGCCGAGAAGGTCGGTCGGACAATCATGGGTGGAGTGGAGCGAAGCGCCAATGCATGCGAGCTTGATGCCTTGAGACGTTGACGCGATTCAGCCCTGCTTGAGCGCCAAAGTATGGACCGCCCGCTTGCTCGGAGTTCCGCGCATCGCCGCCTGATGCAGTCAGATGAGACCGTAGGTTCGCCCGTCGTCAGTATCCAGCATTCGCTCTGACGGCGGGAAGGTCGGCGCCTGTACAGCCCCGGGTTTCTGTCGACACCGTCGCCCTCCCTTTTCATTCAGCCGTCGCAATGGCATGCCAGCAGCTCATGCCGAACCGGGGCACTCCATGCGCGCACTCCTCGCCGTCCTGCTGGTCTTGCTGTTACCCTCGCCTGCACATGCGTGGGGCCAGATTGGTCACCGCGTCACGGGCGCCATCGCCGAACCCCTCCTTACGCCGACGGCCGCACACGCGATCCGCGGGATTATCGGTTCGGAGACGCTGGCTGAGGCGTCCACATGGGCCGACGAGATGCGTTCGAGCCCCGATCCTTTCTGGCAGAGCGCGGCCAATCCCTGGCACTATGTCACGGTACCGCCAGGCAAGTTCTACGCCGATGTTGGCGCGCCTTCCGAGGGAGATGCCGTGACCGCGCTCGGGAAGTTCCGGGAGACGCTCAAGGATCCCAAGGCTGCGCTTGCCGACAAGCAGCTGGCGCTTCGTTTCACCATTCATATCATCGGCGACTTGCACCAACCCCTTCACGCCGGGAACGGCGCCGACAAGGGCGGCAATGATGTTCGGGTGACGTTGTTCAGGGAGCAGACCAACCTGCACGCCGTCTGGGATTCAGGGTTGATCGACCGCCGCCAGCTGTCCTTCACCGAGTACGCGTCGTTCCTGCGGCGTCTCATCACGCCGGTCGATCAGCAGGAATGGGCGACGCCCGACCCGCGCGCCTGGATTGCCGAAAGCGCGGCCATTCGCGATACGATTTACCCCGCAGGCGACCAGCTCTCTTGGTCCTATGCCTACCAGCATAACCCTACCATCGACCGGCGGCTCGCCCAGGCTGGTGTGCGAATGGCTGCGTACCTCAACGAGCTATTCGGGTAGGCCCCTTGCCTCTGAAAAGGCGTGCGGTCCGGACGCCAACAGGCGCGCTCTCGCATTGAATCTGTCTTGGGGCAGGGGCGCATCCGAGGGCGCCGCTTCACACGCAAACTGGCTCACAGCTCACCAACATTGCGGATAGCTGGAATGGTGGAGCATTCCAGCCCGATGGCCCGAAGATTACGAATGCACGTTCATCGCCCAACTCCGGTCGTTCGCGGGTCTCGCGCCGGCACTTGCCGGCCGCACGCCCTCCGATCAGCAACGCGTTCGCTTTCCAGAGGCGCATGATCAGCAAACCGATGCCGAGGCTGCTCCGAGCAACAGCGGACGCTGTCTGGGCCAAAGCGGTCGCATCAGCAGAATCCCCCGTCCTTCAGGAGATGCTTGCGATGCCGAGCCAAGCTGACAGTCCACAGGCCGGTGATTGACGAGCATCAAAGGCGCCTGTTGCGGGGGAGGTAGATGGAGATGATTCACATAGCGAGCTCCGGAGAGCGGTCCAATGCACGCGAGTCTCCACAGGGTTCATGGCTGCGTTCGCCCGGCAGCGCTTGTACTGAGCATGAGCCTGTTGATTGGACAGGCCCATGCCCAGCCTTTTGATTGCTATGATCGCGCTCTTGCAATGCCAAAAGCTGTGACAGAGGACATGGCCGAGGCCTGTCAGCACAAGATCATTGTCGAAAACACCACCAACGACCGGCATGCAATAGCGCTCTACAATGCCGCGCGTTTCTATGTCGTGCTGGGTGATCAGGCGCAGGACAGGGCACTGAAGGCATCGGCCTACGACGGCGCCGTAACCAACATCCTGGAGTCGCGCGATCGCGCCGCCGACAATAATGTCGCCTTCCTGAACCCGTGGCGACGAGGCGACCAGCGATCGAAATCAGAGCAGATGACCGCGAACCGTCTGTTCATCGCCAACCGATCGTATCAACTCGCCAAAGCCTATCTGGAACTCGGCAGGCTCGACGGATCGCGTACGTGTACCAGCCGGGAATCGTGTTTCGAACGAGCAGCTGCTGAGCTGGAAAGTGATACGGCGGCGCGCGCCGCCGGACCGTTTTACGACGATTACCTGTACTTGCGCGCAACCGTAAATCTGGCCTGGGGCCAGTCTGTTCCTGCACGCCGCGATCTCGAGTTTCTGAAGGACAGGCCCGCCTACAGCCTGGTCGCGACGCAGAAGCTCGGCGAGATGCTTCTTGCCGACGCGCAACGCCACCTCGCATCGCCTCTCACCCTTTCCGGCATTCTCGCTGCGCGCATGTCCTACAAGGCGGCGCTCAGCTTGCGCCCCGCAGCTGTCACGGGACAAATTGGTCTTGCCGAAACCTACCTTCTGGAAGGTCGGCTCGCTGACGAGACGGGTCAACGTCGGGTACGCTATCAAGAAGCTGCGCGCGAATACGGACTCGCCGTCACAGTGGCCGCCTCGCATGGCGGAGTGGGCGACAGACTGCGGGCGTACGAGGGACGTGGAGAGGCCTTCCTTGAACTTGCTCGACTGGGTGATCAACAGTCACTGGTCTTTGCGATCAGCGACTTTGAGAAGGCGGCAGGTCTCGACGCCACACTCAGCGGTGCAAACGCGCAGCTGATGCTGGCGCAGGCGCTGGAGGATGCGGAGCGGTGGACAGATGCGGACCTTGCCTATGCTGAGGCGGAGCGGCGGTTTGGAGAAGATCCCCGCGCAGCACTCGCCAGGGGAGACAAGGCATTTGCTCGCGGCAAACGCCTCTACGCGGCAGCAGAGCTTGGCCCCGCCCGCGAGCAGTTTCAGAATGCTCTAGCCGAAACTGGCTGGCGCGCAGCACGGGCCGATGCGTACTTCTTCCTGTCTGCGATCGATCTCCAGCTGGGGCAGAGTGCAATCGTGAATGCCGACCAGGCGATGGCCGCAGGCGGCGGTTCCCCGTATCGGGAGCAGGCGTGCCTTGCCCGTATTGCGGCCGGTGGACAGGCCGTGAAAGGGAAGGCGGCGCTTCCAGCGTGCGCCGGAAATGATCTGCTGATTGGCCTCTTCTACCTGCGCCACGCGCAGCTCTCACCAGCCGCGACAATCGCCAACGCGTCACGTCGCCTGGCACAGGACGCATTCGCTCGCGCACAGGCCTCCAAGGCCTTGCTAAGAACCTCTCCCGCTTCTGAGGCGCTTCACGTGTCGGATCTTGCGCACTTTGGCATTGCCGTGGCGCTTGGTTGCTCAAGCGCTGCCGGGCTCAATGTGCCCGTCAATCTCGACCCCGTGACGATTGAGAAAACGAAAGCCTATTTCTCCCTTCACCGCGCGTACGCTTGCGTCTCGTCGAACTGATCAAAAAGGAGGTCCGCCATGGACCAGAACGACGACTACTCCCAGACGCAGATACCAAGCGTCTTTGTCGAGCAGGCACAGCCAGCGCCCGAACCTCCGACGAGCAGCGGTATCAGTCGCGCGCAGTTCGCGGTTGTGTTCCTGGTATTGTTGGGGGCGCTCATCACAAGCACGGGTGGGCTGCTGATCATCCGCAATGGTGACCAGGCGGATTGGGCGCGGATTCGGCAGAAGCTCGAAACAGATCGAATGGCAGCGCTTGACCAGGCCAGTCGCTTTGATGTCGCCAATACGCGCCTGAACTCCGATCTTGAGCAGGCGAACGCGAAGGTCGAGAAGTATGGCGCGATCGAGTATCAGCTCAACCTGATCCGCGAAAAGACCCAGCAAATCGAGGATCTGCGTCGCAGCAAGCCCAGCTACGCTCCCCATCTCTACATGAACACTGCGGCTGTTCCTGAATGGAGCGCGCCGGGGGAGAAGTTGCTGAAGGAGTTCGTTACCCGGCTCGACGCTGAGCGGGCCAGGCTGATTGCGTTCAAGGAGCCAAAGCCGACAGCACCGGGACCGGCAACGCCACAGATCACGTCGGCGCCCAGGCAGAAATTGGAGCAGAACTGATGACCGTCTCGGAACAATTCGGATCAGCGCAGCCTGGCGGGAGCAATCCATTGGACGTTTTTCTCCCGGCCGCTGATCGCGCCGCAGAGGCGGTGTTCGATATCCGCGATCTCGCGGAACGCACCGGATACCGGCCCGCCACTGACTGGACCATCCCCGAAGCCTTCCTGACGCTGATCCTGCTGGCGGCGGCCGCAGACGGATTTGTTCCACCGGAAGAGCACATGGAAATCCGCGCCCTGGCACGTCGGTCGCGTGTTCTCAAAACGGTTGATGCTGCGCACCTGGCTCAATTGAACAGCGTGGTGAGCGAGAGGCTGAAGCACCGCCCCGAGGGTCTCAAAGAGGCGTGCGAGGCGTTGCCGTTCGATATGCGGCCTTCAATACTTGCTCATTGTGCGGATGTTCTGCTCGCGGACGGCGCCCTCGCGCCCGCTGAAGCGGAGTTTCTCAATCGCATCACCAGGCACCTGGGTCTTCGTGCAGATGAGGCCCGACGTATCGTTGAGGTGCTGCTCATCAAGAATCGCTACTAGGGCGTTTCGCTTAGCCCTCTGCAAAGGCTGTAGTCCGGGCACGCGCCCAAAAGCGGAGCCTTTGCTGGCGGGGCAATTCAACAGACGCTTAGTGTGAACAGGCGCCGGTCAAGGACCCCTCCGCTTTTCACGAAATCAATGGAATAGCGAGCCTATCAGCGCCCTGCCACCACGCCGGTTCACACGCGTGACGGACCAAGCGTACCAGGCTGGCATCTTCCGGTCGGCATCAAGCCTATGCGACCAGGGCTCGCACATGGTCTTGAACCTGAGCAACGCCGCGCGCAGCCTTTTCCATTGAGCTCGCGATGCTGTTTATGCCCTGATCGATGCTCGTCACGGCGCCCGACGCAGCTTGCATTGTCGAGGATATCTCCGACGTGGCAGCTGACTGCTGTTCAACCGCCGAGGCCACTGAAGAGATGCTGTCTGCGGCAACTGACACAGAATTCTGGATCGCCTTCAGCGATCCCACAACTTCTGCAGACACAGTCTGGACGCCGCTGATTTCTCCGGAAATCGTTTTTGTGGCCGCAGAGACCTGAGCCGCGAGCTGCTTCACTTCCGCCGCGACGACCGCAAACCCCCGACCGGCCTCGCCTGCGCGGGCCGACTCGATGGTTGCGTTGAGCGCAAGAAGGTTGATCTGGGACGCTATGTCGTCGATGATCTGGACGATACCCGACATCTGCTGTGCCGTCTTGGTGAGAGCTGAAGCCGATGAATCAGCGCTCTTGCTCAGCGCGCTGGCCTCGTCGGTTGAGCGCTTTGAGGAAGATATGCTCGACGAGATTGCCCAAATTGATGATGTCAGTTCTTCGGTAGCAGCAGCCACGCTCTGGATCGTGGACGAGGTCTCCGTCACAGCGCTGGCGACTTCACTGGCTTGATGTGAGACAGAGCGAATGCTTCCAGCGGCGCCCGCGAGGTCACGTCCGATCTCGACCGACAGTCCTTCATTGCGCATCCGCCGCTCAACTTGCGCGGTAATGTCAGTCGCATGCATGACGATCTTTGTGGGCACGCCGTCGGCATTCCTGATCGGGTTGTAGCTCGCCTGGATCCAGATCGCCTTGCCACCCCTCCCGACGCGCTTGTACTCAGCTGCCTGGAACTCTCCTCGCCGCAAGGACTCCCAGAATTGCCTGTACGCGGCTGAATTGGCGAAAGCCTTCTCCACGAACATCTCATGATGGCGGCCACGGATTTCTTCCAGCGAGTATCCGAGCGCATCAAGAAAGTTTGCATTCGCGGTGATGATCGTTCCATCGAGCCTGAATTCGATCACCGCCTGGCTCCGGCCGATTGCCTCAATCTGCCCCTGGGCATCGATCGCCTTGTTCTTGGCGTCGGTGATGTCTGTGGCAAACTTGACGACGCGCGTCACGCGGCCAGAGGAATCCTTGATCGGATTGTATGATGCCTGGAGCCAGATTTCCCGGCCGCCCTTCGCGAAACGCTTGAACTCGCCGGCGACGAACTCGCCGCGCCTGATCTTGTCCCAGAACTGTCTGTAAGCCTCGCTGTCCGCATAGGCCGGGTCGACAAACATCCGGTGATGGCGACCATTGATCTCCCCGAGCGAGAAGCCCAGCGCGGCGGAGAAATTGGCGTTGGCCGAGAGAACGTTTCCGTCCGTGGAGAACTCTATCACAGCCATGACGCGATCGATGGCCGCGATCATCCCTCTGATGTCGCGTTCCGAGGGTTTTGCCGGGCGAGATATCAAACCTGTCAGCATTGGAACGTCCTCATCTGATGCAGGCTGAACGTCGTTAGAAAAGATTTGCACGCGCTTAAGATTGTGCGCCGTTTGCCTTAACTTTCCGGAAGGATCGGACGCAGGCACATGCCTTCTGGCAATACGCATGAAGTCGGCCCCGTGATTTGTTAACCTTCTGGGGCGGGAATCGTCCTTCCATACCGTCTATCACGGCGCGCAACTGAAATCCCGGATCAGCGACGCCTTGCACGCGGCAAACGATCGTGGCGCAGCGAGGATGGCGTCATTGTCAGCTGCAGACTGGCTGGCGGACGATACGCGCACGCCAACGGAATTCTTCCATCCCGACGAACCCGGACTGCAGATGCTTTGAGATATGCTCGACCTGCATGCCGTGGAGCAGGGCGGCAACATCAATGTCACGATCCCCGATGATCACGACCTCTTCCTCGACAAGACCGTGGTTGCGCCAGGCATTGTCTGCACCAGTCCGGTCCAGGCCTGGCGTGACCTGTACCGGCGCGCATCGCGACAAATCCGTCGTGGTCGGCGGGTCGGTCCCCTGGCTTCAGCTGAGCCCAGAAGACATGATCCATGTTGGTAAGCTCGATATTGATCTCAGTCGCGATGCAGAGGCGTCACGCGGCCGGGAACACAAGACACGCGTCGAGGCGCTGACGGGCGCAGGTTACGCCCAGACTGAAAACACCAACGCCTGCCGGTTGGCACGCCAGGTCCAGACATCCAAGGGCGGCCCAAGCGTTGACATCATCGTCAATGTTCTCCCGCCAGAAGACGCCGTCTTCATCAAGAAAAGCCCGCCGCTGCGTTCTGCCCTGGCAGTGAACCGGCGGCAGCGCGTAACCCCGGGCCATCTTGCAGTATCGACGCGATGGCTTGCAGATCGCCGTCCGGACCCCACGCCGGTTCACACGACAGGTTCCTTCAGTGCGATCGCGCGCTTGTTCAGAGCTGCGCCAGCTGCGAGGCCAACCTGACGGCGCCGGAGCAGGAGGTCATCCTGCTGCGCCTGCTGCGCCTGCTGGCAGCGATCAGCGAGCCCGATGGTGGGCGCTGTTGCAGCGTGACGTGATGCCGATCACGACGATAGCAGACCGCGCGTCATCCGCAGGCGAAATACCTGCCCGTCACTCGTCGCTCCGGATCTGACTGCTGTCTGAAGGCTGGCCGTTGTCCGCAGTCGTCCGCCCCATCGCGCCTACGCGGATCTGCCAGGGAATGTCTTCCGGCGGAGCTCTGCCAATTACCCCTGCAGTCTTTGTCGACAGCGCTGGCTGGCTTCCGCCCCGCCGGACGGGAATTCTTTGCAGGAACTCCTGGCCGCCTCCTGCCGGAAGCAACGTCGTCGCGTCCACGGTGACGCTGCTGAGAGGCAGGCCGAAACGGTCGACAAGGGCAATCAGCAGGGCGTCAACGCGCCGCGCTTCTGAGGCCCCGTTGTTCATGCGGCCGGCAACTTCCAGGTACAGACCCGCCTGGTCGAGCTTCATTCGCGATGCCGTGACCTCGACGACAATGTCGGGAACACTGCTCCCGGCCCGTCGCAGAGCAACCTCCCCAAGCGCTGAGAGCGACCTGATCGCATCTCTGCGAACCCGGTCCGCATCCGCCACTGCCGGGGCTGTGAGGGACTTCTCCGATTGCGCCTTCTCGATAGCCTTGAACGCCTGGACCGCATCCCAGGCCTCGTCGGCCGCCTCGGCGATCGCAAACATGTCTCGCCATTGCAGGCGCTGATCTGCGCCAGCACATTCGGGCTTTGTTGACTCCCGGCAGTCCCATGCCCAGGCGGCTTCACGACGAAAGTATCGCGTGAGCGAATTGAGTTCCGTTGCCGAATAGGTATTGGCAGCCGCCCCCTCAGCCAGGTCGGGTGTCTTTGCCAGGGTGTATGCATCGAGCTGGTCGTCGATGATCTCCCACACTGACCTGGACTGCGATGCCGGCAGCTCGCCAAGCAGGCCATCGGACGTCGACCTTGCAGAATCGAAGAAAGCACAGTCGCGCGGCCATCTGTAACGGAAGGGCGGGGCGAAATGCACGTAGACGTCGATGGTGTTCCTGGGCGGGTTGAGCAGGCGGATATCAAAGGATCTTGCTTCACCAGGCGCGAGATACTGGAAAGGCAGCAGGGACGACTGACCGGACAGGACGAAATCCCAGCGATCCAGCGCCTCCAGAGTAAGCGGAGGCATCTCCATCCTGCTCTTGCCAGTGTTTCGCGCCACGCCCGAAACCACCGTCACCTGCCGTCCATTCTCGAAGACGGAAACAGATGTGATGCTCTCGAGATTGACGCCCTTGTATGATGGCTGGGGCAGGTCCCGCTTTCTGACGATCGGGCTGAAGAAGATGTCGACAACCGGGAGCGGGCTGAGAGCGCTCTGAACGGCGTCCTCGCGCCTGCGTTCGGCCGTTTCGATCTCGGCTTTTGTCGCCCGGCCCGCGGTCATGGCGACCCGCATATCGCGCGCCACCAGGGTCGCTGCGTGTGCTTTACGCGCATTGCCGTCATCAAAACCAATCTTCTGCATCAGGCAGATCAGGGACGCCGTCTCATCGGGCGAATAATCCGGCACGCGGCGAGATGCTTCTCTTCGCCCTGACACAACGACGCGATCAACCTCCGCAGAAGCATCATCCCCGATGTCGGCATTCCATTCGCCTGGAGGCCGCTCTGCACCTGCAGCGCTGACCAGCTGATCCGGGATCAGCTGTGTCTCCGGCTGCGCCTGCGCCACGCCTTGATCAGCAGCCTCCGGGGAGGGCGGCGTTTCGGGAGCGACGAGGTCGAGACCGCTTGTCATCTGCGCGCCGATACGAAGTTGCGCCGCGGGGATGTCGAGCTCAAACGGCTTGGCGTCAAAGCTGAAGCAGGCCGACAGGGGGAGCACCGCTGCCCCAACCAGAGCTCGGCCTATGCAATGCCGGATCGAAAAATCCATGAGCAACTCCAGCGCATTGGTCGGCGCAGCAAGGTCCCCGCCCGAAAAGGCGCCTGGCGGCAGTTTGCAGATTGTAAGCTGCTTTACGCTCGGAAGCGACTTGCAGATCGTGCGGCCGGGTAACATCTCGGAATGCGGCAGGCCGCCAAGCAGACATATTGAAGGAGCAGACAGCCACAGCTGCATGCAGACGACGAAGATCGGCACAATCGTCCACGAGCCGGACCAGCCAGACCCGGATCCGGAGACAACTGGCGGGCGCCCGGAATCTTTGGCGACGTCCAGCCCGTTGGTGCAAATTGGGGCAGGCCATCGGTCGAACCGATCAGGCCGCGCGCGGCGCGTTGGACAGCGGCAAGCCTTCCTCGAAAAATCTGCTGCAGTGTGACAGTGCGGGCGACATCGGTCGCCTGGGGGCGTGTCCAGATGAATGGCGTACGCGCCGGCACGCGTCTCGGGCCTCGCCGCCCGACTGGGCCGGTCATGCCGCAGGCAGGGCCGGCAGGCTGTCGAGGGGATCATCGCTCATCGGTGCGATTGCTTCCAGCGCCATGTCGCGCGAACGCTGAACCGCCCATTCGTCGTTCTGCCCAGGCAGTATGGCACCGACGAGCCGGGTATTCTGGCTGTGAGCGTGATCCTGACAGGTGTGGCACGCTATTTGCGTCGGAGATGGCCAGCTGACCCGTCAAGGAAAGAAGCCTGCCATGCTGCGAACTGTCCTTCTTTCCATGTCCCTGAGCCTCGCCTGCGCGGGCGC
>Ga0247837_1005218_pt1 | contig 19817 bp, 17 predicted proteins | sample LaCtaG_2_FD_187115 | JGI IMG/M metagenome (GOLD analysis project Ga0247837, IMG submission 187115) | Freshwater microbial communities from meromictic Lake La Cruz, Castile-La Mancha, Spain - LaCruzMarch2015_14.5m | ecosystem: Environmental > Aquatic > Freshwater > Lake | place: Spain: Castile-La...
CCCCGCCGTCGTCGTCGGACTACCGCACCCTGAAGGCCGGCGAGACCATCGTCTCCGACGCGGTGAACATCGGCGACGGCTACGCGCTGACGACCGGTCGCTACCGGATCGCCTTCGAGGGCAACGGCATCAGCGGTTTGTCGGCATCACCGGCCATCGTCGTCGACGTCGCGTCCACGGCGCCGTAGCCTCAGGTCCGGATGGGCAGGGGCTGGCCTGTGGCCGCGATCTCGCCCTCGCCCCAGGGACCCGGTGGCGTGACGCCGAGGAGGCCCATGATGTCGACGTGGAGGTCCGCCAGGGGGCGCCTGGTGGCGCGGTCGCCAACGGCTTGACCGAAGCGCAGGTCGGCGCCGCCGCCGCACAACAGCATCGGCAGGTTCTCGGTGGTGTGCAGGTCGCCGTCGGACATGTCCGAGCCATACATGACGAGGGTGGAGTCGAGCAGGTTCAACGAGCGCAGTTGGGTGAGCAGGTCGGCCAGCAGCCCGGTGTGGACCTGGTTCATGCCCCGAAGGCGGCTCACCAGGCCCGCGTCATTGCGGTTGTGGGCGCAGCCGTGGTGACCGGTGCCGTTGCCGAGGGCCTCGGCGCAGTGGAGGTCTGACGAGCTCGGGCCGTACATCAACGTCGACGCATTCACCGAGCCACACTGCATGGCGATGGCCACCATCCGGTGCATGAGCTGGTAGCGCTGGATGTAGCGGGCCTGGAAGTCGGCGAAGTTGTCGGCGGGGGCCTCGGTCGGCGACGTGCAGGTGCCCGTGCCATCGTTGTCGAGTTGCAGCTCGATCTCGCGGACAGTGTCCAGATACGTCGACATGACCGGGCGGTATTCCTGGGGCATGCGCGAAGACAGCCGCGTCGCGTCCTTGTGCAGGAAATCGAGGATGCTCTTTTTGCGATCGTGCAGATGGCGAATCTGGCCGGCGCTGCCGCTGGTGACGCCGAAGATCTTGTCGAACATCTGCCGGGGGTCGGCGATGGGGGAGCGGAAGCTGTCGTCGGTCTGCCACGAGATGCGATTGAGGTAATCGTTCGAATAGCCCGGGTGATCCGTCAGGGGATGCACATGGTAATAGGGCGCCCCCACCTCGAGAGAACGCAGGGCGCCCGGCCGCTGCTCGGCGACGAGCTGGTCGAGGGATTTGCCGCAGCGGGCCACGGCGGCGTCGCCCAACAGAATCCGTCGGCACGACAAAAACGACGCCGTGTTTTGCCAATGGGGGTCGATGCCGCCGATGCCGTTGTGCAGGCCGCGGATGATCATCGTGTTGTTCTGCAGACCCGCCGACACCAGCGGCGCCAACGCTTCGCCGAAATTCCAGTTGCCGTCGGCGCCGCCGGGCATGAGGGCGCCGTTTGGAAAAAACACGCCGATGAAGCGGCTGCGGCTGGCGGCCTGGGCGCGGGCCGTCGACGGCATGATGGAGGACAGCACGGGCAGGGCGAGCTGCACGCCCATCCAGCGAAGGACCGTGCGGCGGTTGGCGTGCAAGCTCATCGCTGCTCCGTCAGATGCAGGGACATCACAAAGGCATCGATGGCGATGTCGTGGAGGGATGGGGACTGGCCGTCGGCGGCGCCGGCGAGGGCGTCCACCACGCAGAACTCTTCGCTGCGGGGTGCGCGGTGCAGGCCGAAGGTGAAGAGCTTCTCGGCGACGCAGTGTTGAAATTCGCTGGAGTCGCCGACGAAGGCCGCCAGTTCGCCGGGGTCTTTGACGGAGACGCCGTTGAAGTCGAAGCCGTTGCTGATGGCGCTGCCGTCGGGATAGGTCTCGCGATAGCGGCCCGTCTCGTCGAAACGCTCCAGGGCGAGGCCGAGGGGATCCATCTGGGCGTGACAGGCCAGGCAGCGGTCAGAGGTGTTGCGGTGGATCTCCATTCGCTCGCCAAGGGGCGTGGCGGGGTCGATCTGGTCGACGGAGGCGGCGATCTCTTCGCGGGTGGCCGGGTCGAGCATGGGCACCGAGCTGCACAGGGTCCGGTTGAGGGCGTAGACGCCGCGGTGGATGACGCGCTTGAAGTCCGACCCCGTCGCTGCCGACGTCAGGAAGTGGCCCTGGGTGAACAAGCCCCCACGCTCGCTGGTGGCCACCCGGACGGGCGCGTCGCCGTCGCTGCCAGTCTGCAGCCCATAGTGGGCGGCCAACGGACCATCGACGACGGTGAAGCCGGGCGCGATGAGCCGTTTGGGGGGCAGGTCCTCGCCGAGGATGGTGGCAAACACATCGTGGGCCTCGGCCCGCATCGACGTCTGCAGGGGCGTATCGCTGGCCCCGATGGGGGCGCGGAAGGCGAGCCATTGGCCGGCGAAGTTGTCGACGAAGCGGTCGCCGTCGCTGGCCAACAGCCGCTCGGCCTCGGCGCGAATCACCCGGTCGTCGACGTCGTTGGTCAAGGCACCGGAACTCGCCAGGGCCCACAAGGCGTCGTCGGGAAACGAGCTGCGGAAGTAGAGGGCCAGTCGGGAGGCCCGTCGGAAGCCGGCTTCGGCCTCGCTGAACCCGCCGGGCACAAACTCGGGCTTGTACTGCACGTTGGGCGACAACAGCGCCGCCTGCACCGCGGCCTGCAAGCCCTCGGTGAAGGTGCCAACCAACCCGGCCGCCGCCGCCGACGACGACGTTTCGTCAAACACCGTCTTCAGGTCGGCGAGTTCTTCGGGGCGCAGGGGGCGCCGCCAGGCCCGGCTGGCCAGGCGTTGCACGACGCCGGTGCCGCAGTTGTCCCACGACAAGCCGGCAGTGGCTGGGCCAGGCGAAAACGCGAAGGCCGCCGTGAGGGCGGTGGAGTCGTAGGCGTTGCTGGCGCCCCGTTGAATGACGACGTCGATGGTGTCGCCGCGGCGCACCTCGAGGGGGATGTCGAAGGCTTCAGCGGCGCCGCCGTTGACGATGACGGCGCGAAACACGGTGCCAGAGGTCGCGCGGATGTCGGCGATGATGCCGTCGCCGCCACCGCCGTCGGCGTCGGCGATGCTGCCGCGCAGGACCACGGCGCCATTTTGGGGCGCCGTCCAGCGGCGGACGACGTCGATGCCGATGCCCGGGTGCAGGCCCGTGTTCCACAGGAACAGCCCGGGATCACTGGCGGATGTCCACATCTGCCGGCCAGCGTCGAAGCTCAGGGGCCTGCCGGCGCTGTCGAGGTAGGACCAACAGTCCTGACCCTGCACGCCCGAGAACTGGGCAGTGGCGTCGTAGCTGCCGTGGACCGCACACAGGGGGGGCTGTTCCGTCGCCACCGGGCATTGGGCCATGACGGTGGTGGAGCGCACGAGGAGGCTGGCGACGGCTTCGGTGGTGCGCAGCTGCTCTTCAAGGGTCTGGGCGTCGATGCGGCTCTCGGTCATCGTGTCGAAGCCGCGGACCTGGGCCAGGGGCGTCCAGCGGGCAAAGAGATCGGCGTCGATGGGCTCGCCCACGAGGTCGGTGTAGAGCTGGCGAATCTCGTCGTTGGAAGAGCGGGGCAGCACGGGCACCGCCGCTGCTTCAAGCACCCCACAGGACTCGGGGATGCCCGGCACCTCAAACACCGGCGGGGTGTCGGCAGGGCCTTCCGGTGGGGCCTTTGACCCCGGCTGTGAGCAGCCGACCAGGCTGCCGACGACAGCCGCTGCGACCACAGACGGCAACGGACGCAAGCAACGAGGGGAGGGGATCTTCATGACCGGGCGACCGTAGCACCGTGGGGCCCGCCCGCATCGGGCTTCTGGTGGATGTCGGTTGATGTCGGTGGATGTGGGTTGTCGTCGTCGACGGCCTGCGCTGCCGACCGATCGCGCGGTCGTCCGTCGGCCTGGATGTGGCTCCGGCGGAGCGGCCGGTGATCCCCTTCTGGTTGGAATCCCGGACGGCCATCTGCGACACCGAGACGATGCGCTTCCCTGTTCCCGTCGCAGTCCTCGCGGCCGCCGTTGTCTTGCCTGCCGTGGTGCTGTCTTCGGGGTGCGCCTTTGTGCAGACCCGAACGACGGCGGTGCTGCTGGTCGCTGCTGAAGATGCTGCTGAAGACACTGCCGAAGACGCTGCGAGGGATGCTGCCAGGGACACCGTCGACGACGCTGCCCGAACGAAGGTGCCGCGCCACCGGAGGGTCACGTTGCTCAACTACGCGGCGGAAGACACCCATTCCATGACGGCGACGGCGGTGGCCTGCATCGTCACGGCGATGTTCTATGGCGGCGCCTGCTGGGCCTACGCCTTCGTGCCTTTCGATGACCACGAGCGCCAGGCGAGGCTCCTCGCCCGCACGGACATTCTGCGCGATGTGCCCTGTGGACGTCTGGTGGACTTCGAGACCGAGGTGGTGGGCTGGCTGCCGGCCCGACGACGTTTCACTGTGGAAGACGACGACCACCATGTGTTGACGTTGGAGGAAATCGCCGCGCTGTGTGGACGCCGACAGATGACCCGGCTGCCGTCGTCGTCGCCGTCGCCGTCGCCGTCGCCGTCGTCGTCGTCGTCGCCGTCGCCGTCGTCGCCGTCGTCGCCGTCGTCGCCGTCGTCGCCGTCGTCGTCGTCGTCGCCGTCGCCGTCGCCGCCCGTCCGGCCCCCGGCGCCGCTCACCGAGACGCCAGCGACGTCGCCGCCGCCGCCCCCCCTGGACCCGGCTGGCTGACCCCGCCTCGTCGACGACGATGTCGTCGTCAGGTCGACATCGTCATGGCAGCAGGCGGGTTGCCGTTGGCGCCGTGTTTGGCAGGGCGCTGCCCACGGACCCTCGCAGCCGCACCCGGCCGGCAGCCCCGGCGACGCCGTTGCTCCCCGGGGGACCGCCGAAGCCTGGCTGCCCCACATTGCCCGTCCGTCCGCCGCTGCCGGCACCGCCGCCGTTGCCGGGGGCGCCGCCGCCTTGACCGCCTTGGCCGGTGCCGCCGACGGCGCGGATGGTGAGGGCCGACAGGGCCCCGCGGCTGCGCAGCTCGATGGAGCCGCCCTCGCCGCCGTTGCCGCCGCTGCCGCCGCCGCCGCCAGAGCCGCCGCCGCCGCCGGAGCCACCCGTGCCCGTGACGACGTTGCCGCCGCCGCCCGCGCCGCCGCGGCCGCCGGTCTGCCCCGCCGTCCCCGGGGCCCCGATGCTGCCGGTGGTGCCGTCGGCCACGATGGTGCCGGTGCCCGTGACCGTGCGGGCATGAATGACGATGACGCCACCGCCGTTGCCGCCGTTGCCGCCGTTGCCACCGCGGCCGGTGTTTGGGGTTGTCACCGGCGCCTGGCCAGGCGCTCCCGACGAAAACCCGCTGCCAGCGCCGCCGCCGCCACCAGCACCACCGCCGGCGCCGCCACCCGTGCGACCCGCGGCACCGCCGCTGCCGCCGCTGCCGAAGAACAGCGTGCCGCTGCCGGCGTTTCTGGGGATGCCGACGCCACCGGCGATGGGTGCCCCGTCACCACCGGCGTTGCCTCCTTGACCGCCCGAACCACCCCGACAGGTGGTGTTGCTCGCTGTCGACGACACGCCCGCCACCGAGAAGCCGCCGGTGGCGCCCACGCCAGCGCCGCCGCCCGGTCCCCCGGTGCCGCCACCCTGGGCATTGCCGGGGACGCCGCCAAAGGCCAGCTGGACGCACAGGGCCCCGCCGCCGGAGTTGCCGATGGCACCGCCGGCCTGGGGAGCCTGGGCCGAGGCCCCGCTGCCGAAGGCCCCGCCGCCTCCCTGCATGGTGATGGTCCCGCCCTGGGCGAGGGTCCCACTGACCCGGAACATCAGCAGGCCGCCGGTCCTCTTGGCGGCGTCAAAGGGCGGCGCGGTGACAACGCCCGCCCCCTGGATGGTGACGTTGTTGAACTGGGGGATGCGGGTCACCACGGCTGTGCCGTTGCTGTCGGCGGGCATGGCGAGGTTGACGGTCATCCGTCGCCCGTCGTTGGCCACGACGGTGCGGGTCACGAGGCGTCCGGCGACACCGCCCTCGACGAAGAAGACGGCAACCTCGACGCCCACCACGAGGTCCGTGCAGCTGTTGGTCGCGAGATCGATGCGGGTCCCCGAAAAGCCTGTGGCGCGGGCGCTGCACCCGTTGAGGATGGTGGTGCCGGTGACGGTCAGGTTGCCGTCGACGCCGGTGCCGATGTCGGTGGGCTCGGTGGGGTCGCGATAGGGGATGACGCCGTTGAAGTTGTCGTCGACGAAGCCGAACTCGTCGCGGTCGAGGGTGGCGTCGCCGTCAGCATCGGTGTCCCGCCAGGCGGGCAGACCGTCGTTGTCGGGGTCTGGCAGGGCAGCGCCGAAGTCGAGGAGTTCCTGGGCGGTGCTGACGGTGTCGTTGTCGTCGTCAGTGTCGAGGGCGTCGATGTTGGCGTCGCCGTCGGTGTTGAGCCCGCCCTGGGCGTCCTCGCCGGCAATGCAGATTCCCGTGACCTCGATGCGGCCATCGCACAGGCCGTCGCCATCGCTGTCGGGGTTGTCGAAGGCGGTGCCGAGCAGAAGTTCGGCGCTGTTGTCGATGCCGTCGTCGTCGATGTCGTTGTCGCAGGCGACGGAATTGGGATCGGGGTCACAAGGGTCTGCGGGGTCGGAACCGGCGGTGACCTCGATGGCGTTGGCGAAGCCGTCGCGATCGAAGTCTCCCGTGGGGCAAGCCAGCACGTTGGGGTTTGGCAGGCAGGGGTTGGTGCTGTCGGGGTCGGCGCCGTTCAGGGTGCCGTCGGCGTCGTTGTCGCCCGACGGGCAAGCCAGGGCCTCGGGATCCGGGTCGCAGGGATTGGCGGGGTCCGTGCCCGCGCTGCGTTCATTGCCATTGGTGACGCCGTCGCGGTCGGTGTCGCCGCCGTCGCAGACCAGGGCGTTGGGGTTTGGATCGCAAGGGTTTGATGGGTCAGAGAAGCCGGCGCGCTCGACCTGGTTGGTGAAGGCGTCGCCGTCGGTGTCGGCGGTACCGCAGGTGAGGGCAACAGCGTCGGGGACACAGGCGTCGAGCGGATCGCTATCGATGGCGTTGGCGGCGCCGTCGCCATCGCTGTCGCCGGTGGGACAGGCCACCACGAGGTCGCTCGGGTCGCAGGGATCGCTGGCGTTGCGGTCGACGATGTTGGCGGTGCCGTCGTTGTCGGTGTCGCCGGTGGCACAGGCGAGGGCCTGGTTGTCGGGGCGGCAGGCGTCGAGGTGGTCGCCTTCTTCTTCGCTGCCGTTGGGCACCAGGTCGTTGTCTGGGTCGCCGGTCTGGCAGGCAAAGGCGGCTTCGCCGGGAACGCAGGGTTCGAGGGGATCGCTGTCGGCGGCATTGACGACGTCGTCTTCGTCGCGGTCGCCGGTGGGACAGGCGGGGTCGTCGGCATCGGGGGCACAGGGGTCGAGGGCGCTGTCGACAGTCTCTGCGCCATTGGCGAAGGCGTCACCGTCGGCGTTGCCCGTGGTGCAGACAAAGGGCAACGTTGACGGCACGCAGGGGTCGACGGCGTCGGTGTCGATGCCGTTGACGGTGCCGTCTTCGTCGTTGTCGCCGATGGGGCACGCCACCGCACTCTCCTGGGGGGCGCAGGGGTTGGTGGGTTGCTCGTCGTCACCGTTGGCGGTGCCGTCGGCGTCGAAGTCCCCCGTGGCGCAGGCCACGGTGTCGACGTTGGGCAGGCAGGCATCCAGCGGTGCTTCGTCGTTGCCGTTGAGCACGCCATCGGTGTCGACGTCACCAATGGCGCAGGCGGCCACATTCACCACCGGGATGCAGGCGTCGTCGTCGACGGGGTCTTGGCCATTCTCGATGCCGTCGTTGTCGCCATCGCCGCGGGGGCAGGCGAGGACCTGCACGGTGGGGACGCAGGGGTCGAGGGCGTCGGCATCGTCGGCGTTGGTGGTGCCGTCGCCGTCGAGGTCGCCGCTGGCGCAGGCGGCGGTGTCCGGGTTTGGCACACAAGGTTCGATGGCGTCGGCATCAAGGCCGTTGGTGACGCCGTCGTCGTCTTCGTCGCCGTCGTCGCACGCCAGCACGTCGACGTTGGGGGTACAGGGCTCCTCGGGAGCCGGGTCCTGGCCATTGCGGACGCCGTCGCCGTCTTCGTCGCCGTCGAAGCAAGCGAGCACCTCAGCGTCGGGGCGGCAGGGATCGCCGGGGAAGGGGTCGGCGGTGTTGTTGACGCCGTCGCCGTCTTCGTCGCCCACGGAGCAGGCGGCCACGTTCTGGTCGGGAATGCAGGGGTCTTTGGGCCCCGTATCGTCCTCGTTGAGGGTGCCGTCGTTGTCTTCGTCGCAACCGTCGGCGGCCGGATCGCGGCAGGGATCGACGCAGGTCCCGTCGACGCACAACAGGCCGGCGCCGGGGTCGCAGTCGACGTCGGCGACGCAGGCGACTTCCCCCGACACCAGGCGGCAGCCGGGCAGGGCCGCCAGGGGCAGGCCGAGGGTGCTGACAAGGGCAACGCGCGCGATGCGGGCGAGGTGGGTGATGGTGCGGTTCATGGCTCGTCCTGCAGCAAGGCGTAGGTGAGGAGGCCGGCGCCGACGGCACCGATGAGCAGGCCGACGCCGCCGACGATGGCGCCGCCGCGGCCGGCGGTGACGGCGCCGGTCTTCTCGCCGAGGGGGAGCTCGCCGTTGCCAGCGGCCAGTTCGCCGATGACGGCGACGGCGCCACCACCGAGCAGGGCCAGGCCGCCGACGCCGCCAGCGATGCCGCCGACGATGACGAGGGGGTTCACCGGTTTGGCTTCTTCGGGCAGGGCCCCGATGGGCCGCAGCAATTCCACCAAGGCCGGTCGCAGGCGCCGCCGCAGCAGGTCTGTCGACGGCACCTCGATGGTCTGGCGGGCGACGCTCTCGCCCTTTTGGGAATCAAAGATGGCGAGGTTGACGATGAGGGACGCGCCCAACTGCCCCACATCGCCATGGACCACGTAGCGGGCCCCGAGGGCGCCGGCGAGGTCGGCGAAGCAGCCGGCGGCGTCGCAGCCAGCGGTTTGTTTTTCGGCCTCGAGGTTCATCATGGCCCGCACGTCGGCGCTGGTGGCGACGTCGATGGCGGGGCTTTCCGAGACGATGCCGGCGACGACGCCCGTGGTGAGGCGCACGAGCTTGGGATCGGCCCCGACCCCCTGCAGGTCGAGGACCAACACCCGGGCCCGGCTGCTGACGACGTCAACGGGACCCGCCGGCGCTGTCGTCGGTGCTGTCGGTGCTGTCGTCGGGGCCGCTGTCGGTGCCGTTGACGTCGTTGGTGGGTCGGATGGCACCGGGGCGTCAGCGCTGGCGAGGGCTGCCAGCAGCAGCAGGGTGGGTGAAAGCATGCCGGAGCCTAGCCCTGCTTCCGCCGCCCAGGGCAGTGACGCCAGTGGGTGGGGCAGTCCCCCACCTCAGCGCACCCCCCACCACCTCGACCGACCTCGACCGACCTCGACCCACCCCACCCGAACCACCTCGACCACCTGGCCCCACCCGACCCCGCCACCGCGTCCGGGACCGTTCGACAGCCGCTGCAGGTCCAGACCAGACTCGTGGACATGCATGGCTTCCTGCGCCCCGTCGACACCGCCCGGGCCATCGGCACCCGGGTCCTGACCGCCCTGGCCATCGTCGGCGTCGTCGGCGTCGTCGGCGTCGTCGTCGTCGGCACCTTCGGTGTCGGCGTCGGCATCGGCAAGGAACCAACCATCCACCGGGCGCGCTGGACGGGCTTCCCCGGTCGCATCGCGCCCTGGGAAGGGCCCCTCACCATCGAGGTCCATCCAGACGGCACCCTCCACTGTGCCCTGGAGGGCAGCACGGGCTCGGCCTCGGGCAACGGCTGGTCCTTCCGCGGCCGGGCGACGGTCCACTCGACATCGTGTGACGGCCGCATCAACGACGACGGCACTGTCTCAGCACAGCTGATGGTCCACAGCGAGTGGCACGGGCAGGTCCGTGGTTGGGACTCCGATTGGGACGACGCCGACGGCGCCAGCGACTGCACGGGTCCCCTCACGGGGTCCCTCACCGGTGGCGGCGCCTGGCAGGGGAGCTGCGCTGGCACCGGCTCGCCGTGGACGACGTCGCTGCAATGGTCTCTGCCAGCCCGATGACGCCCCCAGCGGGATGACGCCGCAGGCCGGGGTGAGGGACTGCCGGCGCCATGCTAGAGCGTCTCATGAGCCCCACGCGCCACTTCGTGATGCATGTGCTGCGCTGCACCATGTGGCTGGCGGCGTTGGTCGCGGCGATGGTGGTGTCGGGGCCTGCCCTGCACCAGCTCGTGAACGCCGTCGACGTCGCGGGCCTGGCCAGCACGGCTGCCGTCGGTGACATCGTCGACGTCGTTCGGGGGACTGATCTCGTCACCCTGGCCGGCGTCATGGCCATCGCCGTCGCTGCCGCCCTGGTGTTCTTCTCGACGTTCGCGTTTTTTCACGACGCCGCCCACGGCGCCCTCGGCCTGCGACCCATCGAGAATGATCTGATCCTCTGTGCCACCAGCGTCGTGCTGATGATGTCGGGCCACGGACAGCGCCAACTGCACCTGCGTCACCACGCCCGTCCCCTGGAGCCCGACGACCTCGAGGGCAAAGGGGCCCTGACGTCCCTGTGGTGGGCGGCCCTGGTGGCGCCGACGTCGTCGTTTCACATGCGGGCGGTGTCGTTGCAGGCGGTGCCCGACAAGGTGCGGCCCTGGGTGGTCGCCGAAAACCTCATCAACGTCGCGGTCACCGTCGTCGTCATCATGGCGGGCTGGCCGCCGCTGTTGCTGGCCCTCGCCGTGTGGTGGGTGCTGCAGCTCACCATGAATGCCTGGGCCTCCCACGTGCCCCATCGGGCGCCCCGCTGGGTCCTTGGCATCGCCAGCCGCTTCGCGTGGACGGGGTCGCCCGTGGTGCTCAGCCTCGTCTACCACCTCGAGCATCACGCCCATCCCCGGGTGCCGTGCGCCAACCTGCGCCCCGACCTCGACGTGGCCAGCCCCCTGCTCCTGCAAAAAGACAAGAGCGCCCTGGCGTGGGCCCCGCTGCAGGCCGATGGCCGTCCGCGCCCCGCTCGACGTTGAACATCAACGCTGACCGTCTACGTCAGCACCCGGCTACAGGCGCAGGTCGATGGCCACCACCAGCCGGAGCTGGCCATCAACGGACGACACCGGCAACGACACGGTCTCCTTGACGCGGTCGGCCGCAGCGCGCGCCACCAGCATCGCCTGGGGCGCCGACGTCGACAGCCCGGCGACTGTCACCGGTGTGGCCGTCGTGGCGTCGGCCATCGTCAACAGGCTGCGGGGGCCAGGCTCGCCGGCGACGGTCACCCGATCGGCGGCATGCAAAGCCTGGCGGTCGATGTCGACGTCGAGGGGGCTGCGGCCCACCGTGATGAGGGACGTCACCACAAAGAACCCGGGCCGCCGGTAGGAAACGACGTCGAAGCCGTGGTCGCTGGCGACGACCCCGTACAGGGTGACCGGACCCGGTTCGGTGAGCATGGCGTGGCCGGACAGGGAGCGGACCAGGCGCACCTGTTTGCTGCCGCAACACCACAGGCAGACGTGCACGTCGAGGCGCTCGCTTGGCGCGGGTCGGTGCAGCAGCCGCGACAACAGCCCCGTCGAAGCCCGGTGTTCGAGGGTGGCGCGCACGGCAATGGTGGGCTCGGTGACCCGCTCGTTGTCGATGAGCTCCTGGGGCACCTCGCGGCCGCTGACCCCCATCTGGCGGGCCAGGGTGCGCTTGTTGTCCCGCTGCTGCTCTCGTTTGCGGCTCATGGTGCCTCTGTCGTCGGTCGTCGGTCGCTGTCGTCGGTCGTCAGGTCATCAGGTCGACGGGACGTCGGTGCCGAGCACGTAGCAGCGACGGCAGCGGGCCTCGTAGGCCTCGCCGGCCCCCACCAGGATGACGTCGTCGCCGCCCTTGCCGGCCCGATGGGCGTCTTTGTGGACCCGCTGGGATTTCGACGCCGCCGCCCCGCACACCATGCAGACCGACAGTTGCTTGGTGACGCTCTCGGCGAGACACAGAAACGTGGGCATCACGCCAAAGGGGCGGCCCATATAGTCCTGATCCAGGCCAGCGACGACGACGCGGACGCCGCGGTCCGCCAATCGCTCCACCAGGGCCACGATGCCGTCGTCGAAGAATTGGGCTTCGTCGATGCCGACCACCGCCGGGGCCCGGTCGGCTTTCTTGAGCCAGCGCTCGATGTCGGCGGAGCCCTCGACGGGGATGGACTCGATGCGCATGGACGAGTGGCTGACGACGGCGTTTTCATCGTAGCGGTCGTCGATCTTGGGCTTGAAGACCACCACCCGCTGGCGCGCGATCTGCGCCCGACGAAGCCGCTTGATGAGCTCCTCGGTCTTGCCCGAGAACATCGGGCCACAAATGACCTCCACCTGACCCAGGACGCTGCGCTCGACCATGGGGGGACCATGGGGGTGTCGGCCACGGTGGGCAACCCGGGGATCGAGGGGCAGCCCGGGAAGGCCGGCCCCCCGTCGCAGCCGGATGCGGCCCCCTGCGGCAGATCTTCCCGCACACCCCGGCTTGCACCCTTTTGGGCCCCCGCTGGCTCTTCATTGATGTCCTGCCCGGTTCACCCAAATGGAGGTTCCCATGTGCCAACGAGTCACCTGTTCCAAGTGCAGCCGTCCCACCTACGCCGGTTGCGGCGCCCACATCGAGCAGGTCCTGCGCGATGTGCCCCACGACAAGCGCTGCAGCTGCCGTGAGGACGCGGCCAAGGCCAAGGCTGCCGGCGGCGGCGCCAGCAGCGGCGGCGGCTTCCTGCGCGGGCTGTTCTCCAAGTGAGCGCCCTCGCCATGAAGGTTGCGTGGCCCTGGCTGCGGCAGATTGGTGCCGCAGCCGTCGGCGCCGTCGGCCTGGTGGCCCTCGGTCAGGTCACCGCGTCGGCGGAGGGCTCCTGCTTCATCCTCTGCAATCCGCCGGTGGCGGCCGTGTTTGGCGCCGTGATGGGCTGGAGCCTGCTGGGTGGCGCCCAGAAGCCCGATGCGCCGCCCGCAACACCCCCAACGCCTGCGCCGCCTCGCGCCGCGGACGGCGTCCCACCGGGCTGACAACGCCGCCGGCCCGTGCGGCGGTCTGTCGGCCGGTGGCGGCCTGCCTGTAGGGAGCTATCGCACTTCAACCCACCATATGGCAGCACCCCCGGGTCTTCCCGAGGTGTGCTGTGTCCCTGTCGATTCGCGTTGGTTCCGTTTCGCTCCTGCTGTGGGCCTTGCTTGTCTCGTTCTCGGCGGGCTGTCCTGCCGTCGGTGAAGGCGAGGGCGAGGGCGAAGGAGAGGGCGAGGGCGAGGGCGAAGGAGAGGGCGAAGGCGAATCCTGCCCCGACGGGCAATTGCTGTGCGGCGACCGCTGCGTCGATCCCCTGACGGACAACGCCCACTGCGGCGCCAGCGACGCCTGCGTCGGCGACACCGTCGGCGTGGTCTGCGGCGCCGGCACCGTCTGCGATGGCACCGGGACCTGCGCGCCGTCGTGTGCGGCCCCCTTTGTGGTCTGTGGTGACCGCTGCGCCGACCTCGGCGACGACGAGGCCAACTGCGGTTCCTGCGGCGAGGCCTGCGGGGCGGGCGAAGGCTGCAGCGGCGGCACCTGCTGCACCATCGGCTTCGTCGGCTGCGACGGCGCCTGCATCAACGCCGTCACCGACACCCAGAACTGCGGCGGCTGCGGCGTGGTCTGCGCCAACGGCGCCACCTGCGACGACGCCAGCTGCACCTGCCCCCAAAACACCCCCGACATCTGCACCGATCGGTGCGTCGACACCGACGCCGACGTCAACCACTGCGGCGCCTGCGGTACCGCCTGCGACGCCGGCGACTTCTGCGTGGGCGGCATCTGCGCCAGCCTCACCGACGTGAGCGAGTGGAGCATCGCGGCCATCGACACCGGCGACTGCATCATCGCCGACCACGCCAACATCACGGGAGACGACCGCGGCGGCCTCGCCACCGTCGCAGGCGACGGCATCTTCTACAGCGGCGACAGCAGCACGGGTCGCTTCTCCCTGCGGGAGCCCGGCAGCGAGCAGCGGGCCTTTGGCGTTGTCCTCGATGGGATTTTCTCCGACCTGCGCACGGGCATCCCCTATTCCCTGGCCATCAACGGCAGCCCCTTTGTGCCCGGCACGGGCTTCACCGCCACGGAAATCCTGGAGCTCGACCCCGTCACCGGCGCCCAGGTCGGCGCCCCCATCACCCTGAGCGAGCCCCTCACGGGCCTCGGCGAAGGCTCGGCGGGCGGCGTCTTCGCGGGCCTCGGCCGCGTGGCCATCATCAACAACCTCGCCCGCGCCGACGGCACGGTGTTCTTCATCGATCTGCCCGCTGGCGAGGTCACCACCGCCCGGGCCCCCGCTGGCCTGCCTGGAACCGGCTGCGAGAACTGGGCCCAATGGGGCGTGTTGGAGACCATCGACGGCGTCGACTTCTTCACCGCGGCCACCCAGACAGCTCTCGTGCGCACCAACGCCGTCACCGGCGTCACCAGCACCATCCAGCCCTTCACCAACCTGGCCGATATGTGCTCCCAATCGGTGGCGTTGGCTGCCCAGCGCTGGGCGTTTCACTTCGAGGGCAACAGCGACTTCGGCGGCGGAGACGAAAGCGTCGGCTCCTGCGGCGCCACCTTCTGCCTCGACGGCAGCTGCAGCTGCCCCGACGGCCGCCCCACCAATTGCGACGGCGCCTGCGCCAACCTCGACACCGACATCGCCAACTGCGGCGCCTGCGGCACAGCCTGCAGCAAGGGTCAGGTCTGCAACGACGGCCAATGTGCGTGCGCCCCCGGCGTCAGCGACGTCTGCGCCGACGTCGACGGCAACAGTTTCTGCACGGACCTGCAAAATGACGTCGACAACTGCGGCGTCTGCGGCGAATCCTGCGACGTCGCCGGCCAGCTCTGCACGGGAGGCCTGTGCCGCTGCCAGGGCCCCGGCGATGTGTTCTGCCCCGCCCCCACCGGCGAAAACCCCGACGCCCTCACCTGCGCCAATATCGCCTTCGATCCCCAAAACTGCGGCGCCTGCGGTGAGCGCTGCGGTCGCAACGAGCCTTGCATCGACCGGGTCTGTGAGCCCCTCACCAACACCTGCGGCAACGGCCTGCAAGAGCCCGGCGAAGACTGCGACGACGGCAACACCGACGACAACGACGGCTGCGCCGGCGACTGCTTCGCCACCCTGTGCGGCACCGGCACCTGCAACGACTTCAACCCCTGCACCAACGATGTCTGCGAAGACGCCGCCACCCAGGCCTGCCGCTTTGTTCCCGTCACCGACGGCATCATCTGTGAGGCCGACGGCAACCCTGGCACCATCGACGCTTGCCTGGCGGGCTCCTGCATCTCGGCGCCGCCGCCGCCGCCGGACCCGGCCTTGATGATCATCGACATCAACGTCCTCGACGACCGCGCCTTCTCGTTTGAGGCCATGCACAACCGCATCGCCAGCGACGGTGACGGCGCCGCCCTCTTTGCCCAATGGGCCAGCACCCTGACGGCCCCGTTGACCATCAATGGCTTCGTGGCCCAAAGCCGCCAGGGCTTCACGGACTTCGTCGCTGGCCTGCCCCGCCTGCAAGACGGCCACATCGACCTCGCCGCCGCCGGCTTCCGCGCCACCGCCTTTGTGAACCGCCTCGACATCCTGCGCCCCGGCGACTGCGGCGAGAGCCGCGTGGTCTACACCAAGGAGAGCGGCGCCTTTGCCCGCAACGACCGCATGACCATCATCTTCGAGTTCGTCGTCCCCGACGACGGCAGCGGCTGCAGAAACGCCACCGCCCGCTGGACGGCCCTGCGGGGCTTGCAGGGTGATGCCCTGCGCGAGGCCGCCGTGCAGCTCATGCTCGACAACTCCCGCCCCGAGGTCCTCGGCCAGATGCGCATCAACGACTTCATCAACGCGCCGTTTTGGGAGCTGCGGGAGTTCCACCTCGACAACGGCGTGCTGGTGCCCGCCGCCGTCGCCGACACCCCGCCCTTCGAGCTGGCCCGCGATCCATCCCTGCGGGACTTCGTGCGGACCAACGCCAACCGCTTCAACGCCGGCGCCCGCGAACGGGAAATCCTGCCCACGACGTTGTTGGCCCCCGCCAGCCGCGCCGATGGCGAGCGCTTCATCTTTGGCCAGCTGGTGCCAAGCCTCCCCGGCCTCGACGCCAACTTCAACGTCATGACCTGCTCGGGCTGTCACCTGACAGAGACCGGCACGGGCTTCGTCCACGTCGGCGAACGCACCGCCACCACCCAAAGCACTCTGTCGCAGTTCCTGCTCGGCGAGCTCGATTTCCGCGGCGCCTTCCTGGAGACCGTCGCCGGGCCCTGACGCTGGCCTGCATCAAGGACGCCGTCGGGGCCGGGCAGCCATCTCGTCCTTTTCATCCGCCCCGGAGAAGAGGTGGCGAGCATTGGCAGCGATCGCCTCGACGGCGAGGTTGTCGATTCGGCGTCGCGCGGTCACCGCGAAGAAGCGCTCGTGCACGTTCAGCTCACCGATGGGCTTCACACGATACTGCTGGACGACTTCTTCGAGGACGACGGTAGGGGCAGCGAAAGCGCCCGCTCCTGACGCGCCGACGACCTTGAGCAGGGCGCTGTCCTCAAACTCGGCCACGATGCGCGGCCGGACGCGCAGCTTCGCGAACACCTGTTCGAGGCCGCGCCGCAACGGCGACCCGTCCATTGGCAGGAGCATGGGAGCGCCATCAAGGGATTGGGGGAAACCGTTGCGCAGTTGGGTCGCGAGCCTGGCGGTCGCCAGCAGCGTGACGCTCGATTGACCGAGCTCGTGGGCGTGGGCGCGGATCAGGCTCCCGGGACTCGGCGGTGAATCCGAGATCACCACGTCCAGCTCGTGGATCGCGAGGTCCGCCAGCAAGCGGTCGAAGCTTGCTTCGCGCACCACCAACCGCACCGGCGGATCGAGCGCCAGCACAGGTTCGATGAGCCGGCGGACGATCATCTTCGGCACAGCATCCACCACGCCGACGTGCAAGCGCGCCCCGCGCTGCACGTTCTCGCCTGCCATCGCGTCGAGCAGATCCCGTCCCCGCGAGAAGATCTCGTCGGCATAGCGAAAGACGATCTGTCCATCGCTGGTGAGCACGAGTCGACGGCCTACCTTGGTGAACAGCGGCGCGCCCAGATCTTCCTGCAGGCTCTGAATCTGTGCGCTCAGCGTCGAGTGGGAGAGCCGCAACTTTCGCCCAGCTGCAGCCAATCCCCCCTCGCGTGCCACGGTCCAGAAGTAGCGCAAGTGATGGAAGTTCAATCGATTGATGGCATCCACGGGACTCACCTCGCCAGTCAATAATCTGTCGATGGAACCGACAGATTGCCATGGGTTTTCGTCATGGTCGACCAGACGCCTCGCCGATAGCTTGAATCAATCCAAGCAGGAGGCACCCATGAAGACTGACATTCGCATCTGTGGACTCATGCCCGAAGCCGTTGTCGCCGCCGACATTGTCGCGTTGGCCCACGCCCACCTGGCGCACTTCGGCTCCGACGTCTTTTCGGTGCACGTCCGGGTGACCGACGTGTACGGACCACGCGGCGGTAAAGACCTGCAGGCCGCCATCACGGTGCAGGGGCCGCGCATCGGTGCTCTGACCGTCGAGGACCTTCACGAGAACCCAACCATCGCCGTCGCGTGTGCCCTCGAGCGCCTCGAGCAGGTGGTGCAGCGCGATCTCAAGCGGCTGCGCCGCTCCCGGTACGCGCGTGCGGGCACCTCGTCCGAAAGGAGTGCCCCATGCTGAATCATGCATCCTCTCCCGAAACCGACATGCGAGAGCGCCGAAGAACCGATCGCTGCACGGTCACCGTCGCGGCCGAGGTCCAGTTGGTCTCTGGGACCGTGCCTTTGTGGACATCGAGCGTGAGCGCCAGGGGCGTGTTCGTCTGCTCGGCGCATGTGGCTCCCGTGGGGGCGACGCTTCACCTGATGCTTGATGTGCCGGGCGGACCACTGGAGTCGGTCGCGACAGTGGTCCGCGTGCTGCCGGGTATCGGAATGGGGTGCCGCATCAGCGTTCCAGGCGAGCAGGAACGACGTCGCTGGCAGAGCTACCTCGAGTCGTTGCCACTGCAGCGCGAGATCGTGCTGGAGGATGAACTCCCGGATGATCCACGCGATCTCTTCGACTTCTCGTGGCGCAACGAGGACGAGACTTCGCTGCCGCCCTGAAACCTCGCGTGATGCACACGACGACGCCAGGCACCAATTGCGTACCGACCTCCAGATTCATGCAAGGCGACAACGATGCTCCATCAGCACGATCCGCCAGCCCAACCAAGGAAAACGATGATGCTCCAGGCAACAATGGCGAAGCTCATGCTGACGGGCGCCCTGGTGACAAGCACAGGTTGTGCGATCGTCCCCCCCGGTGAACGCGGCCTCATCTCGTCACTTGGCGCGCTCTCGGAGGAGTCGTACCCGTCGGGCCCGGTCTTTTACAACCCGCTCGTGCAGGAGGTGGTCACCGTCTCCATCCGCAGCACGAGCATCGAGGAGCGCCTGAACCTGCCGACCCGTGAAGGCCTCACGATCGAAGCCGAGATCTCCATCCTTTATCGTATCCGCGCCGAAGCTGTCCGAACCGTGATGGACTCCATTGGTCCCGACTACGAACGGGGCGTCATCCTCACGACGTTCCGTTCCGCGGCCGCCAACATCGCCTCGCAGCACAACGCCAAGGACATGCACTCCGGCCAGCGCGCCATCATCGAAGGCGAGATCACCGAACAGATGAACCATACCCTGCGGTCGCGCGGCTTCGAGATCGAGACCGTGCTGTTGAAAAGCATCGTCCTGCCCCCGACCCTCGCTCGCGCCATTGAGGCGAAGCTCGCCTCGGAACAGGAGGCCCAGCGAATGCAGTTCGTCTTGCAGCGCGAGCAACAGGAGGCCGAGCGCAAGGTCACCGAGGCGAAAGGCATCCGCGACGCCCAGCGGATCGTGAACGAAGGCCTCACGCCGCTGCTGATCCAATATCAGAGCCTTGAAATCTTCCGCGCCCTCGCCTCGAGCCCGAACGCGAAGGTCATCATCACCGACGGCAAGGCACCGTTGCTCTTGAACGACGATGATGACGATGACGACTGAGCGCCCGGAGCCCCCGGCGCCGACGGCCCGCCTGAGACCGTCGGCAGCCAACCAATTCGACCACGAAGCGTCGAATAGTTCTGATTATTCAGATACTTGGCGCTGCGCCAAGTGTTTGAGTTCAAATACTTGGCGCCTGCCAAGTATTTGAAAAATCATGATTCTTCGGGCCCGAGGGGCCCGAGTTCAGCCGGTCGCCACGACCGGCTTGCACGTGGAGTACGCGATGATTGATTCGGTCGAATGATGAGAAAATCCACCCACGCTCTTCTCGGAACGGTTTTTCTCGCCTGCTCGTGCGCGTGTGAGCCCCAGGCCTCCGCCGTGGCGGACCCGCTGCGGGTGAACGGCGCCATCTGTAGCGCGGGAGCGTTGCCGGCCGACCTCACCGGTTTGACGGTCGGCGTGCCCGCCGATCGCCCGCTGCGGGTGCAGGACGCTGACGGCGCCCCCGTCGGGATCGACGCCGTCTTCGCCGAGGGAACGGACCCGGCGTTCTCCCTGCTGCGACAGCCGTTCGTTGCCGACGACGCCACAGTCGTCCCGCTGCGCATCCAGGTGCTGTCGGGCACGCCGCAGGGCACGCTCGTGTTGACGCCCGACGTTGGGAACACCTGCGAGATCGTCCTGACGGCGACGACGGGCGCGTAGCGCGAGACGCCCCATCACGCGGCGATGTCCCGCTGATTGTTGAAAGTTGAGGTGGCGGCCCCACTCGCCCGATCGGAAGATCGGGTTGCTTTGAGAGAGGAGCCGCCGATGAAGACGATCGCTCAGGAAAGGGCCGAAGACCAGCGG